>Ga0265306_10001785_pt1 | contig 10451 bp, 8 predicted proteins | sample Helome_3_FD_192493 | JGI IMG/M metagenome (GOLD analysis project Ga0265306, IMG submission 192493) | Marine sediment microbial communities from subtidal zone of North Sea - Hel_20160420 (Illumina Assembly) | ecosystem: Environmental > Aquatic > Marine > Subtidal zone > Sediment ...
GAATCCGTTCTCAACGCTTAAGACTTTACCTTCGAAGCGCCACCTCGGGGAGAAGCTCACAAAAGACGCTGCCAACCGGCGCAAGCGCCGGTTGGTCCATCCATGGAATCGCTTGGAGCGCGGCATCCCTGCCGCGCTACACTTTTGTGAGCTTCTCCCCGAGCTGGCTTTTAGATGTAAAATTTTAACCGCCCAATATCCAGGAAACTTCCTAAGTGATAGCAATAGCGCAGAAGGCAACCGATGAAACCCCGCACAACGTAAAGGCTGGGTGCCGAAAACGTATCGATTTTAAAGGGTCAGGCCGCAGGGACGCGGCCTGTGGCGAGTCGAGACAAGGATGTCGAGTCTCGCCTTGCCCTTTAAAATCGATACGTTTTCGGGAAGCCGCAGGCCACCCAGCCAGTTGTGCGGGGTTTCATCGGTTGCCGTTTGTTGGAATAGCAACTCGTACGCGAGATGATCCACTGGAGGTAGCGACCGGAGGTACTATTGATCGTAGATGGTGGCGATGGGCTGGCGTTTGTGGGCGGTGGTCAGGAAGATGTGGATGAGGCGGTCCTCGGCGTCGGGATCGATTTTCTTGCCCTCGAGGAAATCATCGATCTGGTCGTAGCTCAAGCCGAGGGTTTCTTCATCGGGCTTGGACGGTGCAAGTGACTCGAGGTCAGCGGTCGGGATCTTGGTGATGATTTGTTCGGGTGCGCCGAGTTCCGCGGCCAGCTGCCGTACCTGGCGTTTGTTGAGCCCGAATAATGGCACCAAATCGCAGGCGCCGTCACCGTACTTGGTATAGAAACCGGTAATGTTTTCAGCCGAGTGATCGGTGCCGAGCACCAGTCCGTCGAGCAGGCCGGCAATTTCATATTGCGCAATCATGCGCATGCGGGCCTTGGCGTTGCCTTTCACAAAGTCTTGCCTGGCAGCCGTTTGATCCGCTAACCCCTGTTCGTCGAGGGCCGCCAGTGTTGATGCGTGAATAGCGTCGGTGCCGGGTTGGACGTTGACCGTGACGCTATGACTGGGCTGAATAAAATCAAGCGCCAGCTGGGCGTCGGTTTCGTCGGCCTGGGTAGCATAAGGCAGGCGCACCGCGATGAAACGATATTGGTCATTATCCCGGTTAAGTTCTTCAACCGCGATTTGCGCCAGGCGGCCGCAGGTGCAGGAATCGACACCCCCGCTAATTCCCAGCACCAGTGTTTTTTGACCACTGAGTTCGAGTTCGTACTTGATAAAATCCACCCGTCGTCGAATTTCAAATGGGACATCGATTTCGGGCAGTACCTGCATTGCGGCAACTATGTCAGCTTGGTTCATGGTTTTGGCTAAAAAGGTATTGGATGGAGACGATATACGGATTGGATATCTTCCAGTACTTCCTCGCTGAGTTCAAGCTCAGCGGCCCCTAGATTTACACCCAGTTGATCGATGCTGGTAGCGCCAATAATACTCGATGTCACGAAGGGTTTTTGGTTGCAGAAAGCAATTGCCATCTGCGCGGGATCGATACCATGTTTGTGGGCGATCGAAACATAGGCATCGACGACTGTCCAGATATTGTCATTAACGCGACCATACATATCGGGAGTGATCGTCATGCGCGAGCCTTCTGGCCGGGTGCCTTTTTGGTATTTTCCAGTCAGCATGCCACAGGCCAGCGGTGAATAGGGTAAAAGTCCGACTTTTTCGTGGTGTGAAAGCTCCGCCAGGTCAAGATCATGGCTGCGATACATCAGGCTATATTCGTTTTGCAGCGAAACGACGCGCGGGAAACCATTGGCATCTGCAATTTTTAGAAACTGACAGGTGCCCCAGCAGGTTTCGTTGGAGAGACCTATGGTACGTACCCTACCTGTGGCGACCAGCTCTCCCAGGTATTCCAGGGTCGTAAAAATGTGATCCAGGGTTTCCTGTTTATCCTGGTTAGTTGGATCAAAGCGCCAATTCTGGCGGAAATGATAGTGACCGCGATTGGGCCAGTGTAACTGATAAAGATCGATATAGTCGGTTTGCAATCGTTTCAGGCTGCCCTCGATGCTGACGCGTATTTTCTGCGGGCTTATTGCAATGCCATCCTGGACATCTGCATTACCTTTGCCGGCAACCTTGCTCGCCAGGATGACCTGGTCGCGCTTTCCCGTGGCCTGCAACCAGTTACCGATTATTTCTTCGGTTCTGCCCGTCGTTTTCGCGGTCATGGGAATCGCCGGGTACAGTTCCGCGGTATCAAGGAAATTAACGCCGTGATCAAGCGCATAATCAATCTGGGCGTGCCCATCGGCTTCAGTATTCTGTGTGCCCCAGGTCATCGAGCCCAGGCAAATCTCGCTGACACGGATATCGCTTTGACCGAGTTGCCGGTACTCCATCAGGAATCCCGGTTGTAATTTAAATCGATAATCCTCTGGGTATCGCGGGCGAGCTCGTCCAGTTCGAGCTGCTGGTAAGCCTGGAGTTGCAGTTCGAGGGTTGACTTGATAACGCTCGAACCCTGGTAGTGCTGCAGGATATACCTGGTGCGGTTGGCGACCGCTACCCATGCGTCTCGAGACGCGTAGTAGCTGGCGACCTGGAAATCGGCTCTGGCTAACTCATCGCGGAGGTAAATCATGCGTTTACCCGCGTCTTCTGCGTAATTGCTATCGGGAAAGCGTTGCACCAGTCGTTTGAAATCATTGTAGGCATTCAGCAAAAGGTTTCTGTCGAACGCCGACGGTTCACGTTCAGACAGCATGTCGAGGACGGTGCCGCCGCGTTCGAAATTAACCAGTCCTTTCAGGTAATAGGCATAATCGACGGATGGGTTTCGTGGATGCAGCTTGATAAAACGATCGATAGCGGTGATCGCTGAATCCGGTTCGTTGAATTTATAGTAAGCGTAAGCAACGTCGATTTGCGCCTGGGTTGCGTACTTGCCAAATGGGTACCTCGATTCCAGGGTTTCATAGTACTCGATCGCGGTCAGGTAGTTGCTGCTCTCGAGTTCCGCGCGGGCTTCAAGGTAAAACCTTTCCACGTCCCAGTCTGCGGTGGGGTCTACATCTTTAACGGGACCGCAGCCAGCCAGCCCGAGCGCGAGAACAGTGTAAATAATGAAACGCATTGTATAAGCTACTTTGTTAAGATCGGAGGGCTTGTCGAGCGAAAAGCGAATAGTATAACCAGAGCATGAAATTAATTCAGCAAAGTTTCCAGATTGAAAAGCAGCAGGCTGGGAACCGCCTTGATCATGCCTTGCACCTGTTACTTCCTGAATACTCGCGCGCCAGGATTCAGCATTGGATACAGCAGGGCTTTGTTTCGCTTAATGATGAACTCTGTAAACCCAGGCAGAAGGTGTTCGCTGGTGACCTGGTAGACCTGGATGTTCCCGAGCAGGTCAGAGTTTCTGACCTGCCGCAAGCGGTCGACTTCGAAATTCTGTATCAGGATGAAGACATCATTGTGGTGAATAAGCCGGCCAACCTGGTCGTGCACCCCGCTGCCGGTCATCTGGACGGAACCCTGGTTAACGGGTTACTCGCGCATGACGCGAGGCTTGAACAGCTGCCGCGTGCTGGAATCGTGCATCGCCTGGATAAGGATACGACCGGGGTTATGGTGGTTGCACGCAACCTGACTGCGCATAGTTGGCTGATCGATCAACTGCAGCGACGCCTGGTGAAACGTGAATACCTGGCGATTACCCAGGGCGTTGTTACCGCGGGTCGAAGCATCGACGCCAGCATCGGCCGTCATCCACACAATCGCAAAAAAATGTCGGTGCAGGCGGGCGGCAAGTCAGCGATCACGCATTTCCAGGTATCCCGCAAGTTTAATCACTACAGTTTGATAAACGTGCAGCTCGAAACGGGGCGTACCCACCAGATTCGGGTGCACATGGCGCATATCAACTACCCGTTACTCGGCGATAAAGTATATGGTGGCCGGGCGCGCATTCCAGCTGGCATCAACGAGGCTTTGCGGCTCGAAATCGAGGCCTTTAACCGGCAGGCCCTGCACGCTGAACGGCTGAGTTTTCAGCATCCCCGTAGTCACGAGTCGGTCATCTTCAACGCGCCCTTGCCGGAAGATTTCGATAACTTGCTGGAATCGCTGATTCGGTATGATTAAATTCGTGGAACCAGACTGGAATGCGCCAGCCGCTGTGCGCGCTTTTGTTACGACGCGCACCGGCGGTTTCAGCCAGGCCCCTTTCGACAGCCTTAACCTGGCACTGCATGTGGGCGATGACCCTGTCCACGTTGCTCAAAATCGCAAACTGCTGCGGCAGGCGTTGGGCCTTCCGACAGAACCCAGTTGGATTAACCAGACCCATGGTATTCATGCCGTCACGCTGGAGCAGGATGATAGCCGCGACGCCGATGCCGCGATTACCCGCCTGCCAGGAACCGTTGCAGTGGTAATGACAGCGGATTGCCTGCCAATCCTGGTTTGTAATCGTGATGGCACCGAGGTTGCCGCGATACACGCCGGCTGGCGTGGCTTGCAGGCAGGTGTAATCCAGGCAACGCTTGGCAGAATGGCTTCCTCCAATGAGCAACTGCTGGCGTGGATTGGCCCGGGTATATCGCAGGACAATTTTGAAGTAGGGGCAGACGTTCGCCGAGCCTTCGTCGATTCGATGCCGTCCGCAGAATCCTTTTTTCGCGCAAATCGTGAGGGGCACTGGCTTTGTGATCTCGCAGGTCTCGCCGAATCAATTTTACAGGGACAGAATATCGGTCAGGTCAATCGTGATTCCCATTGCAGCTACCGAGACGGCAGCAAATTTTTTTCGTACCGTCGAAATGCGACCACCGGGCGCATGGCATCTTTGATCTGGATCACGTAATCCGTGCGGTGTCGGGGTTGAAAAACGGCTTGCTAATCTTATTTAACCCTAATGTTTTTAATGTTTAGGGGACTGAATCAATGCGTATGGATCGCTTGACCAGTAAATTTCAGGAAGCCTTGTCGGATGCGCAGTCAATTGCCGTCGGTCGCGACCACCAGTTTATAGAGCCTGTGCACTTGATGATCGCTTTGCTCGATCAGCAGGGCGGGTCGGTGCGCCCGATGTTCACGCATGCGGGGATTAATATTAATCTGCTGCGCTCACAACTGGGCGAGCTGCTGGAAAAATTGCCCAGCGTTGAAGGCACCAGCGGTGAGCTTCATATTTCAAACGCGCTCGGCAAATTGCTCAACGTAACCGATAAGCTTGCACAGGAACGAAAGGACCAGTTTATCTCCAGCGAACTGTTTGTGCTCGCGGCAATGGAGGATAAGGGACCGTTAAGCGAGTTGTTAAAATCTGCCGGTGCCAACCCAGAGGCTCTTGCGACGGCGGTCGATGCAATTCGGGGCGGCCAGTCGGTGAATGATGCCAATGCTGAAGACCAGCGCATGGCACTGGAAAAATATACCATCGATTTAACCGAGCGCGCCGAACAGGGTAAGCTCGACCCGGTTATTGGGCGCGACGAGGAGATTCGCCGTGCAATCCAGGTACTGCAGCGGCGTACCAAGAATAATCCGGTGCTGATTGGTGAACCGGGCGTGGGCAAGACGGCGATAGTCGAGGGGCTCGCGCAGCGCATTATTAACGGCGAAGTCCCCGAGGGACTCAAGCACAAGCGCGTGCTTTCTCTGGATATGGGTTCGCTGATTGCAGGCGCCAAGTTTCGTGGTGAGTTTGAAGAACGCCTCAAGGCAGTACTGCATGACCTTGCCAAGCAGGAAGGACAGATCATTTTGTTTATTGATGAACTGCACACCATGGTGGGTGCGGGTAAGGCCGAAGGCGCAATGGATGCCGGTAACATGCTCAAGCCCGCCCTGGCGCGTGGTGAATTACATTGTATTGGTGCTACCACGCTGGATGAATACCGTCAGTACCTCGAGAAGGATGCCGCGCTCGAGCGACGCTTTCAAAAAGTGCTGGTGCAGGAGCCGAGTGTCGAGGATACGATTGCCATATTGCGTGGGCTGAAAGAGCGCTACGAAGTTCACCATGGTGTCGATATCACCGATCCGGCGATCGTAGCGGCCGCGACACTGTCTTATCGCTATATTGCGGATCGGCAGTTGCCGGACAAGGCAATCGATCTGATCGACGAGGCGGCCAGCCGAATCCGCATGGAAATTGACTCCAAACCGGAAGACATGGACCGCCTTGAAAGACGTTTGATCCAGCTCAAGATCGAGCAGGAAGCACTGAAAAAGGAAAGCGATGCGGCAAGCGTGAAACGACGCACCATCCTCGAGGACGAGATTGGCAAGCTGGAGCGAGAATATTCCGACCTGGATGAAGTCTGGAAGGCTGAAAAGGCAGCGCTGCAGGGTACTACCCATATCAAGGAGGCGCTCGAGCGAGCGCGGCTAGACCTTGAAACCGCGCAGCGTGCAGGGGATCTCGCGCGCATGTCCGAATTACAGTATGGACGTATCCCCGAACTTGAAAAACAGCTCGATTTGGCCGTCAATGCGGAAACGCAGGACATGAAACTGTTGATCAACAAAGTTGGTGAAGAGGAAATCGCATCGATCGTGTCGCGCTGGACCGGCATCCCGGTGGCGAAGATGCTCGGATCAGAACGCGAGAAACTGCTCAATATGGAAACCATGCTGGGTGAGCGCGTGATCGGCCAGGAGGAAGCGGTAAAGGCCGTATCAGATGCAATCAGGCGTTCCCGCGCGGGGCTGTCGGACCCGGCTCGGCCGAATGGTTCGTTTCTGTTTCTCGGGCCAACCGGGGTCGGTAAAACAGAATTAACCAAGGCCCTGACCAGTTTCCTGTTCGATACCGAGGACGCCATGATCCGTATCGATATGTCAGAGTTCATGGAAAAACATAGCGTTGCGCGCCTGGTGGGCGCCCCCCCTGGGTATGTCGGTTACGAAGAAGGTGGATACCTGACCGAGGCTGTGCGGCGTCGACCCTACTCGGTGATCCTGCTGGATGAGATCGAAAAGGCACATCCGGATGTTTTCAATATACTGTTGCAGGTGCTTGATGATGGCAGGCTCACAGACGGTCAGGGACGCACGGTTGATTTTCGCAACTGCGTCATCGTGATGACTTCGAACCTCGGCTCGACCGAGATCCAGGCCCTGGCAGGTGAACAGAACTACGACCAAATCAAACACGCGGTGATGGCACAGGTGTCAAATCACTTCAGGCCCGAATTTATCAACCGTATCGATGAATCGGTTGTCTTCCACCCGTTGACCCAGGAGCAGATCCGGACCATCGCAAAGATACAGTTGCAGGCATTGGCCGAGCGTCTGAAGGAGAAGGACATCGGCATTTTATTCAGCGATGCGGCTCTGGATACGCTCGGCGAGCTCGGTTTTGATCCGGTATACGGGGCCCGTCCATTGAAACGGGAAATTCAGCAAACGATTGAAAATCCGATTGCCATGGCGATCCTGGGCGGAGAATTCGAGGCCGGAGACCAGATTTCGGTCGACGTTGGCGACGGGCAGCAGTTCAGTTTTAGCAAGCAGCGCCTGCACTGAAAATTGCCACGCGATAAATAAGCCTAAGCTGGCCTATTTAAGTTGATTTACGGCTATAATCCTGTCGTAAAGTTTGCTTTTTCGCAGAATTTAAAGACGAAATTATAAAAACATGGCGGTGTTAGGCTCAATTCTTTTCAAAAGGACGCTGAAACAGTTCCTGGATTGTGATGATCTGGAGAGTGACAGGGGCGTTGCTCTGATTGAAAAGCTGCGTCAATCCTCCAAGGATTCGCTGGAACACCTGATCCAGGTGATACCGGAAACCTCGGGTGTGCATCAGGCAATGCTGACTGAAATTTGCCTCGAAAATGCCGAGGGCAGTAACGAGGAGTTGTTCCTCAAAAATCTCGAGAGTGATGCCACCAAGATTCGTTCTACCGCGGCATCGATACTTTCAAAGTCTGCGCAGCTCAATCCCAGCAAACTGTTCAAAAAGTTGCACGAATCCGATATATCGAAAGGCGAAGTCATCGATATTCTTGCCTTTCAGCGCGAACGTCTCAAACCCGAGCAGATTATAACCAACGCCCTCAAGCTGGATAAAACTCACGCTGAGCAATTACTCAAACTGGCACCCGATTCGCTGGTACCGCTAGACCTGGAAGTGCTGCACATTGAGCCGACATCGATTGGTAGCCCGTCGGTTAAAATAATGCTGCTGCGTTACCTTGCCCAGGTAGATCAGGCGCCCGTGGCGCAGCAGATAGCGAAGTTTTTATCGGATGAAAACAAGACCGTCGTAATCGAAGCGCTGAAGGCGTTGAAAAACCTGCCGGTCAAATTCGATGCGTCGGTATTGTTGCCTTTCATCGAAACCATGTCTGAAATTGAACGCGAAATGGCGATTGAGGTATTACAGGCACAGGCCGATGCGGAACTGGTACCAAAACTGGCCCCCTGGACCTGTGGCAAATCGGAAGAAATTCGTGAGATCTTTATCAAACTTTTCGTTAAATATGTTAACACCGAGGGTCTCGAAAGTTTTTTGAATCTGCTCGAGCAACAGGAGTGGTGGGGCAAGGAGCAATCCCTGAAATGTTTGCAGAAACACGGCAATGAAAAACTTTACGCCGCAGCCGACAGTCTGGCCGACCACGAAAACGAATTTATTCGCGAGCAGGCACAGCGATTTGCAGCGCAGAATATCGACCCCTCGGATCTCGAGCAGCTCTGGGAGAATGCGCTGCACGAAAACTGGCAGGTACGCGATGGCGCAATAGCCTCCATTGGCAGATCAAATAAGCGCGAATCGGTCGGAATCCTGAGAAAAGTCATCACCAAATGGCCTGAATCAGCGCCTGCGGTGTTAAAAGCGATCGGTGATCTCGGATTTAGTAAAGGATTAGAAATTGCCTTTGCCTGTCTGCGGATGCCCGAAGCGCTGGTGCAACGGGAAGCGCTTGAAGCAATCGGTAAGCTCGCGTCCAAGCGTCATGCCAAGACCGTCCGTGACAAACTAATGCAGAAGGTTCCGACTTTGCAGGCCACGGTGCGCGATACGGCTGGAGAGGTGGTTAACCGGTTAACCGAGGAATACGGACTACCCGCACTCAATGTTGATCAGGAAACCTATTTTGATACCCGGCTGATCAAGTTTGAAGATACCGTCTCGGTCGAGCATGGAGCCCAGCAAGCGCAGGCTGGAGTGGCGGCTGAAGCACCGCCACCACAGGTTCAAAACATGGAAGACTTCAAGAAGGGAGACTTGTGGTTGGATCGATATCGTATCGATAGGGAAATTGGTCGCGGCGCAATGGGGCGGGTCATGCTGGCCACCGACGAAATGGTCGGTGAACCACTGATTCTGAAATTCATGCACCCGGAGCTGACTGCCGAGGAATCATCCCGCGAACGATTCTTGCGGGAAGTAAAGTATTCGCGCCGGGTGAGCCATCCAAATGTAATTCGTATTCACGACATGTTGTCCAAGGACAACCTGAGTGCGATATCGATGGAATATTTTGAAAGCAAAGGAATCGATGAGTACCTCAAGCAGAAAAAGTATTTTGATCCCGAGGAGGGACTCGACATTCTGCTACAGGTCGCCAACGGAATGGCAGCGGCACATAACCAGGAGGTTATCCATCGCGATTTAAAACCGAGCAACATTCTCATGAACGACGAGGGCCTGGTTAAAATTGTCGATTTCGGCATAGCCTCCGCGTCGTCCAATACCGATTCGACCCTGACCAAGACCGGGTCAATCATCGGAACGCCAGCTTATCTGTCACCGGAGCGGGCCAAGGGTCAGGATGCTGATCATCGCAGCGATATTTACGCGCTTGGCATCATTGCTTACGGTATGTTTACCGGGCAACTCCCGTATACCGGCGAGCCCATGTCACTCCTGTTCCAGCACCTTGAAGGGAAGGCGATTCCGGCACATGAGCTCAGGAAGGAGCTCGGTCTGCCCATTGGCCAGCTGATTCAGAAACTGATGGCGGTAGAACTCGAAGATCGTTTGCAGACGATGGAAGACGTCGCGCAGGCGATCAAAGAAGTTCAGCAGCAAATGAAGTAACTTACAGGTTTATGACGAATGTCAATCCAGGCGACTATCGAACACAAACTGGCCAGCGAATTTGATACCGATTTTCTGCAGGTCGAGAATGAAAGCCACATGCATAACGTGGCGCCGGGCTCGGAGTCGCATTTCAAGGTTACTATCGTCAGCGACGCATTCAAGGATCAAATGTTGATCAAGCGTCACCGTATGGTCAACAAAACCCTGCAGCAGGAAATGCAGCAGATTCATGCGCTGGCACTGCATACACTGACTCCGGATGAGTGGAAATCTCGAGCGGGTAACGTGGCCGATTCACCAAAATGCCGTGGTGGCGGTAAAAATCAATAACGCGGGATCTTAAATAACGCCACAACCGACCGGATTGGTGTTGTAAATTACCGATAACACCCGCTTGAAGTCGATATCGAGTCGTTCT
>Ga0265306_10001787_pt1 | contig 10443 bp, 9 predicted proteins | sample Helome_3_FD_192493 | JGI IMG/M metagenome (GOLD analysis project Ga0265306, IMG submission 192493) | Marine sediment microbial communities from subtidal zone of North Sea - Hel_20160420 (Illumina Assembly) | ecosystem: Environmental > Aquatic > Marine > Subtidal zone > Sediment ...
TGATATCTAACTTTGAACCCTTGAACCCTTCCATGAGAAGGCAAAGTCAAGAGTCCAGTTCACGGACAACCTTTTTTCTCTGTGAGCCCTGACCGTCACGCTTCCATTCGCACTTTTGTTTAGGGCTTGCCACTGCCCGGTGCATGTTAAGATCCGTCGGTGGTGCTGCAATCTGAACCACGCACTCTATTGAAGCCAGCGGCTAATCTGGCAGGTGCACAGGGTTCACCGCAGTCACCCGGACAAGACGTCAACGGCTCTTACGACTAACGATAAAAATAAAACACATTCAAATTAGTATGGGTCAAATCCAACATCATCATTCAGGCTGCTTTACGGTTGCTCACAACAGCGTAAAGGGGCTCGTAGCTCTGCTGGCTTGCCCACAGCCGGTGCAGCAAAACTGCCAGCTTGCGAGCTACGGCGACGGCTGCTCGCTTTTTGGCGTTTTTACCCCCGCGCGCAGCAATGGCCAGACCGAAACGCCTCAGATGACAGTCGGGTCCAAAGCGGCCCAGAATATAATGGGCACAGTTGACCAAAAGTTTACGCAAATAGCGGTTACCCGCCTTACTGATGCGCAGTTGTTTGTCGCTGGCACCGGATTGATCTCGCCGGGGCGTCAATCCCAGATAAGCACCCACCATCCGGCTTTTGCGGAATCGACTCGGGTCTTCGATTGTCAGCACATAGGTCAAAGCGGTCGTTGGCCCCACACCGGCGACCTGGCGCAATCGTTGCGTCTCCGGATAGCGTTGGGTGCTCAACTGTTCAATCTTGTGCTCCAGGTCACAAATGCGCTGGCTCATATCGGCGATAGTTTCGACCAGATAAGACAGCGCATCACTCAACGGGGCCGGCAAAAGCCCGGCGACCCGCTTGGCAAAGCTTTGAGCACTGCACCCGGGCAACCGCTCACCATGGCTTTTGACCACACAGCGCACATGATTGATCAGCTTGGTGCGAGTTTGCACCAGCATGTCTCTGGCTTTGATAACTTCAAGGTCATTGTAGGCCTGTGCATTACGATGTTTAACCGGCCACAGAAGCCGGGGCTCCACCCGGCAGACCATCGCCAAAATGCGCGCATCGCGCTCGTCGCTTTTGTCGTGGCTGTCCCAGATCAAGCGCAGCTTGCGCGGGTTGCCCACATAGACAACCAGTCCCAACTGCTGAAGCTCACGGCTAATCCACGGCGAATGCGTGCCGGCTTCTATTGCCACGGTGGCAGTCGCATATCTTTGAAAATATTTGCGCAGCGCCAATTTGGTGTTGGCAATGCGCTTAGTTGCAATCTCGTTACCTTGGTTATCAAAAACAACAATAATGTGATGGCGGTCTCCCAAATCCATTCCAATTGTGATATGTTCGCTCATGGCCGGTCTCCTTTCTTTTTTGCAGCACTTAGCGTGACTGCGTTATTAAGGTTGAGCGTGATCATATCACAGCTCGTGGGAGATCGGCCTTCTCATTTTATCTGAACCACCAACAAAGAAAAAGGGAGCGCGCCTTGCGGCGGCTCCCTTTTGATTTCTGCGCTTGTTTTAGATGATCAAATCAATCTCCAGTAGCAGCTCCGTGCAGCTTGATCTCCACTTTGTCAGTCAGGCCTTCGTAGTATCCGCGCAGAATTTCAACGACTTCGTCACGCCCAAAGTGATCGGGCAATGATTCGCCTTCTGAGAGCATCTTTCGCAGCATGGTTCCGCTGAGCAGGACGCGGTCCCCTTTTTCATGCGGGCAGGTTCGCAGCGATGCCATGCCGTCGCATTTGTAGCAATAAAAGGTCCAGTCAATTTTCAGCGGGGTGCACAGCAAGGCTTTGCCTTCTTCCTCCGGGCACGGAATTTTATCAAAGATGGTCTGGGCTTCAAACATGCCGTAGAAGTCGCCCACACCGGCATGGTCGCGGCCAATGATCATACGGGAACACCCGTAATTTTGTCGGAAAGTAGCGTGCAGCAATCCTTCTCTGGGACCGGCGTAGCGCATGTCCAGCGGGTATCCGCCCTGGACGACCTTATCTTGGACGAAATAACCCTTAACCAGTGCATCGATACATTTTACCCGCACGCTGGCCGGAATATCGCCCGGCTTCAAATTGCCGACCAGAGAGTGAATGTAAACACCGTCGCACACCTCAACGGCAATCTTGCAGAGGTATTCGTGAGAGCGGTGCATGGGGTTTCTGAGCTGCAGCGCAGCCACTTCGCTCCAGCCGCGTTCTTCGAATCTTTTACGGGATTCTTCCGGTCGCATGTAAACGCCGGCATAGCGGGTGGGATACTCGCCTTCGCTAAGCACCTTGACCGATCCGGCCAGGTTATAATCTTTTTGTTCCATGACCATCTGAACGCCCGGATGATCATCTTTGGCGATTTTCCAGAACTCTTCTGCAGTGGCGGTGCCTTCGCCCATGTAAACTTTTTCGCATTCAAATTTTTTGTCGGCTTCGGTCATTTCATATTTTTCGGTGACCGTCATGGTGGCCAAGATCTCATCGGCTTCCGGATCATAGAGCGCAATTTCCTCACCCTCTTTGATGCCTTCTGCATCTTCTTTTGAAGCCGATAAAGTCACCGGAATGGGCCAAAAAGTCCCATCGGCCATCAGAAAGTTATCACATACCCCTTTCCAATCCGCTTTGGTCATAAAGCCGGTCAGCGGGCTGAAGCCGCCGATACCCATCATGATCAAATCGCCTTTTTCACGCGGCGAAACCGAAATCTTTTTAAGGCCTTCGGCCTTTTTCTTTTCAGCCTCCAGCGCAGCGCCTTCGAGCAGGCAACAGGTCAGTCCTTTTCCGCCATGAGGTGGAATTAAATTAGCCATTTGTTTTCATCTCCTTTCAATCTAATTTTATAATGATAGATCGTCGATCTCCATCAATGCTTAGTATTATTTTGTATAAAAGGATATTGATTAATAGGGATGGCCGCTTTTGTCAAGCGGAATTCCGCGCTTAAAGTAAAGAATTTACGATGAATATCATACCGTCGGTGAAACTTAAATTCCCGCGGATGGGTTGCGGATTTTTGCATGATGTCCCATCAGATTCTCCATATCGTCCTCGTTACCGTCGTCCTACTCGTGCTCGTAATTTGATAGCGTATCGAGAACGAGGAGGAGCACGAGGACGGATACGTTACGCAATGCCGGCTAAAAGGTAAACAACCCTCCCAATATCAAAATTACCACGGCCAGCAAAATCAAAACCGCGATAATAATCTTGTTCTGGTTTTTTGTCGGCGGTTGTTTTTTGGGTTTCGGTGGCGGCGGGTCGGCGTCTTCAGACGGCATTCGGCGGAAATGGGGGGGTGGTGGTTCAAGCGGCGGTTTGATTTCCGGCCGATTTCGTGAGGTGCCGGGCTGCGGTTCGATGGTTTGATCGTCGAACTGGCCGGCGACGGTTATTTTTTTTTCAGTTTCAGAGCTTAAATCCCTGGGGCGCAGGTCTGCTCGGGGTGGCGGTAAATCCGGTGGAATAGTCAAAAAGGCTTCTTCAAGTTGCTGCGGTTTGGCCGTGATTTCAGCCCCGCAATGGGGGCAAAAACGATACTCGAGCGTTTCCACTTCCGGCAACTGCTTACTGCATTTGGGGCATCTGAGGTTCATATGTTTTGTCGCTTTTTGGTTCTCAATTGCAATTTCTATAAATAGATTTTTGGTTTCGGGTGCCGCGCTCCGGGTTTCAGGTATCAGAGGACAGAAGTCAGACGACAGAAGACAGAGGCTAAAAACTTGAAGATGAAGAACGCTATCTGTTTTCTGACACCTCATTACGGCCTCGTACTGTTCAGCCCCACAAAAGTGCCGCCGTTTTTGTGGCACAAAATGCGCATCAAGGTCGCAAAGCGTTCCCCCGTATTGCCCCGCATGCTGGTTTTTCCCATTACTACCGGAAAGCCCACGGCATGTATCCGAACGCGCCGGGAGCCGCCTGTTGTCCGTTTGTTAATGCGGTCCACGGCATCGACAACCGGTTGCATCCGGGCTCCGCTGAATTCATCCCCAAAAACATAGAGGCTTATTTTTTTGTCCGTTGCATAAAAGGTTCGGATGGCTGCCGTGATGCCTTCTACCGGGCTGGAGTTGCTGAAAGCGCGCCAGGAGCTGAGCCGCGAAATAATGGCTCGCCGGCGGGCCGGTGTGTCAGGAATCCACTTGCCCCGGTATTGCGAAAACATGTATTCGCCCATATCATTCATGATCTGAATGCCTTTGACTTTCGGGTATACATCCAGGGTTTCTCTTAATTTTCGCTGTACCAGAGACCAGGCATTGCGCTGCATGCTGCCTGAGGTGTCGATGATAAAAATAATGTACTCGCTGTCCACCGGAATACCGCCGATGGAGCGGTCGATTTTGCGGGGTCGTGCCTTGAGCAGGCGCCGCATTTCTGCGGTTAATTCCTGCATGGCCCGGGCCAGTTGACCCTCAATAATATTCTGGACCTGGGCGGTATCTTTTGATGCCGCAAATTGACCCTGAGTTTTGGACAGGTCACCCTGCAAGCGAGCCAGCCGAATCTTTTCTTTTGAGAGCTGCTCCTTTTTCGTCGTTAAGTCACGGTTCAGTACCGCTGTTTCCCCCCGAATCTCGACCAGTTCCTCTTCCAGCAGCACGATTTTGGCCTCCAGATCTTCTTTTACTTCTTCGATGATCAACGGCTCTGCGAATTTGGATAATACGAACAGCAGGATAACCGCTCCGAATCCGCAGCAAATGCAGTCCAGAAAAGATAAGCTGAAAATCTTGATGTCTTTTCTTTTCTTTTTCATAATTTTAGTTACGCCATCTAGAATAAGCCATGTCGTTACCGGCACACGGTACTCGGCTAAATCTGTCTTTTTTGTTTGGCCTTTCGTCTTTAGCCCTGAGCCTTACTCATGGCCAATCTTTTGACGGCGAAAAAAATGATCCGCGCGTGCGATTCGCCAGGCGCCAATAGGCATCGGCTGCGAGAGGGTCGCCTTCCATCGGGTATAAAATGACGTTTACCGGCGCCTTTGGAAATTCGCTGATCGCTGCTTTAAAAAGACTCAATCGCTTTTCGCTGGACACCCGTTTGCGCCAGGGTTTGTCCGACCCCATCGTCGGCAGGCCATCGGTCAGCAAAAAAATGTTATCGGGCGCAGGCTTCATCGAGCGCATGGCCGTGATGGCATTTAAAAGACTGGTACCTTTTTCCGGGATAACACCGCGGATACCCTTGGCGGCCTGATTTAATTGATCCACATTGCCGGCGTCCAGCCAGGTTCCCCCGGTGCCTTCGAGAAGGGGGCGGGCGTTTTCGTTAAATGCGTATATCTGGAACTGGCTTGTTTCCGGAAGCTGCGTGGTCAGCCAGTTGACGGTGGCGACCGCCTGCTGCCATTTGGCAGATTTCAGTTTTGCGTTAGTGCTCAGGTTGCGCCGCCGAATGATTCCGACAACCGTTTCATCCAGCATGCTGGCAGAGGCATCCACCAGGATAAAAATTCGCCGGCCGCCCATCTTCAGGTCGGTTAAATACTGACGGTCTCCCTGTCCGGGAAACTTGCGCAGTCGGGTGCCCTGATCATCCTGGGTCTTGGCCCCGGCTCTCAGGCGCTTAAGCTCCTCTTCTATTGATTTCAGATCCGCCTTTAATTTATTGACATGTTCCTTGGTGGCCAGGGTGTCATCCTGTCTGTCGGACAGCTCGATTTTTTTTGGTTCCAGTATTTCGATGATTTTGCGAGACAGACCTTCTGTGCGCACCAGATTCGCATCGGTCTGCTCCAAGGAATTGCGTGCCAGAACCAGATCCTTTTTGGCTTCCAGGACTTCCTGCTGCATGCGATCCGCTTCAGCACGAAAATCGGATGTTATTGAATCCCTTTGGGCTGCACTTTTTGCATTTACCAGCACAAACAAAAGGATGATCGCCCCCAGGCCGCAGGTAATGATATCCAGAAACGATAAGTTGAATACGTTGACGGCTCTACGTTTCATCAGGTGCTGTGTCCAGACATGCAATCAGTTTAAGTTTTTCACCCGGTGTGCCCACGCGAATGACCTGGCCGAGTTCCAGTTTCGCTGTTCCGGCCACCGGCATTTCGTTCACATACGTGCCGTAGGTGCTGTGATCATTTAAAACGACTTTATTGCCGCGCAGTTGAACCGAGCAGTGTTTGCGGGAAACGCCGGCGACCTGGCTGCGGATCTGAATGCCGGATCCGTCTTTAACCGCTGCCAGGCCGATGGTCAAAGGCGTCTCTGCAATGGGATAGGCCAGATCACGATATAGGATATGGGTGGGCCGCTGTTGCGCTTTGACCGGCTGCCGGGGCGCTTCAACCGCAAGCGCCTCATCAGCCGGCAACGGCCGGGCGGTTAAAAACGGGGCGCTGCTGCCCTCGTTTTGCTCACGCAGCCGGTCGCAAAATCGCAGGGCCCCCAATGCGCCTGAACCGGACGTCAAGGCGATTATTTTACAATTCTCAATCTCGCGCAGCATGGTTTTTATCCCCGGCAGACGGGCGATGCGATCTGTGAGCAGCAGGATTCGACCGGGAGCCTCTCTGCCATAGCGGTCGTAAAAACGAATCACCTGACGGCGAATTTCTTCCAACACGGGAGCGGCTATTTTGTGAAAGAGCCCCGCCGTCAGCGTTACGTGATATACCTTGGAACCGCCCGTCATTTCAAAATGGACATCGGGATTTTGCTTGAGCTGCACCAGGATGCCGGGCAGCCGGTCGTAGAGCTCCTGCTCGGTGGCGGCCTGATGGAGGGGATCAAAGCGGGTGTTGCGCACGAATTCTTCTGCTATGGCATCCACCCATCTTCGGTATAATGTGCTCAGACCACTTCCTTCGGCAGATATGGAATCCTCTCGGCTTAATTGGTTTGCCCGCTGGAGACGGGTGATTTCAAAGCGCTGCAAATGCAGGTCCAGGTGCAGCAATAACCCCTGAGGCAGCTGATCCGGCACCGCAGCGACGGCCAGCGGGATAAATGCTTTTACGGGAATGGCCAATTCATTTGTAATCCCCAGGATCAACCCCAAATGTTTGCGCGTATAAAAACCCGGCACGGCAATAACCATTTCGGTTCCGTGTTGCTTGACGGTCTGCCAGATATTGGCAAAGTGCTCGAAGGCGATCTCGGCATGATTGTGTGCAAACGGAATGGGTTGTTCCAGTGGCTCAATGTTTAATTGATCCCAGAAATGATTGAGTATCTGACGGGGATAAAGATGCGCTTTTCTTTCAGCAGCCGTGCCAACGGCCAATCCATTTTTTTCCGGCAGTGCAAACCCGGGGCTCGCAACACCGCCCCCATCAACGTTCAACAGCCCGGGCGGGTCGCCTCCGGCGACAAGAATACCGGCATCACTCAGTTCTATTCCCAATAGGCTCATACGCGTATTTTCGTTTCCTTAAATCAATAATCAATGCTTATGATTAATTTGAACTGTTTTAGGTTTCAGGTGTCAGTGGTCAGGTGTCAGAATTGATTGTGCTGAAATTCAGCTATGTCTGATGCTGACACCTGAACACTGACACCTGCTAATTGTTAAGACCCAAAACCTTGGTAATTAACGATTCCAACACGCCAGCTGTAAACGCGCGACTATTTGGTATAAAGATGACTGATGAGGTTTTCATCGCAATAGGTTTCGGCATCCAGAACATAGCGCTCCTGCAACTGCTGTAATTGATGCAGCAAAAACATCAGGCCGATGCTGATTAACAGCGCGATTAAAGTTGAATTAAAGGCCACACCCAGGCTGCGCGTGACGTCAAAGATATCGCCTTCGATGGCCTTGTGCGCCTGGCCCAGCGCATCACCAATGCCCCGCACAGTTCCAATAAATCCGACAGACGGAATGGCCCAGGCGATATAACGAATCATGGACAGTTCGGATTCCAGCCGCTCGGCTTCCGAATCGCAATAGGCTCGGGTGGCGCTGGCAACATCCTGTATGTTACGAGTAGTGCTGAATCGCTGCAAACCCGCCAGCAGCGCCCGGGGTAACAGCGCTTCGCGCTGTTGGGCTGGTAACGCCTGGATCTGCCGGGATACATCCCGGGTGTCTTCCGGCAGGATGCGCACACCTTCGGCTAACGGGATCAGGTCCATTTGTAATAGGGCGCTCTGGCGCGACGTTTTTAAGGCCTTGTACCCCATAATGGATATCGCCCAGAGCATCAGAATAAAACAGGTTTCCTGTTCATAATCTCGGATGATTACGAACACTGAGCGTTCCATTACCTGCGACTTGTCCTCGGCCAGCGCGATGGCCTGCTTGGCCAAAATTGCGTCGGCTCTGGGTCGAATCACCGCCACATAGATAGCATGCACGATAATGACGATGACAATCAAAGAAAACACCTGGTAAATGAATTCAAAAGAAAACGGAAACGTTTTTTTCATTATAATTATCCATATTTTAGATTATAACGCTTTGCCCTATGCGCCATGCACCATGCCCTCGACCAAAATCTAAGGCTTGCGGTCCAATATACTTGATTGTTTCTGTCACGCTATATTCTAGTTCGTCCAGTTTCTAATCTGTTATGCTCTATTTTTAGCCGCTTAGCAATTATCAATGTTCCTGTGAATTCAGGCCCTCAGAAGAACCGCTTCTGTAATGAAATTAGAAGCTGTCTCATTATGTTTAGAATGAGTTGTTTTCAAAATAGAAATGAGAATTTTTTCTGATGAGCTCGGCCGCACAAGTCTTTAAGCCTTCGGCGTACTTGGTAGTACGTCGAAGGCCTAAAGACGCGGAGAACACAGCTCATCGGGAAAAAGGCCATTACTAATTGAAAACTAGATGTCGTAGGGAAAGTCAACCGCCTGCTCCGCTTCAATTTGTTCTGACGGGCGAAAATTTTTAAGTGCTTTTTTCTTGGGCTCGGCCGATTCATCCTTTTCATCGGTTTTAGCTTCCGATTTTTGGCCTTCAGGCAAAGGTGCTGCCTCCTGGCCGGTGGATGTCTGGGTTGCGCTCTGTGCGACGATTACGGCTGCCGGGGCCTTTTGTTTCTGCTCGGATAGTACCTGATTTGCAGCATCGGCCGGGACGACCCATTTTGCGACCACCCCAAAACCCGCCAATGCAAAGGTGATGATTGCAAACCGCTTGAACCGTGAAGATGTTTGCGTGCTCATATGTTCTCTCTCACCCGAGTTGAGTGTTTCGGATTTTGCGATAAATATTTGAAACCTTCAATTTAGGTTTCACTGTGAATAGCGGCATATGCGAAACCCAAGATCCGAGCGTTTTCCATTGCTGTAATCGCGATAGGCCAGCCTTAATTTGCTCATGCTGGCATTTTTCCAGCTGGATCCCTTGACCACATGATGGTTTCCCTGCGGGGGACCGGACGGATCGACATCGGTCTTACTGCTATTATAGGTATAAATTGTGTAAAAGTCATGGCACCATTCCGCAACGTTGCCGCCCAGGTCAAATAATCCCAGGCCGTTGGCTTTAAATTTGGCCGGCGGGGCCGTACCCGGAAAGCCGTCATTGTAATTTTCGATAACTACGGCCAACAGTTTTTTAGCGGAAGTATCGGCATAATTACCCGAGGGAGTGGCCGGCGGAAACCGATTCCCCCAGGGGTATTTGAGGCCGGCCGGATTGTTTGTGAAGCGGGCGCTATATTCCCATTCAGCTTCGGTGGGCAACCGGTATCCGGTGCCGATGGGATCAGCAGCCACCAGGCGACCGCCCTTTTTTACATACGCCGGCGGCAATGATTCCTGGGCGCTCAACCAGTTGCAGTACAATGCCGCTTGCTCCCAGGTGATCTGAACAACCGGATCATCGTCCGACGATAAGGGCTGTCCGTTGAAAGCCCCGGAGTCGTGGCCGGCCAAAAATAGTTTAAACTCTTTGTTGGTCACTTCTTTCAGGCCCATGTAAAATGGTCGTTGCAGATTTATCCTGCGAAGGGTCTCGTTGGTGCGGCGGCCCTGTTCACGGCGCGAGGAGCCCATGGTGAAAGGCTGCGGGCGGATCAGTTTCAGCATGCTACCGTTTTTGGCCGTGATGACACCAGCCGCAGCGGCAGGCGCTGATTGGCGCCGCTTCAGGGTGATCTTGATTTCTTGCGGATATCCGGGTCGCGGGGTAATCCGGGTTTGATAGGTTTCGTAGCCGGGTTTTTGGATTTCCAGCTGGTGACTGACCGCCAATAAGTTGAGTGTTGGCGGCACGGTTCCCCGGTTTTTCCCGTCAACAATCAGCCGGGCATCGGCCGGTTCAACCACAAATTGAATAACACCCAGCATCGGTTTCAATTTGACAGCCAGTGTTTTTTCTTTGCCGGTAGCCACCTGGACCGTTTGGGCCGCGTTCTCATAACCGGCTTTCGAGATTTGAACCTCATGTCGCATATTTGCCGGTAAGGGGATCTTTAAAGGCGTTTTACCCACAAATTTTTGTTCGATGGTCACATTAGC
>Ga0265306_10001788_pt1 | contig 10442 bp, 12 predicted proteins | sample Helome_3_FD_192493 | JGI IMG/M metagenome (GOLD analysis project Ga0265306, IMG submission 192493) | Marine sediment microbial communities from subtidal zone of North Sea - Hel_20160420 (Illumina Assembly) | ecosystem: Environmental > Aquatic > Marine > Subtidal zone > Sediment ...
AAATTTGTAGGAAGAGTATGTGCCCCGTCAGGTGCCAGTGTAGGAAAATACGAAGCAGTTAGTTTTCCAAATGAAAACCCCGAAGAAAGTCTCAGAATACTCAAAGATAATTCTCAAAAATTTATTGGATTAGAATCATCAGATCTTAAAGGAATTCATGATGTTCTAAAAGGATTAGATGAAACTGCAAATTATTCAGTAATAGGAGGATCAATGGCATTTGCCATAACAATCGCTTCAATGGATTCAGCAGCAAAGGCATCTGGAGAACCATTGTTCAGAACACTCTCATCAGAACCATCATTCAAGTTTCCATTTCCATTAGGAAATATTTTAGGAGGAGGGGCACATGCAGGACCTGGAACTCCAGATATTCAAGAGATATTGATTTGTGCAACTGGCTCAAAAACTATCGAGAATGCAATTGAAACTAATTTGTCAGTTCACAAAGAATTACGTCGTGTATTAGAAAAAGAAGATCCTAACTTTACAAACGGCAGAGGCGATGAAGGTGGTTGGGCACCAAAATTAGAAAATCAAAAGGCGCTAGAAATTTCTGCTAAAGCATGTGAGAATTTGGGATTTACTTTAGGAAAAGAAGTATCATTAGGAGTTGACTTTGCATCATCAACACAATGGAATGAAGAAAAAGGAAAATATCTCTATGATAGAGCAGGGTTTGAAAATTCAACTGGAGAGCAAATTGATTTCGCTGCAGATATTATTGAGAAATTTAAATTGATTTATGCTGAAGATGCAGTTCACGAAGAAGCATTTGAAGACATGTCAGAATTAACAAAAAAATTCCCCAACACACTAGTTACAGGAGATGACTTGACTGTGACAAACAAAAATATCCTAAAAAAAGCCATTGAAGCAAAATCATGCAATGCTGCAATTTTGAAAGTAAATCAAGCAGGAAGTCTTTTTGATGCCTTGGAATTTGCTGATGAAGCAACTCAAAACAACATCAAACTAATCACATCACATAGATCTGGAGAATCTACAGATTCACAAATATCCCACATTGGTCTTGCTACAAAGTCAAAAATGCTCAAAGTAGGCATTGTAGGAGGAGAAAGAGTAGCAAAACTCAATGAATTATTACGACTATCAGAGCATGATTTAATACGCGGTATGGCAGAGATTTAAAATCGTCATGAGTGAACAAACTGCAGCAATTGACATTAAAAAGATGGTTTTGGCCACCGGAATTAGAGTAGGCACTCAAGTTAAGACAAAATTCATGAAACCATTCATCACTAAAGCAAGCCCTGAAGGCCTATACATGCTTGATTTAGACATCACACTAGAAAAAATTCAAACAGCAGCCAAATTCATCAACAGATTAGGTGCTGAAAACCTCATAGTATGTTCAGGTAGACAATATGCAGAAACACCAATTGAGAAATTCTGTGAAAGTTTAGGTTCTAAAAAATTACTAAACAGATTCATGCCAGGTACACTAACAAATCCATCATTACCATATTACATTGAACCAAAATTAGTTTTAATTTCAGATCCACAAGTAGATGAACAAGCAATTATTGAAGCAACAAATGCAGGTATTCCAATTATTGGAATTGCAAATACAGACAACATCACATCTAATCTGGATGTAATTATTCCAGCAAACAATAGAGGAAGAAAAGCTCTAGCTACAGTTTACTGGTTATTGGTACGCCAAGTCTTAATCGAAAGAGGGGAATTAAAAGAAAATGAACCAATGAAAGAAGAAATCGACGATTATGAAACAAAAATCACTGAAGAAGAAATCGACGATTATTAGAATTTTAAAGTGTTTAATTGAAATCCAAAGCTTCTGCACCAGGAAAAGTAATTCTTTTTGGAGAACATTTTGTTGTGTATGGAGTTAAAGCAATTCTCTGTGCAATTAATAAAAGAATCACGGTAACTGCTGAAAAAATTGAAGGGGGAAAAATTTCCATTAAATCAAACATCGGAAATTTAGAATTAGAAACTGGAAAATCAATTTCAGAAATCAATTCACCATTAAAACCATTTTACTATTTGGCAGATAAAATGTTAAAGAATGAAAACACAGGAATTGAAATCATTGTTGAATCAGACATCCCATTAGGAGTTGGTCTAGGTTCATCATCTGCTTGTTGTGTTGCAGGAGCAGCAGCAATTTCAAGATTATTTAAAAAAACATCAAAAGATGAAATTCTTGCCCTAGCAATAGAAGCTGAAAAAACAATTTTTGAAAATACATCAGGTGCTGATTGCACAGTTTGTACATATGGTGGAATTATGGATTATGATAAAGAAAATGGATTTCATAAAATAGAATCTGAGCCTAATTTTCAGCTAGTAATTGCCAATTCAAACATCGAACATTCCACAGAATCAGTAGTAGAAGATGTAAGGAAATTTAAAGAAAATGACGAAGTGGGATTTTCTTCATTATGTAAAAGAGAATCAAAATTAGTAGAAGATGTTTTAGAATTATTGAAAGAAAATGACATCAAAGAATTAGGAATTAAAGTTAAAGAAAATCAAAAATATTTAGAGACAATAGGAATTTCAAATGATAAATTAAGAGAAATGATCCAAATAGGTCAAACTCAATCATTTGGTGCAAAAATTACAGGGGCAGGTGGTGGAGGATGTATCTATGCTCTTACAGATGAATCAAATCTCGAACAGACCATTAATCAATTCAAAGATAAGGATTATGATTGTTTTTCAGTTAAAATCGATTTTAGAGGTCTGGATACTTTTTAATTGATCAGATAATTTTGAAAAACATGATTCTAATAAAATTAGGCGGATCCATTATTACAAATAAAGAAAAACCATTATCTCCAAGAAAAAAAACAATTGAAAACATATCTAAAAGTTTGAAGAAGATTGATGAACCAATAATTATTGTTCATGGAGGAGGATCATATGGGCATTATTGGTCTGTAAAATACGATATGCATACAAAAGAAAAAAAATACAATCCAAAGGGAGTTGCAATTGTTAAAAATTCAATGATTGAATTGAATAAAATAATTCTAGATTCATTAATAAAAAATAAATTAAATCCATACTGTCTTCCTCCAACTGATTTTATGTCTGGAAACAAACCCATTACTAAAAAAATTAAAGAAATTGAAAAAATTGGAAAATCAGGCCTGATTCCAGTCACATATGGAGATGCACTATGGTTTGGTCAGAATAAAACATACATTTTATCCGGAGATAAAATTATGACTCATATAGCAAAAATTTTAAAACCCAGACTGTGTATTTTTGCACTAAACGAAGATGGATTATATTCGGATTTAAAATCAAAGAAACTAATTTATGAATTACAGGGTGAACGTCCATCAATTTCTGAAAATAAAATGGACGTTACAGGTGGAATGACTAGAAAAGTTGAAGAAGCATCAAAAATTGCAAAGATGGGGATGAATGTTTTCTTTGTAAATGGTAACAAGCCAGAAAGAATTGTGAAAGCGGTTAAAAATAGGACATTTGAAGGAACATTGTTTAGAGGTAAAAGAAATGTCTGAAGAATTTGTAATTTTAGTTGATGAAAATGATAACCCAATAGGGAGTGAAGAGAAGGTAAAGTGTCATTTACCAAATGGAAAACTACATCGAGCATTTACTGCATTGTTATTTGATGAAGATGGCAGGCTTGTCCTTACAAGGAGAGCCAAAGAAAAAATGTTATGGCCTAATGATTGGGATGGAACATTTGCAAGTCATCCAAGAGAATCAGAAACATATGTTTCATCAGGAGAAAGAAGAATGCCTGAAGAATTAGGAATTAAGGGAACATTAGATTATTTGCATAAATTCGAATATCATGTACCATACAAAGAAGTAGGATCTGAAAATGAAATATGTGGAACACTAATCGGTATAATTGACAAGGCTACTGAATTAAAAGAGATTGAAGGAGAAATTGATGAAATTAAATGGATTTCATCTAAAGAACTAATTATAGAATTAAAGAAAAATCCACAAATCTATTGTCCATGGATGCTTATTGCATTGGAATTATTAGAAAAATCTGATAAATCCATGCTCGAAAAACATGCAAATGTCTTATCTACATGGATGAATAGTGAAGTGCATGATGAATTGCAAAAAGCAATTGAAATTCATCTGCCAAATGACAAATGGAGATTAGTAAATGAATAAAACTAAACAAATGGAACAAAACGCAAAAGTAGTCAACAAATATCTAAATTCAAAATTAAAAGGAAATCCTAAAAAACTCTATGATGCAGCAGGACATCTAATTGTTAATGGAGGAAAAAGGTTAAGACCATACATGGTAATTAGAAGTTGCCAAATTTTAAAGGGTAAAGTTTCCAACGCAATGCCTGCTGCAAGTGCGGTAGAAATGGTACATAATTTTTCATTAGTTCATGATGATATTATGGACAATGATGAAATGCGTCATGGAGTTCCCACAGTGCATAAAAAATTCGGTATGCCAATTGCAATTCTTGCGGGAGATGTTTTGTTTTCAAAAGCATTTCAAATAATTACTGATTCAAAATTATCACCTATTGCTACAACTCAGCTAGTATCTAGACTTGCAAAGGCTTGTGTGGATATCTGTGAAGGTCAATTATTAGATGTAAAAATGGCTGAAGAACGAAGAATTCCATCACAAGCAGAATACATCACAATGATTGGTAAAAAAACTGCAGCATTGTTTGATGTATCTTGTGCAATGGGAGCTATTTGTGCAACAAATAAAGCAAAAGATATTTCAAATCTGTCATCATTTGGAAGGAATTTAGGAATTGCTTTTCAAATAACTGATGATCTTATTGGGGTTATGGGAGATCCCAAGATAACAAAAAAACCAGTAGGGAACGATTTGAGAGAAGGGAAAAAATCACTTCCAATTCTTATGGCAATAAAATCAGCAAAAGGTAACGATAAAAAAATAATTCTAAAAGCATTTGGAAATTCAAAAATATCAAGAAAAGATCTGAATAAAGCAGTAGATGTCATTAGATCATTAGGAATAGAGGAAAGTGTAAGGAAACAGGCTCTAAAACATGCTGAAAAAGCAAAAAGATCATTAGGGAGTTATTCTGGATCTGCAAAAGATGAATTAATTTCATTGTTAGATTTTGTAGTAAAACGAAGTGTGTAGATGTAACAGGTAAGAACTAACATGGATGAAGAATTAAAAAAAGAAATTAGAAAAATGGCTCTTCAAAATGCTTTTGAGCATGGAGGAGAAACTAGAGATAAAATAATTTTAGGAAAAATTCTCGGAACAAAACCAGAATTTAGAAGTAAAGTAAAAGAAATTTCAGGAGACATTTCTGAAATAGTATCAATAGTAAATCAGTTATCATCGGAAGAGCAAGAAATTGAAATCAAAGAGAATTTTCCAGAAATTTTAATCCCAAAAGAAAAAATTGAAGAGAGGGAAGGTCTTCCAGAATTAAAAAATGCTGAACAAGGAAAAGTAATCACAAGATTCCCCCCAGAACCTAATGGATATCCACACATTGGACATGCAAAAGCAGCTATCATCAATTCAGAATATGCCAAAATGTATGGAGGGAAATTTATTTTAAGAATGGATGATACAAATCCAGAAGCTGAAAGAATGGAATATCATGCAGCCATCAAAGTAGGATTAGAATGGTTAGGGATTGAATTTGACATAGTAAAAAGTACATCAGACGACATGGAATTATTTTATGAAAAAGGAATGGAATTAATTAATTCAGGAAAGGCATACGTTTGTACTTGTAAAAGAGAAGACATCAGTAAAAACAGAAGAGAGAGAAAAGCATGTAAGTGTAGTAGAGAAGACATAGAAAAAAATAATAAAAATTGGGAAAAGATGAATAATAAATTCAAACCAGGGGATGCCATAGTTAGATTTCGTGGAGACATGGAAGCAGATAATGCAGTAATGCGAGATCCTGTTTTGTTCAGGATTATTGAAGGAAAACATTACACTTTAGGAGAAAAATATAGAATTTGGCCAAGTTATGATATGGCAGTTGCAATAGAGGATAGTATTGATGGTGTAACTCATGCATATCGTTCAAAAGAATTTGAACTCAGAAAAGAGCTAATTGATGCAATTTTAGATGCATTAAACATGAGAAAACCAGCCCAAGGATTTTTCTCAAGATTAGAATTCAAAGGCATGCCAATATCAAAAAGAATCATCAAACCACTTATTGAAGAAGGAAAAGTTACATGGTATGATGATCCAAGGCTACCAACTTTAGAGGGATTACGAAGAAGAGGAATCAAACCAGAAGCAATTAGAAAATTCATCATGTCATTAGGATTAACCAAAGCAAATACTCTAGCACCATTTGATGCACTAGAAGCTTTTAACAGAAAATTTGTGGATGCAAATAGTATTAGATTATTCATGGTAAGCAATGCAAAAAAACTTTCAGTGAAAAATTTACCTATATCTTCTGTTGAAATTTCAAATCATCCAGTAAATGACATGGGAAAAAGAACAATTGAGATTGATGGAAATTTTTACATTTCAGGAGAAGATGCACAAACAATCAAAGAGGGATCACAAATTCGTCTATTAGGTTTAGGAAATATTCACATTACAAAACAAGGAATAGAATTTGAGGGGGAATTTGTTGAAAATGGAGATACAAAAGACATACCAAAAATCCAATGGGTACCACAAAAAACAGCACATGAGATAAAGATGATAATTCCAAAAATATTGTTTAATGCTGATGAATTTAATGAAGATAGTTTAGAAGAATTAGACGTGTATACAGAACCACAATATCTACAATTAAAAGAAGGAGAAGAAATCCAATTTGTTAGATTTGGATATTGTAGAAAAGATTCTCAGAATCAAGCAATTTTTACACACAAGTGATTTAATATGAAAATTGCACGACTGTCATATGACAATAATGAAACATATGGTTTTGTAAATGGAGATAAAGTATCCACAAAAGATGAGATTACTTACTTGACAGGAGTTCCAATTCCTCAAAATGTCAAAGATTTTCTTTTTGATGGATGGTATGATGAAATTAAAAATAAAATTAAAGATTTACCATATAAAGAAAATATTTCAAAATACAAATTATTGCCACCGATTCCTAATCCCAACAAGATAATTTGTTTAGCATTCAATTATGTAGATCATGCTAAAGAGCAGGGACTGCAAGCACCAGAAGATCCTGCCTTAGTAATAAAACCCAGAACTGCATTAAACAGTACAAATTCAGATATTGTATGTCCGGACTTTGTTACACAGTTAGATTATGAGGTTGAATTAGCCTTGATTATTGGTAAAAACTGCAAAAATGTCAGCGTAGATGATGCATTTGATTCAATATTTGGATATATGATTTTCAATGATGTTTCAGCAAGAGACATTCAATTCAAAGATAAGCAATTCACAAGAGGAAAAAGTTTTGATTCTTTTGCACCTTGTGGACCATGGATTACAACAAAAGATGAAATCAAAGATCCTCAAAATCTAAAAATGACAACTAAAATCAATGGAGAATTAAGACAAAATTCTTCATCAAGCAACATGTTCATTAAAATCCCAGAGATTGTTTCAAAAATTTCCAAAGTAATGACATTAGAAAAAGGAGACATTATTTCTACTGGAACACCGGCGGGAGTGATGTTAAACAAACCAAATGCAGTATTTCTAAAAGATGGAGACAAAGTGGAAATGGAAATAGAAAATTTGGGAATTTTAAACAATACAATTAAAATTGTTAAATCAGGTTAAACAAGAGATTTCTTCATTAAATGAAATGATATTTTAGATTCTAAAGTATCAAAATGTGGTAATTTTTCTTTGGTTAAAATTTGAATGCGTTCATAGTTTTTTTCCCAACCAAAGTTTTGTAAATATGAAAGAATTTCACATACAGATTTATCCGAATTTGAGAATAAAGTAACAATTAATGTTCTATCAAAATGATCAGATTCAGTAATTATTGCAATAGAATTTTTATCATCAATTGAAGAATTAACAATTCCATTTTGTTGATAAAACGATTCCAATGTTTCATCATCAATTGGAAGCCACCTCCAAGATTTTACATAATGAGAATAAGATTTAGTACTAATAGATTTATCAAAAGTAACATTATGATTGGGATTATTTTTGGGTTCAATAGTGTAAAAATTCCATGTTTGAAAAATTTCATAGTTTAGAGATTGTGCCATGGAAATAGAAATTGCATTTTCGGTATCTATCAACATATATGAAAAAGACAGATTTTTCTCCAAACCTATGATTTCAGCATGTTTTACTAGTTCAGATGCAATATTTTGACGTCGAGAATTTAGTTCAATTCGAATTCCTTCAATCCAGACTTGGTTATCAGAACAAAATGCATGGCAAATTCCAACAGGGTCTAATTTTTGTGCTAATAGTAGATGACCTTCAGACATCCAATAATCCCAAACATGTTCCACGTAGTCTCCCCATGAAAAAGTATTTTTACAAAATTTCAAAATAGGGATTTTATCTGAATCATTTGCTTCCCTAATTCTCAACTTTGCCATATACAAAAAATTATTAAGAATAATTAGATAAAAACTTCAATGGGGAAAATTATTGCCGGTAAAACATCAGATATTTCACCTGGAAAAATGATCAAAGTATCTATTGATGGTAGAGACATTCTTGTTGCAAATATTGATGGAGAATATTGTGCTACAGATGACTCATGTACTCATTCAGGCTCTAGTCTATCTGAAGGAAAATTAGATGGCTGTACAATTACTTGTGGATGGCATGCAGCTGAATTTGATTGTAAAACTGGTAAATTAATGAAATTCCCAGCAAAAATTAGAGATTTGACATCATACAATGTTGTTGTAGAATCAGACAATGTCTTTGTAGAGATATAACTATATTCTTCTAATTTTTAAGAAAAGGTGTAAAAATGGTTGACGACTCTCAAAATAAAGAATCTATGAAAGGAGCAATTGAAACATTAGAACAAATTACGTCTAGCAACTCAACTCCAAAAACAATCAAGAAATCAATTACAGATTTAATTACAGATCTTAAAAATCCAGAATATTCACTATCTGTTAGGGCAGCAAATACTATCAGTCTATTAGATGATGTAACACAAGATGCCAATATGCCTTCATACGTTAGAACTCAATTATGGCAAGCAGTTTCAAAATTAGAAAGTATAAGAGAATAAATTCTCGTACAATGTATCAAGCATAATGAAAATTGAAGAATATTTAGAAACTCTTCCTGAAAATTTGCTCAGTGGCGAAGATGTTGAATTACCTGAAAAATCATTTCGTGAAATTTTTAAATTTGTAGATTTAGGCAAAGATGATATTTTCTATCATTTAGGATGTGGGAATGAGAAAGGGATTGAGCTTGCTCTAAATGAATTTAGAGTTAAAAAAGCAGTTGGAATTGATAATAATTCTGAAAAAATGGAACAAGCCAAAAAAAATCTTAAAGAAAAAAATACCAAAGCAGATTTGATTTGTCAAAACATAGAAGATTCAATTTTTTCAGACGCATCAGTGATTTTATTCTGGTTTACGGATGAAAATATTATTAATAAAATGATGAAAAAATTTGAAAATCTTAAAGAAGGCACAAAAATAATTACAATTTGGGGACCTCTGCCAGAGTGCCTTCCAGATAAAGTAAATTTCCCATATATTATCAATAAAGTTCCTCTCAAAAAAGCACAAAATATGCAAGAACAGTTGTTATCAATTTTTGGTGTGAAATGTGTTGATTTTATCACGGCATGGGAATTTGCTGAAAGATATACAAAATCAATAGGCTCTCCAGAAATTAAAAATGATCGATTTTTGACCATTATTCAAACATTAGTGATTTGGATTAATGCAAAAAAACTAGGAGTGGCATGTGGAGAGGAAATTCCAGAATCAATTCAGACATATATCAACATCATGAAGATGCATTTTGATATTGATTTTGAATATCTATTAAAAGAATAATTTGTGTAATCCTTTTATTTTGTTTTTACTTGAATAGAATATGGAAGGAAGAATCAACATTAATGTTTCAGCAGTAGATTATGATAAAACGAGTAAAGCATTAACTCATCAACTATCTCTTTTAGAAGAAATGGTTCATGGAGAAGATGATTTTGTTATGACAGATTCAGAATTTGCATTTGGATGGCATTTTTTTGTATTAAGTATCAACAGATCATTAGTAGAAAAGCTAATAGAAATGATGGGTGTAGATTATGATAAAATTAAGGGTAAGGGGAACGAAAAGAAGTTTTTAACATGGTTAACAAAAAACATTGAGAGCAAATCTCCTAGATTCAAACTAGCCATCAAAGAAGAGATGGAATCTAGCAAGTTTGGTATTTTTTAAAATAATAGAGGGCCCTCGAGGGGAATCGAACTCCTGTCCGAGGATCCACAACCCTCTATACTAACCACTGTACTACGAGGGCCACAAA
>Ga0265306_10001792_pt1 | contig 10419 bp, 11 predicted proteins | sample Helome_3_FD_192493 | JGI IMG/M metagenome (GOLD analysis project Ga0265306, IMG submission 192493) | Marine sediment microbial communities from subtidal zone of North Sea - Hel_20160420 (Illumina Assembly) | ecosystem: Environmental > Aquatic > Marine > Subtidal zone > Sediment ...
TAAAAAATAAAAGCCTGTTCTGAAGAACAGGCTTTTTTTATGATATAGATAATTATAATTAATCCAAAGCAGGAATACGTAAAACCTGTCCTGGATAGATTTTATCTGGATCTGAAAGCATTGGCTTGTTAGCTTCGAAGATCACAGGATATTTCATGGCATTGCCATAATAATTCTTAGCAATCTTACCTAAAGTGTCACCACTTACCACAGTATGGAATTGAGCTTCTGGCTCAGGGTTTTCAACCGTCATTTGGTCATCTACGGTTGCAATGCCTTCTGAGTTACCAATGACCAAAACCACTTTTTCCTTGGTTGCTTGATCATGCGCCAATCCAGAAACGGTAGCTGCATCGTCATCGATATGAACATTCAAATTGTCAACGTCCAATCCAAGGTCCCTAATGGTTCCTTCCAATCGACGAGCAACTAATGCTTCCTCTCTTAATTCTTCTGCTGTGGCTTCTGCAGCTTCTTCAGCTTCTGTTTTTCCGATTCCGAATATGGTTGCTCCGGCATTCTTGATAAATGAAAATAGTCCCATGTGTTTTTTGAGTTTTTGTTGTTTTTAAATGATGCCTTAAAATTACAAAATAAAGTGGCCATTGGCAATCGATTGAATTCCTAATTAAAATAAAAACCGCTCAGCAGAATTAAAATCGGCTGAGCGGTAGAAACTAAATAACCAACCAAAAAAATCTAGTTTCGTTTGCTTTCTCTTGGATTATCTTTTTTAGGTGTTTTTTGCCTTCGCATCTTTTCACCTGAAGATTTGTTTTTATCCGTGCCCACGGCAGTTCTCAAATATTGAATGTAACCACGGCCCTCGAATTCATAGACAGTGCCAGAGTCACTGTGGAAGAGCTCTATCTTACCATCATTTATAACGTCCAGTTCGAAAAATTCATTGTCGAAATAATCATAATCTAATGTTAAGAATTTTAGGTACAGATCCCCAGGTACATCAGCGACTTCATAAAGCCCTGTATAGTCCCAAAAGATATCATTATAATTTGTGACATTCTCATCTTGAGAGCTACTAAATTCTGAATCATTACCACCAGCCAAGAATTGCAGGTAATTTTCGTTATCGAACTCATTAAGCGCTCCTATCTCGCTGGTAAATGTTTTTTCCCATGCTTCATATTCCTGAAGGAAATAATGTATGTTATCAAAGAACACATAATCATAATCGAAATTAGACCTTTGGTAACCGTCCAAAAAATAGGAGGTATCATTATATGGGTTGTATAATTCAATCGTATTACTGTCAATTTGGTAGACATCAAAGGTTTCGTATCCATCAATGTCATGATATACATCCAAGATCATGTCGTAGGCATCATAATACCCTATGGATATACCATAACCACCACCTTGACTTCCTATACCAACCAGATTATTGTTAGCGTAGACTATTCCATTTCTAAATGAGACCGTAAATGCCTTTTGCAAAAATGGTGTTTCTCCATTACCTAGGGTAGCATTGATATCTACATACCATAGCTCATGAGAATTCAGTAATTGATTCAAGGAAATCTGTGGCGTATTGTCAATGTAATCATCAACAAGCACATCTGTATAACAAGAGGTGAACAATATTGCCGTTAGGGCAAATCCTGAAAGTAGTTTAATAGTCTTCATAATGCAGCAGTTTTAAATTATTGTAAGTGGAAGTTCAAAATACATGCCAAAAAGGCTAAATACATGATATGCAATGAATTACGCACAGAAAGAATTTGTTTAATTTTGATTATCAAATCAATTAGTAAATGGGCGATAAAAGAAGATATGCAGTATTTGGAAGTGGGAGTTGGGCAACAGCCATTGTTAAGATGCTTTGCGAAAACCTAGATGAGGTAGGTTGGTACATGCGAAGCGCTTATACCAAGGAGCATATACTTAAGGAAAAGCATAATCCAAGTTATTTGAGTTCTGTTGAATTCCATACAGAACAACTTAAACTGAGTAACGACATAAATGAAATTACGCAGTACGCAGACGTACTGATCTTCGCGATACCATCGGCTTTCATGCATTCAGAGCTTGAGAAGCTTACCGTGGATATTCAATATAAACTCATTGTTTCTGCCGTAAAAGGGATCATTCCTGAAAGCGGTCTTCTGGTCGGAGAGCATTTTCATGATATCTATAATATTCCATTTGAAAACATCGCTGTAATCTCGGGACCATGCCATGCAGAAGAAGTAGCGCTCGAGCGATTGTCTTACCTTACGATTTCATGTGCAGATCAACTCAAGGCGCAGGAGGTGGCAGATAAGTTATCCAGTGTTTACATTCGGACAAAGATCAGTGACGACATTATTGGTACGGAATACGCCGCCATGCTCAAGAATATTTACGCCATTGCTGCAGGAATTGCTCATGGCCTTGGTTATGGAGATAATTTTCAAAGCGTCTTAATGAGCAATTCCATTCGTGAAATGAAACGTTTCATAAAGAAGATGCATAAGATGAAACGAAATATCAATAATTCTGCATATTTAGGAGACTTGCTGGTAACTGGTTATTCTACATTTTCAAGAAACAGGATGTTCGGTAATATGATAGGGAAGGGCTACACCGTGAAATCGGCCCAAATGGAAATGAATATGATAGCTGAAGGATACTACGCTACTAAAAGTGCAAGGTTGCTTAATGAAAAAAATGAGAAGAAAACACGATTGCCCATCATAGATGCAGTATACAGTATTCTATATGAGAACAAGAACCCGAAAAGGGTCTTTAAGAAATTAACAGAACAATTGGACTGATACGCTAAAACGCCGATTTAAACTGCTCGAGGAAACGTACATCGTTTTCACTTAACATTCGTATATCTGAAATCTGGTACTGCAACAATGCGATACGATCAATGCCCATTCCAAATGCAAATCCAGAGTATTCCTTTGGGTCAATACCACAATTCTCTAGTACGTTGGGGTCCACCATACCACAACCCATAATCTCTAGCCATCCTGTGCCTTTGGTCATCTTGTAATCTGTTTCTGTTTCCAGGCCCCAATACACATCCACCTCAGCACTTGGTTCCGTAAACGGGAAATACGAAGGTCGTAAACGGATTTTCGATTTACCGAACATTTCTGTAGTAAAATATTGAAGGGTCTGTTTCAGGTCGGCGAAACTAACGTCTTTGTCAATATATAACCCTTCTACTTGATGGAAGAAACAATGCGAACGTGCCGATATAGCTTCATTCCTGTAGACTCTTCCGGGGGAAATAGTTCGAATAGGCGGCTTGTTGTTTTCCATATAGCGCACTTGCACAGAACTTGTATGAGTACGCAAGAGGATATCAGGATCTGTTTGGATAAAGAAGGTATCCTGCATATCTCTCGCTGGATGGTATTCCGGTAAGTTCAATGCAGTAAAATTATGCCAATCGTCCTCAATCTCAGGACCTTCACTCACGTTGAAACCAATTCGCGAGAAGATATCTATGATCTGGTTTTTTATAATGGAGACTGGATGGCGCGCACCAATTTGTATGGGTTCTCCAGGTCTTGATAGATCGCCGTAGCTGCCTTTTACTTCTTCAGCACCATCAATTTCTGCTTTTAGGGTATTGACTTTCTCTTGAGCAGTCGTCTTTAAAAGATTGATGGCCTGACCGAATTCTTTCTTTTGATCGTTTGCAACGTTCTTGAACTCAGCGAAGTACTCATTAAGCAACCCTTTCTTGCCTAAGAATTTAACACGGAATGCTTCAATCTCTTCCTTGGATTGAGATTTGAATGCTTCTGCTTCTGCGATAAGTTCCTTTATCTTGTCTATCATGTTCTCACGTAAAAGTGAACGGCAAATTTAACAATTCTTATTGAATGAATTCTGCTTCAAGGAAATAGTTGACAATAGCTTCTTTCATCAGTACACTTTGTTCTCCAGCCTTTAGGTTAGGCAATTTTTCTTTAACGATGTAATGAGGCCAACCATCATTATCAAAATAATCGAATTCGTAATAGCCATAAGGTTCGAGAAGCCTACAAATGGCAATATGCATGAGGTCCAGTTTATGGTCTTTCTTGAATTTACGGTCCAACTGCCCTAGCTCTTGAACACCAATTAAATAGATGATAGAATCAAGGTCTAATGTATCGCCATCTGCAAATTGTGCGGATAGTTTCTCGACTATTAGCAGCCATCGTTCTTTTAATTCTTCGTCTCTTGACATAATAAATTTCGAAATGTAAAGTTACAAAGTAGATACGGATCATTCCGTTATATTTGCTAAAAACTAACTGGTCATGAATGTAATCGATATAATCTTGGGAGCTCTCTTGTTATTTGGCCTTGTAAGGGGCTTTATGAAGGGTCTTTTTGTTGAGGTTGCTTCACTCGTCGCCTTGATTGCTGGAATATATGGTGCTATTCACTTTAGCAATTATGCGGCCGAATTGCTTCAGTCCAGGACTGAATGGAATGAAAAGACCATTAATCTAGCCGCATTTGCCATCACTTTTGTTGTTATTATCATAGCTATTTCCTTGGCTGGTAAGGCCTTGACCAAATTGGCAGATTTTGCTGCTCTGGGAATACTTAATAAATTACTTGGCGGTGTTTTTGGAGCGCTGAAAATAGGGCTTATCCTCAGTATTGTGTTGATTGTTTTCAATAAAATGAACAATGTGCTTCCGTTTGTTGGCGAAGACGATATAAAGGAATCTGTACTTTATGAACCAGTCAGGTCCTTGGCTCCTCTTATATTTCCTAGCATTATCAAGAGCGAAGAAAATGAAGACGATGAAGTAAATATTTTTGTGATAAGATTATAGAGTGTCCTATCGCTCACAATATATTAATAGGGAATGTTGCAAGAAAAAGCCGCCATGGAATTATTCACGACGGCTATAATTATTGGAATGAGTTTTAAAGCATATTTACTTTTCCAGTCTTGAGACTATAAACCCCACCTACGATCTGTATCTCGCCGTTGTCTTCCATTTCGGTAAGGATCTGGCTTTTTTCTCGAATGCGGTCCATTGTCATTTTCACATTGTTCTCAACGGTTTTTGCAACGAATTCACTGTTAGAAGAATTCAATGCGCCATCAACCTCGTCAGACGATTTCTTAACTGCAGGAAGTATATTATCCAACATGGCGGTAATATTACCTAATTCTACGCCATCGCAAGCTGCTTTAACTGCGCCACAAGCTTCATGTCCCAGTACCATTATCAGTTTGCTTCCAGCAACATTGCATGAGTATTCCAAGCTTCCTAGAATATCCGTATTCTCAAAATTGCCTGCTACCCGAGCAACAAAAATATCACCAATGGCTTGATCCAAGACTGTTTCTACTGGAACTCTAGAATCAATACAAGAAAGAACCACTGCCTTTGGGAATTGACCTGACTTGGTTTGGCTGATCAATGCTGAATTATCTACCGATTGGCCTTGATTATTTACAAATCTATCGTTGCCTTGCAGTAAATCCTGTAATACGCTAGAAGGAGACATTTCTCCTTGCATGTCTTTTGTAATTGCTATGTTTTTCATGTTTTCTGTTTTATTCTTTGTTATTCAATGTTTGTCTTCTACGTTTTGTTTTACCCATTCAATGCTTTCATCAAACGTATCGAAAATATGTTCATTAGGAATGAAATCCGGAATAATATCAATTCGTTCCATCATATACCTAGGCTGCTCTAAAAGCCCAACAAAAAGGACATCTACATTCTTGGTCCTGAGGTCTTGTAGCATGTCTTCCATGGCATAAAGACCTGATTGATCCATATACTGCATGCGATCCAATCGCATGACAACCATAGAGGCTGTATCTGGAATTTGTAGCGCCAAAGCCTGAAAATCACTTGTAGACCCAAAGAACAATGGCCCTTTGATGTGTTTGATAAATACTTCTTCCTTGAATGACTGGGGGAAGTTTGCCTCGTCTTTCCAGGCCTTCTCTTTTTCCAAGGATTTAACGTCAGAGCGCTCAGCAGTTAAATCACCAATTTTCTTCATGAACATCAAAGAAGCAATTACTAAACCGATTCCAACCGCGTAAACCAAATCCCATAATGATGACAGTATAAGGACGATTAGCATAATAAGTACTTCTGAACTCAACTTCAGCGGTCCAAGTTTTATGTCCTTTGGCAATGAAGGAATAGCCTTCAAACCTTTATAATCCATAACACCAATACCTACGGTTATAAGTATGCCAGCCAATACTGCTGCAGGAATCTTGCTTGCCAAAGGCGCAATAGCCAAAAGAACTATAAACAACAATATCCCGGCGATCATTCCAGATAATCGGGTTTTACCTCCAGATTTAATGTTAACTACCGTTCTTATGGTTGCTCCGGCACCCGGAATACCGCCGAACAGAGAAGCAATACTATTTCCTATACCTTGACCAATGAGCTCTTTATTTGGTTTGTGCTTGGTCTTGGTCATGTTGTCAGCAACAATACTGGTCAATAATGAATCTATTGCACCTAACAAGGATAATGCCAATGCAGTGAAAATGTATGGCTTTATGCTTGCCAAACTAAAATTCGTGAAAATTTCAGATTTGAATTCTGGTAATCCTTCTGGAATTCGAGGAATTGGTCTATAATCCAATCCACCAACAATTGCTATAGTAGACATGACTATCAATGCTACCAGTGTACTTGGGACTTTTGTTGTAATACGTTTGAACCCATAGATTATCAAAATCGTTCCTAATGCCAAAATCAATTCCAACCAATTGATGTATTGCAATGCTCTTGGCAAGACCCTAAATGCTCCCATAACGCCTGAGGCATTTTTAGCTGCGAGGGTTTGGGATTCCTTCAAGATGTCTTCCTGAGAGATCTTTTCAGCCCTTGAAATGGTTTCCTTGAAATCTTCGAGTACCAATATGCCTTCTCCAGCTTCTTCCTTGAGGATATTCTCTAATATGACTTCTTCAGCTACTGGTTTGAATTGATCGACATAATCTAGGTCTTCTTTCGGATAATAGCCTATTGAAGGAAGGATTTGAGTGACCAAAATAATGACACCGATCGCAGTCATGAATCCGGAAACAACGGGATAAGGAATATATCTTATATACTGACCGACACCGACAATTCCCAATCCGATCTGCATGAGTCCCGCTAACAGGAATACAGTTAAGATTGCCGGGAGGGCTTTATTGAGGTCTCCATCGTTTGCCGCAATTATTCCAGCAATAATAACCATACTAACTGCAGTCATTGGAGCAGTTGGACCCGAAATCTGGGTGTTGGTACCGCCAAAAAGAGCCGCAAAGAAACTGATGAAAATGGCTCCATATAACCCTGCACTAGGACCAAGCCCTGAAGACACACCAAAGGCCAATGCCAATGGTAATGCAACGATACCTGCTGTTATTCCTCCAAAAGCATCGCCGCGAATATTAGTGAATAGATTTTTCATATGTTGGTTGTTTATTGTTGAATTAAGATTCTTTAAAGTTAAAAATTAACGAACGTAATTATATTTAATTGGTCTCTACTTGAGGTTTCAAAGAATTGGTTCATATATCCCAGTTCAAATCGTATGTTCTGGTTAAGTCGATAGCCTATTCCTCCATAAAGTCGATTCCTATCAAAAATACTTGATTTTGTATTCAAGAATATCTCATTATAGGATGACATATACCATTTACTGAAATTATCCTCTTCCGCTTTACATAAAGGCACATTAAGACTAAGAAAGTATCTAAACCGCATCTTGAAATCATCTTCAACGAATCGTTGTTCAAATCTATAGCGATGGCTTAAACTAGCAGAGCCTATTTTCTGTTTCGTTATGAACTGCTGGTAGATACGATGCTCATTTATAGATACCTTATCGATATTGTTGATGTAATTTTCTGAAGCTATAAAACCATAGCCTAGCAGAATATTGTTATTGTTTTCTGTTAGGTCATAACCTATGCCTGTACGCAAGAGCAATTGTTCCAGGTCGCCAATGGCGTCATAATTCCTGTATTGCACTTCATGGTGCCAATTCCATTTTTCACTGAAATCCTTATTGCCAAAATATATGATCCAATTACCAAAATCACTGCTTTGACCTAGTGCTGGCACGAAAGACCCAATAAATAATAATAGTGTTAATATATGTTTCATTATCTAACAATCAAATTAGTAGTTTTATACTGGTCTGTAAAAAAACTATTCTCAAGAATAGCTGTTAGATAAGGAGATCTGGCGGTGGAGAAATTAATTCTAGATAGTTGGAAGTATATGAATTTGAGTAAAAACGTGTTATTGCAGACAACGAAGAATGAGAAGTGTTTAACCCGTTTTTGATGACCTGGATAATTTTAATCTCTTTGTCTTTTGCGGACTCCTTGCCTTCTTTTTCTTCTTCTTCATTAGCATCAACCATAATGGTTAGGTCATAGTCTAGGTCAAGCAATGTAACTACAGATGGCATAATAATCATTGCCATGAATAGGGACACAAAAAAAATTGCTATAAGCGATCTAAACATTTGGTTGTTGCTTAAGGAACACAAAAATAAAATTTAAGAAGAAATAACCTATTAAACAAATATTAAAAAGTATTCAACAATTTAATATCGTTGCTAGCTACCCATCCCGTTTTACCATCGGTTAGCTTGATCTTCCTCCAATTATTTACAGTGTCAAGAACCTGGACCTTCGTCCCTTCATGTAGCTTGAAGGCCTCCAAACTCCTTAAGTTAGGCTCACTTCTTACTTCAGTCTCCTGTGAGAATACTATAGCAGGACGGTCCTTCTGGACCATGTTATACTTTTGAAAAGCAAAAGCAAGGCTTATAAGCATTAATAGCAATGAAAGATTGCTAAAAATGAAGGCCATGCGCTTTCTCTGCGTTGTAAACGAGAAATAATATAGAATGAACAAGCCTACAAAGAACAGCATCATGATAATGGCCATTATAGCCCAACCATCGAAACCAAGGATGTTTATGGCTTTTTTCATGAACTTAGACAGGCCGACTTCAGGAACTTCCTCAATCGCATCAATGGTCATGTTCTGTGCAAATGCCAGGTTATTTTGGATCTCTTTGTCACTGGGACTCAATTGTAAGGCCTTTTCATAATAAAAAATACTTGGCGCTATTTTATTGAGCTTGTAATTAGCATTGCCAAGGTTGAAGTACAACTCTGCAGAATGAACACCGTTATCTAGGATTGATTCGTACATATCTATGGCATCCTGGTATTTTCCTTGATTGTATAGGGCATTGGCTTCTTTAAAAACCATATCGCTTTGCCCGAAACAAACATGACCGATTATCAAGAGCAGTATTAAGAATAGCCTCTTCATTACTTATCTTATTTGTTTGTCTATGGCCGAAATAGTCTTAGCGGCTTTTTGATAATCCTGCCGCATTTCAACTTTCGAAAAAGGTGTATATCTTGCCAATTCAGCACTTTTCAGTAAGCCTAAGAATTCTGAAATTGTATCTTGTACAACTTGCTTTTCTGATAAAAGACTTTGGATGCGTTCTTTACTGAGGTCACTTGTTTCAATGTTCAATTTGGCCTTTAGATAATTATGAAGCGATCGCTCCAGGGCTTCGTAAAAGTCCTCTTTATTGCCCATCGATCTCTTGGCTTCGCCCAAATACTTCCGTGCCAATCTGTCCGCTTTCCTGATTCGGTTACCTTCTACATCGCTCAGGCGCTCATCTCTTTTCTTCATAAAGACAATGGTCAATGGAATAAGCAATAAAGGTGACAACAGGGAAGCCCAAAATACCGTGGTCTTAAAGAAAACAGGTGATTTGATGGCCGAAAGGTTAGGACTGGATTTCACAAAAGCAAATTGCTCGTTGGAAAGAACCACTCTTTGCTTGACATTGCCACTAATCAAGTTATTATCTGAGGTAACATTGTTGACTGGACCATTCAATACGTCAATCACGATTTCTTCCGAAGTGATTCTTTTATATGATTCTGTTTCCAGGTCGAAATATGAAAACGAAATACTAGGAATTGGGTATTTTCCCTGGAATTGTGGAACCACCGTGTAGCTATCAAAAATCTTTCCTCTCATACCAGCGAGATTGGTCCTGACATTTTCGGAATGTTCAGGCTCGTAGACTTCCAAGCTACTTGGTAAGTTCAACTTTGGTAACTCGAATAGTTTCAAGTTACCTTTTCCTGAGACCTCAACTCTAGCTTGTAATGATTCTGAAGCATCTAACTGAGTCTTGGATGTTGTCACTTTAAAATCTAGATTACCAACAGCACCAGTAAAATCTGATGGTTTGCCCTCCGGCAAAGGTTTTACATTAACAGTACGCTTTCCAGCACTCACTGGCAGATGAACTTGTTTCATGAGACGTCCACCAAAAATATCCCTCCTATTAGTTGGAATTTTTACAGTAACATCCAGCACCAAAGGTTCAATTTCCAATTTCCCGGTTTTCTGTGGATATAACACCGCC
>Ga0265306_10001793_pt1 | contig 10419 bp, 8 predicted proteins | sample Helome_3_FD_192493 | JGI IMG/M metagenome (GOLD analysis project Ga0265306, IMG submission 192493) | Marine sediment microbial communities from subtidal zone of North Sea - Hel_20160420 (Illumina Assembly) | ecosystem: Environmental > Aquatic > Marine > Subtidal zone > Sediment ...
CTTCCAGCGCTTCTCGCGGTGACATCGCATCCGGATCAAGCGCTTCGAGAGCGCCGCGTAATGGGTCTTCCACGACAGGCTCCTCGACGGTTAACGGCAGTTGCCCCTGCGGGCTGTCGCCGATGGTCGACTGCATCGATTCCAGTGTTTTCAGGTACGCCTTCGCGCGGTGAATGACCTCTTTCGGTACGCCGGCCAGGGCCGCGACCTGCAGCCCGTAACTTTGGTTCGCGGGTCCCGGTTTGACGGCGTGCAGGAATACAAGCTCCCCACCGTGTTCGGTGGCATCGAGATGCACGTTATTGCAAGCAGGTAATTCCTGGGCAAGTGCGGTCAACTCGAAATAGTGCGTTGCAAACAAGGTAAACGCGTTGGCCGTCTCACCCATGAAATGCGCGGCCGCCCACGCGAGTGACAGGCCATCAAAGGTGCTCGTACCGCGCCCGATCTCGTCCATGAGGACGAGACTCTGCTCAGTCGCGTTGTGCAGAATCGTCGCAGTTTCGGTCATCTCGACCATAAAGGTCGAGCGGCCACCAGCGAGATCATCAGATGCGCCGATGCGCGTGAAAATGCGATCGATCGGACCGATGCGCAGGCTCTCGGCCGGCACAAAGCTGCCAATGTGCGCGAGAATCGCGATCAAGGCGGTCTGTCGCATGTAGGTGGACTTGCCGCCCATGTTCGGGCCCGTTACGACCAGCAATCGCTGCGATGAATCGAGCGAGACATCGTTTGCGATAAATGGCGTTTCGATCACCTGCTCCACGACGAGGTGCCTTCCGCCTTTGATCTCGATGCACGGCGTGTCTGCGATCTCGGGTTTGCAGAGTCCGAGGCCTAGCGCACGTTCCGCGAGGCAGGTCAGTACATCGACCTCCGCGAGCCCGGCCGCCGTAAGCTGCAATTCACTGAGTACGGCGTGAAGCTGATCGAGCAGCCCTTCGTACAACAGTTTTTCGCGAGCCAGTGCCCGCTCGCGTGCCCCAAGGACTTTATCCTCGAATCCTTTAAGTTCCGGCGTGATGTAGCGTTCAGCACCTTTGAGCGTTTGCCGCCGCACGTATTCAAGCGGCGCTTTGTCGGCCTGGCCCTTGCTGATTTCGATGTAGTAGCCGTGAACGCGGTTGTAACCCAGCTTCAGCGTCGCTATGCCCGTGCGCTCTTTCTCACGGGATTCGAGATCGAGCAGGTACTGGTCTGCGTTTGCCGCAACGGCACGCAAGTCATCGAGTTCGTCGTCGTAGCCGTCCGCAATGACACCACCATCCCGGATCAGCATGGGTGGGTTGTCGATGAGGGCCCTGGCCAGCGTCTCATGTTGCCGGCGGTGCTCGCCGATTTGTTCGTAAAGTTCGTGGACCAATGGTGAGTCGAGCACGTCCAGTTGTTGCCGCAACGTCGGCAATCGCGACAGAGCCTCGGACAACTGTCTCAGGTCTCGCGGCCGCGCGGAACGCAGTGCGACGCGGGACAGAATTCGTTCGATGTCGCCGATTCCATCGATCCTGCTCTGCAAGTCGGCAATCGAAGCGCTCGTCATGAACGTCTCGATGGCCTGGTATCGCGCCTTGAGCCGGGTTGCATCGCGCAGCGGTCGTTGTATCCAGCGTCGCAGCAGGCGCGAGCCCATCGGGCTTTGGCAATGATCCATGACGCCGGCAAGGGTGTGTTCGTGGTGGCCGCTCAATGACTCTTCGAGTTCGAGATTGCGGCGTGTCGGCCCGTCCATGATGACCGCGTCCTCGCGTCGCTCGACGGCCAGCGACTGCAGGTGCGGCAATGCTGACTTTTGCGTGTCAGTGACGTACTGCATGAGCGCGCCGGCTGCGGCGACGCCACGCGCAAAATCGTCGCAGCCGAAGCCGCCCAGGTCACGAGTACCAAACTGCGCGCAGAGCAGCCGCGTCGCGCTGTCGAGTTCGAAATGCCAGGGAGGGCGGCGCGTGACGCGAATTGTCTCCCTGAATGAACCGTCAAACGCCTGGTCCTCGTCAACGATCAGCTCAGCAGGGCGCAGTCGTTCGATTTCACCGAGCATGCTTTCGACGTCAGGGACCTCGGTCAGGCGAAAGCGGCCACCGGCCAGGTCGAGCCAGGCGATGCCGACGGCGTCGCCATCGGCAAACACAGACGCGACGAGGTTGTCGCGCGTCTCGGCCAGCAACGCCTCGTCGGTAAGCGTGCCGGGCGTCACGATGCGGGTGACCCGGCGTTCGACCGGCCCCTTGCTCGTCGCCGGATCGCCCACCTGCTCGCAGATCGCTACCGACTCACCCTTGCGCACGAGCTTGGCGAGGTAGCCCTCAATCGCGTGATAGGGCACACCGGCCATCGGAATAGGGTTGCCGCCCGACTTGCCACGGGACGTCAGGGTGATGTCCAGCAGCGACGCAGCGCGCTTCGCATCGTCATAGAACAACTCGTAAAAGTCGCCCATCCGATAGAAAACGAGCATATCCGGGTACTCGGCCTTGATGGCGAGATACTGGCGCATCATGGGCGTGTGAACTGGAGTTACTTCAGCCTTCATTATTATTATTGGAGCCCGCCATTATTATTGTTGGAGCCCGCCCCAGCGGGCGATTTTGGTATGGTTCAGTTTATGAAAATACTGCATGTCGAAACAGGGCGCCATCTTTATGGCGGGCCACAGCAGGTGATGTACCTGATTTCGGCGCTTGCCGAGCGCGGCCACGAGTCGATACTCGTTTGTCCGCCGGGTTCCCGGATCGACACGGCGGCGCGCAGCGCGGGCATCCACGTACAAAACCTTTTCTGCGCAGGCGACCTGGATCTGCCGTTTGCGTATCGGCTCATCCAGTACCTGCAGCGCGAGCAGCCGGATATCGTCCATTGCCATAGCCGGCGCGGGGCCGACATGCTCGGCGGAATCGCCGCGAGTTTCGCGGATATTCCGGCCGTCGTATCGCGCCGCGTGGACAATGTGGAGATGCGCTTGATGGCGACGTTGCGTTACCGGCCCTTCAAAAAGATCATCGCCATCTCCGAGACAATTGCGCGAGTCCTGCACGATCACGATGTCGATGAGGCGCGGATTGAGGTGATTCGCAGTGCCGTGGACACGAAGCAGCTGTCGAATTGTGCCGACTGCAGCGAGGTGCGCGAGGAATTCGCGGTTCCGGCTGATGCCTGCGTCATTGCCGCCGCGGGCCAGTTGATACCGCGCAAGGGGCATCGCTACCTGCTGCAGGCCGTTGCCGAGCTCAAGAAGACGCATCCGCAGGTTCGACTCATCATTTTTGGCGACGGCTATCTAAATAATCAGTTGCGCGCGCAGGCCGCGTCGCTGGGCCTGGGCGATATCGCGCAATTCCCGGGTTTTCGCGATGACCTGGATGAATTCATGGGATGCATCGATATCTTTGCGCATCCGGCCCTTGCAGAAGGTCTGGGTGTGGCAACACTGAAGGCGGCAGCAGCCGGTGTTCCAGTTGTGGGCTTCGATGCAGGCGGATTGCCCGAGGCCGTCGTCGACGGGAAAACCGGACTTCTTACTCCGGCCGAGGACGTTGACGCGTTCGCCCGTGCACTCGAGGAAATGATCGAGGATGATGATCGCAGGCGACAAATGGGCGCCGCCGGGCAACAACGGATGCAAAATGAGTTCTCGATCGATACGATGACGGATAAGCACGTTGCACTCTATGAATCCGTATTGAATGGCTGACCACGAATCGATCCAGAAACTCGCCACGGCGCTCGTTGCTGATCTGACCGAGGCCGGCAAGGCCGTTTCCACGGCCGAGTCCTGCACGGGTGGCTGGGTTGCCAAAGCCATTACCGACATTCCTGGTGCCTCTGCCGTATTTCACTACGGCATTGTGAGTTATTCGAACGGTGCTAAAGAACAGCTGCTCGGTGTGCAGAACCCGGTCATCGAAGAGCATGGTTCGGTGAGCGAGCCCGTCGTTGAGGAGATGGCCAACGGTGCGCTGAATCTTAGCGGCGCCGATATCGCCGTGGCTGTTAGCGGGGTTGCGGGTCCTGAAGGTGGCAGCAAAGAGAAGCCCGTTGGGATGGTTTGGTTCGCGTGGTCCGTCAGGGAAGGCGGCAAAGTCAGAACCGATACCAGTTGTCAGCAATTTGACGGTGACCGCGAGCTGGTGCGGGAACTCACGGTAGTTCACGCGCTACAGGGAGTCATGGATCGGCTATGAGCACCAAGCGGATCTTTTTTGCGTTGTGGCCGGACCGCCGGCAGCGCGAGCGCATGCGCGATTTTATCAGCCCGCATACCAAGCTCGTCGATGGCAAGGCCGTGGAGCGCAGCGAATGGCACGTGACACTGGCGTATATTGGCGACCTCGATGTGCGCTTCATCCCCGAATTGATGCAATCGGCACTGGCAATTCCCTTTGAGCCGTTTCGCTTACGACTTGACCGCCTCGAATTCTGGCCGCGTCCCAAGATTGCTGCCGTGGTACCGCCACGCGCGCCACCGGAGCTCGAGAGCCTGGTGGAGCAGCTCAACGGTCTTGTACTGGCCTCGGGCGTCGAGCCGTCACAGCGCGTCTACCGCCCACACATCACTGTGGCGCGCAATTCGCGGCCATTCGAGACGATGCGATTGGCGCAGAATGCGGAGATCGAGTGGACCGGTTTCGAACTCATGGAGTCGATTTCGGAGCACGGCCGCACGACATACCGCCCGATAGTCAAAGACTTCTGAGATTTTCTTCGAGTTTCTTCAGAAACCGCGTAGATAAAGCATCTTGATACTGTAGTTATGTACAGGTGTTTGTGGAATAATGGCACCCCTTCAATCACACCAACCGGATGGCTCTAGACAATGGATGACAATCGCAAAAAGGCACTCGCGGCTGCCCTCGGACAAATCGAAAAACAGTTTGGTAAAGGCTCAGTCATGCGCCTTGGCGATAACGTTACAGCCCGCGATATCGAGGTTGTTTCGACGGGCTCGATCGGGCTCGACGTTGCCCTCGGCATCGGTGGCGTACCCAAAGGTCGTGTAGTCGAGGTCTATGGTCCAGAGTCTTCCGGTAAGACAACACTGACGCTGCAGATAATCGCCGAAGCGCAGAAGACGGGCGGCACGGCCGCCTTCGTCGATGCAGAACACGCACTCGACCCGAGCTACGCCGAGAAACTCGGTGTTAACGTCGACGAACTGCTCGTGTCGCAGCCCGATACCGGCGAACAGGCACTCGAAATTACCGACATGCTCGTGCGCTCAGGCGCGGTCGACATCATCGTCGTCGACTCGGTCGCAGCATTGACGCCGAAAGCAGAGATCGAGGGCGAGATGGGCGACTCACATATGGGTCTGCAGGCTCGCCTGATGTCGCAGGCGCTGAGGAAGCTGACCGGCAACATCAAGCGCTCGAACGCGATGGTTGTCTTCATCAACCAGATTCGCATGAAGATCGGCGTCATGTTTGGCAGCCCTGAAACGACGACCGGCGGTAACGCACTCAAGTTCTATTCTTCAGTACGTCTCGACATTCGGCGCATTGGTGCCATCAAGAAAGGCGACGAGGTCATCGGTAACCAGACGCGCGTCAAAGTCGTCAAGAACAAGGTGTCGCCACCGTTCAAGATGGCCGAGTTTGAAATCCTGTACGGCTTCGGAATTTCGCGTGAGGGTGAGATAATTGACCTCGGTGTGCAGCATGGTCTCATCGACAAGGCCGGTTCCTGGTACAGCTACGGCGAAGATCGCATAGGCCAGGGCAAGGAGAACGTGCGCGAATACCTGAAGGCAAATCCGGAAACGACTGCCGAAATCGAAGCGAAGATCCGCGCCATACTACTGCCAGAGACAACGGACGTACCGGAAGAAGCTGTCGACGACAAAGAGGCTGCTGTAAAGGAAGCGTAAGCTGGAAGATCGTTATTCGGACCCGGTCGAGGCCCGCAAAAAGGCAATGGACTACCTCGCCCGGCGCGAGCACGGGCGCTCGGAACTGTGCGACAAGCTGACACGCTTCGGATTCGAAGCCGACATGGCGGACGCTGCCGTGGCGCAACTCGTCGAAGACGGTCTGCAGAGCGACATACGCTTCGTTGGAGCATTCGTTCGTTCTCGCATCAACCAGGGCAAGGGCCCGGCGAAGATTCGCGCGGAGCTGCGTGAGAAGGGCGTCAATGACGGTGTCACGGAAGACGGCATTCGAGAGGTGGATCAGGACTGGTCTGCGCTCGCCATCGATGTTCGGCTGAAGAAATTCGGCGCGGAGCGACCCGTGGAATTCAAAGAGAAGGCGCGGCAGATGCGGTTTCTGCAGTCGCGAGGCTTCGAGCAGGACCAAATACAGGCGGCTGTTTCAGCAAGCGAGGATTAAACGTAGAATTCGCCTGATGAAACACATGACGACCAATGAGCTGCGCCAGGCATTCCTGGATTTCTTCCGCGAAGAGGACCATGAGGTTGTCGCGAGTTCTCCGCTCGTGCCTGGCAATGATCCGACCTTGCTCTTCACGAATGCCGGCATGGTCCAGTTCAAGGATGTGTTTCTCGGTTCCGACAAGCGCAAATACGATCGTGCGGCGACGTCGCAGCGCTGTGTGCGAGCGGGTGGAAAACACAACGATCTCGAGAATGTCGGTTATACCACCAGGCACCACACGTTCTTTGAGATGCTCGGCAACTTCAGCTTTGGCGACTACTTCAAGCGCGACGCGATCAAGTACGCCTGGGAATTCCTGACCGAAACGCTCGGGTTGGACCCGTCACGACTATGGGTGACCGTCTTTGATGATGACGACGAAGCCGCTGATATCTGGCTGAACGAGATGAAGGTCGATGCCGGACGTTTCTCGCGTCTCGGCGAAAAGGACAACTTCTGGGCTATGGGTGATACAGGTCCGTGCGGCCCCTGCAGTGAGATTTTCTACGACCACGGTCCGGATGTAGCGGGTGGCCCACCGGGATCGGCTGAGGAAGATGGCGATCGTTACGTCGAAATCTGGAATCTCGTCTTCATGCAATTTGATCGCAATGCCGACGGAGAAATGACGCCGCTGCCAAAGCCGTCCGTTGATACGGGCATGGGCCTCGAACGAGTCGCCGCCGTGATGCAGGGCGTGCATAGCAACTACCAGGTCGATCTGTTTGCCAACTTGATCGAGGCAACCGCGAAGACGCTTGGCGTCAAGAATGATGGTTCGAGTTCGCTCAATGTGATCGCGGATCACATTCGTGCTTGCGCCTTCCTGATCGTCGACGGTGTGCTGCCCGGTAATGAGGGCAGGGGTTATGTACTTCGGCGTATCGTTCGTCGTGCGATTCGCCACGGCAAGAAACTCGGTGCTCACGACCTGTTCTTTTATAAGCTCGTCGCGCCATTGGCTGCGGAAATGGGCGATGCCTATCCGGAGCTCAAAAAATCGCAGGCACATGTCGAGAAGGTATTGAAGAAGGAAGAGCAGCGTTTTGCCGAGACGCTCGACCAGGGTATGGAGATTCTTGAGGGTGCGATTGCAGGCCTCGCCGGCAAGGAAATACCCGGCGATGTCGTTTTCAAACTCTACGACACCTTCGGATTCCCAGTTGATCTGACCGCTGACATTGCACGCGAACGAGACCTGAGCGTTGATCAGTCCGGTTTCGAAGATGCTATGGCCGGGCAGCGCGACCGCGCTCGTGCGGCAAGCAAGTTCAGCGCAATCGGCAAAGACGGCATCAAGACAGATGCTGAATCGGAGTTCCTCGGTTACGAGGGCACCGAGGCTAGATGCGAAGTCGTGGCGCTCTTTAACGACGGCAAACCCGTCGACAAATTGAATCTCGGCGAAGACGGTGCGGTCATTCTTTCGTCGACTCCGTTCTATGCCGAGAGCGGCGGGCAGATCGGTGATACCGGGACGCTTGCAGTTGGTGACCACTCGTTCACGGTTGTCGATACGCAGAAAAACAACAAGGCGATCATTCACTATGGGTCGGTACAGGCCGGCGAGCTGAGTGTCGGTGACAAGGTTGAAGCGCATGTCGATGCCGATCGCCGTCAGGCGATTCGTCTTAATCATTCCGCGACCCATTTAATGCATGCAGCGCTCCGAAGTGTGTTGGGTGATCATGTGCAACAAAAAGGCTCACTTGTTGCGCCAGACCGCCTGCGTTTCGACTTTTCACATTACGAACCGGTGTCGGCAGAACAACTCGCAGAAATCGAGGATAGGGTCAACGACCAGATTCGACGTAACGTCGCGGCCGATACCAAGGTCATGAGCTATGACGCCGCCGTTGCCTCAGGTGCCATCGCACTGTTTGGTGAAAAATATGACGATGAGGTTCGCGTCTTGAACTTTGGCGGTTTCTCCGTTGAGCTTTGTGGGGGCACGCACGTCGATCGAACGGGCGATATCGGTATATTCAAGATAACGCACGAGACAGGAATTGCCTCGGGCGTGCGACGCATCGAGGCAGTAACGGGGAAGGGAGCCCTCGAGTGGCTCAACTCCCGCGGGCAGGCGCTGAACGAGGTCGCCGATAAGCTCAAGGCGCAACCTGATCAGGCCGCGGCCCGTGTCGAACAGCTCCTGATGCAAAACAAGGAGCTCCAAAAGAGACTCGCGACGGCGAGACACGCGCTTATCACGGGAGAGGGATCGGACCAGGAGGACTACATCCGGGAGATCGCGGGTATCAAGGTGCTCGCAGCCCGTGTGCACGATGTCGATGCCGGCATGCTGCGCGAGGCAGTCGATCGAGCCAAAGACAAATTGCAGAGTGCGGTGATCGTGCTGGGCACGGTCGAAGACGGCAAGGTGCTCCTCGCAGCCGGCGTCACGAAGGACAATACCGACCGTATCAAGGCTGGTGATGTGATCAAACCCGTGGCCGAACAGGTCGGTGGCAAAGGCGGTGGTCGCCCCGACTTTGCGCAGGCCGGAGGCAACAATCCCGAGGCCCTTGACCAGGCGCTGGCCTCGGTTTCCGCCTGGGTGGCGGAGCGGCTCAGCGCCTGACTCGGTGGGTTGATTTGAGCTAGTTGCCCAGATCCTCGGCCAAATCGCCAGCCTTGTCCTTGGCGTCATCCATCATGTCTTCGCCTTTGTCCTTGGCGTCATCCATCATGTCTTCGCCTTTGTCCTTGGCGTCATCCATCATGTCTCCGCCTTCTTCCTTGGCGGCATCCATCATGTCTCCGCCTTCTTCCGTGGCGGCATCCATCATGTCTCCGCCTTCTTCGGTAACCGCGTCAGTGACTTCACCGGCACTGTCTGCTGCGGCGTCCACCGCGTCCTGAGCGTCGGAGCCGGCACTGCCGCCGTCACCGCAGCCCGTCAATGCAAGCAGCAGGGCGAGTGGCAAGCTAAAAAGTGTCTTCTTCATTGTGATCCTCCAATTATGAGCTCCGCTGGTGTCAGCGGACTTCTCAGTGTATTGCGCCAGTCGGCCCGCTACAACAATCGCGATGCGAAACCTGAGCGTTGACCGGGCGGTCCAATAGCTCAAACCTACGAAAAGCGGAAAAATACGACAGTATTGGGCATCTGCGCCCAAATTCCGCTAGTATTACAGGGGTTTACAGACGAACGACGCGTAAAAAGAAAGGGGCGGAGCCCTAAAAAAGGCAGGAGTAGGAAGCTATGCTTATTCTGACGCGACGCGCTGGTGAGACGGTAATGATCGGGAGCGATATCACGATCACTGTCTTGGGGGTCAAAGGGAATCAGGTACGAATCGGGATCAACGCCCCGAAAGACGTCGCTGTGCACCGTGAAGAGATCTACGAGCGCATTCAGAGCGAAAAAGCCTCGGGAGAGGCGCCCGACAACACTCCGGGTGAGTGATTTGTAGGAGCCCGCCCCAGCGGGCGATTTGTGTGTTTTCGGGGTTTACCTTGAGAATCGCTACCAGTACTATGGCGGCCCCCGCGGATGCCCGTAGGGCGGCGGCAATGACATTTCGGAGAGATGGCTGAGTGGTCGAAAGCGCTCCCCTGCTAAGGGAGTAAGGGCTTATACCCCTTCGAGGGTTCGAACCGAGGCGCGAAGCGCCGACAGACGCACGAAGTGCGCCGCGAAGCGGTGAGGAGCGAAGCGACGAATCCATCCCTCTTACGTTGAATGGATTGAAGAGAAAATAGAACATACGGAGAGATGGCTGAGTGGTCGAAAGCGCTCCCCTGCTAAGGGAGTAAGGGCTTATACCCCTTCGAGGGTTCGAATCCCTCTCTCTCCGCCACAGAATTTGAAAACGAAAAAATGCGCCCGTAGCTCAGCTGGATAGAGTACCCGGCTACGAACCGGGCGGTCGGGAGTTCGAATCTCTCCGGGCGCGCCAAAAAATATAGGGACCCAAATGGGTCCCTATTTTTTTGCGGCCGAAGAGATCGAACTGTGCAGCCCGTAGGGCTGCGTTCGAGCCGAGGAGGGCGAAGCCCGACGACGCGCCGACCGGAGGGAGGCCATCTCTCCGGGCGCGTTAGC
>Ga0265306_10001794_pt1 | contig 10414 bp, 10 predicted proteins | sample Helome_3_FD_192493 | JGI IMG/M metagenome (GOLD analysis project Ga0265306, IMG submission 192493) | Marine sediment microbial communities from subtidal zone of North Sea - Hel_20160420 (Illumina Assembly) | ecosystem: Environmental > Aquatic > Marine > Subtidal zone > Sediment ...
TGCGGCGTGGCGCATCGCGCCATGATGGCTTGGCGCGAACAGGAAACCGATCCCGACCTCCTCTATGCATTTCACGACTTGCTGTGGCGCGAGGTCGATGCGGACGCCCAGGGCTTCGAGTACATCGGCGCTTCCAGCCTTCGAGGATACCGCGCGGTTTCCATGCTTTGCAACCGCGACACCGGAGGCCGCCGCCACGATGGCCGCGGCAGTGGAGATGTTGAACGTATGTAAACCATCCCCACCGGTTCCACAGGTATCGAGTAGCGGGCCGTCGACGTCCGGATGAATGGCGTCGCAGTGCTTGCGCAGCGAACGGGCCGCTGCGGCGATTTCGTCTGCAGACTCGCCCTTCATGCGGAGCGCGACGAAGAGCGCCGCGATCTGAGCGGCCGAGGCTTCGCCCTCGAGGATCGTGTCCATGGCGGATTCGACATCGTCAGGAGACAGGTCGTGGCCTGCCATGACCTCCTTAATCGCGTCGGAGATCACGGCGCCCCTGCCCCCGGAAGCGACGACAGCCAGTTTTGAATCAGCTGGTGGCCATTCTCGGTCAAGAACGACTCGGGATGAAACTGCACTCCCTCGATCGGGAGCTTCGAATGACGGATGCCCATCACTTCGTCCTCGGCAGTCCAGGCGGTGACCTCGATGTCATGCGGAATCGTGTCCCTTTTGACGATCAGCGAGTGGTAGCGCGTCGCGGTCAGAGGGCTCGGTAGGTTCTCGAAGACGCCACGGCCTTGGTGAAGGATCTCGGAGGTGCGCCCGTGCATCAGTCGGTCGGCTCTCACCACCGACGCGCCGAATTGCTGTGCGATGCTCTGGTGGCCGAGGCAGACGCCGAAGATCGGAGTCTCCGACCCTAGCTTGGAGATGAGATCGAGGCTGACCCCAGCTTCTTCGGGCCTTCCGGGGCCGGGGCTGATCAGCACGCCGCTCGGTCCAAGCTCGCGAACCTCATCGACTGTGATGGCATCGTTTCGTCGAACTACGACCTCAGCCCCAAGCTCGCTCAAGTATTGGACGAGGTTGTAGGTAAAGGAGTCGTAGTTGTCGATGACGAGAATCATGGCGTTCGATCGCTAGCGGCTCGCCGAGAGCGCGTCAACCAGCCCCCGGCGGAACGGCCTCGTAGCCGCGCTCGCGGAGGAACTTCTCGAGCCTCAAGTTGATCATCTCGGGGTACTCGAGAGCTGCGTAGTGGGTGGCCCCGGGCAGCAGCATAATCTCCGACCCCGGGATGCGTCGCGCCATCCGCTCCGCCGCGGACCTAGGGGTGAAGACGTCCCGGGTGCCGGCAATGATCAAGGTTGGCACATCGATCAAGGGAAGCAGATCCCAGCCGTCATGCTCGCCCATTCGCTCCAGCAGATGGATGAACGCATCCATGTCGAGGATACGAAGCTTGGCGACCAACTCGTTGGCGAGCTGGTCATCGAGCGTTCCGGCGGTCAAGCCGATCCGTTTCAGCCACTCCCCAGGCTCGGGAATGCGCGTCGCCTGCCGTACGACAGTCTGTATCGTTCGAGGAATCGATCGGAGGCCCCGAAGGAACGGCGGGAGCAGGCGACCAACGAGATTCAAGTTGAAGACGTAGTCCCAGGGCCGCCCCGCGACACCGTTGAGAAACGCCAGCGAGGCGACTTTCTCGGGCGCGAGGCGAAACATCTCGAGACCGACCTGGACCCCCATGGACCAGCCGAGGATGGCCGCGCGCTCCGCGCCCTCTTCCCGCAGCAGCTGGAGGGCGTCCCGCGCGTGATCGTCGATCCGGAGGGCCTCGTGGTCCGCAGGCGCCTCGGAGCCGTAGAGCCCTCGGTAGTCCCAGGAAAGAAGTCGATACCGGTCGCGAAAGTACTGGATCTGGTGGCTCCAGGCCTCCCAGCTGCCTCCAAGGCCATTGCAGAGCAGGATCGGGCGTCCCTGGCCGATCGCCTGGTAGGCGATTTCGGTGCCATCGAATGACACAAAGCGGCGTTCTTCGACAGGGGGTGGCATCATGACGGGGGAGAAGCCTAACAGGGGCGAGTTCTTGGCGCTTGCCTTGACAGGATCGGCCTTAGACGGATAAATTTGAAATAGCTGAAATGTCAGACGAACTCCAGAAATCCAAGAAAGTCCGCGATATACGCGAGCGACTCGGCCGGCACACGGCCCCGCCGCCGCCAACGGCCGTCGAAGAAGGAGGCCTTGCGCCGCCGCCACCGACGCTCGGAGGTGTCGCGCCTCCGCCCGGTTTCGTTGGTGGGCAGGCCGCAAAGCGATCGGGGCCGTTCGGAGGTGCGTCCGCAGATGCACCTGCGCAGCGCGAAGTCCGCATCGTCGTCGATGAGCAGGCGGTCGCCACGGCGCACGAAGGCAAGACCCGGCGCGTTCGCAAACTGATGATGATGAGCGGCGCGGGAGCGGCGATGCTCGGCTTGTTTCTCGGCGTTCTCGCGACGACCGTCATGAGCAAGCGCACCGCGTACAATCTGGCCGTCCGCGACGGCAAGGCTGTTTATCAAGGTGTTCGCGCAGCAGCAGACCAGGTCACAGAGGCCAAGCTGCTTCTCGACCGGGCAGCCGACGCGGCGAAGTCGAGGCCGGGCGAAGGCCCTACCGTCGACTACGAGGCTATCGAACGACTGCGCGCCTTACCGACTCCGTTTACGGCGGCTGATTTCACCGGACTAAACTACACGAAGTTCAACGCCGAGACCGTCAACTCCTTGTTCCTCTATGCCCGCCAAGTCGGCGAGCTTTGGGATCGGTTCGACAATTTGGCTGTGCGGGTCCTTCCGGAGCCGCGACGCGTCGAGCTCGATGAGGCCGCACAGGACGAAACCGCCCTGACCACAAGCCCAACCGGTTGCGTTCCGACGCTCGGCGAAGGGGGCTTTCGCTGTGGCTTGGTCTATGTCGACATGCCTGACTCGGGGGCCGACTCAAAAAAGCTCAAAGTCCGAGCGACACGTGGGAGCAAGCCCTTCGAGAAGGAGCTCTACGCGGGGCAGGATCTGCGACAGAGCGCCAGCAACTACGTGATTCTGACGAATCCGGACCAATCGGCCGGCGTCCTCGGGCAGCGCAAGAACGCCTTCTCTTCGTATCGGCGGGACTTGACCGATCTCTCCCGCCTCATGGACTCGACACTGGAGACCCAGGGCAGCCTCGAGAAGGGACTCGGGGCCGTCGCCGGTCTCGAGGAAATCGCGAACTTCTAGCCGCGCCTCAGGTTGGGGCCTCGTAGTTCTCGCGGCAGTTCATTCGACCAGCGGACGAGCCAACTGCTAAACTTCGAGCTGGGGTGGCACGATTTAGACTGCGATATCAGTCGACCAACATGGAAATGCCTCTCGGGGAGTTCACCATCGGTCGAAGCTCAGCCTGCAATCTCGCGCTGGCCGATGGATTGGTGTCGCGAAAACATGCCATGCTGCACGTGGGACCGGACACGGTCGTGGTCGAAGACCTCAGCAGCCGGAACGGCGTCGCCGTCAACGGAGTTCGCATCAACGGACCTCGCCGGATCGAGCACATGGACCGCGTCTATATTGGCTCGCAAGAGCTCGTTCTCATCGACGCTGCGAAACTCAAGGAACGGTCAACCCAGACCGGCGACTACGTCGTCTGTGAATCCTGCGGCGCGATCAATGGTTCCGCGAAACGCCGCTGTGGCGATTGCGGAAAGCGTCTCAACTCCGACGCCTCGAAAACCCTTGCCAGCAAACGTAGCGTCGATTCGAGCTCCCACGCATGGGGTGCCGAAGATACGCGAACGCAACGCGCACTCGACGTAATCGCTGGCATCGCTAGCAAGGCGATCGCCATGGGCCGCTTTGAAGAAGCCGAGCGGATGCTGCTCCCGCACCTCGATACGATTCTGGAGCGCGCGGTGGCAGATCGGCCGTTGAGCGAATCGGAGAAGGATGACCCCGACGCCCTGTTCGCGGGAGCAACGGGGTATGCGCTACAGCTCGCGCAAGGCCTCCGCAACACGCGATGGATCGACTGGGTGTTTCGCATTCACACGGCGACGGGTCGTCTGATGGAGGCCGAAACGATCGAAGCTCTGCACGACCTCGTTCGAGCTCACAAGTACTCCCAAACCAGCTACCTTCGCGCGTACCTGAACGTCATCCGGGATCACTCGGCGGGCTACGGCGCGTCCGAACGCTTCCTCGTGGGACGGCTCGAAGGGCTCGAAAAGGTCATTTCCGCGAACTAGACCGGTCAACCTGCGCGACGCGTTCCGGGTCCGGCGCGGCGCAAGTCGCTGATCGCCGCATCCAAACGCAGGTCCGCGGGCAACTCGTCGACCAGCGTGAGCACCTCACGTGACGGCGCCTCTCCGCCGCGCCGATAGAGGCGGGCGCCGATTCCAATCCAGCGTGCGCTCCGAAGCGCACAGCCGAGCCTGGTCGAGCATTCGGCGACCTTTATCACATGACCCGATTCGACCTCGATTCCTCGGGCGAGTTGCTCCTCGAGCTCGGTGACCCCTCGAGACATCATTCGCTCGGCGTCGGTCAGTCGCCCCTGGTCGACTGCGCGGGCGACGACCTGAGACAGCAAGTGGAACGTCCAACCGGACGCCACGACGTCGCGCAGTTCCGCGCTCCCGCCTTCGTCGTCCTGGACGGCTCCGCAGTGCGGGCAGTGTGGGCTCCGAGCCGGGTACGGAATCGCGCAGCCGCCGCAGAACCGAAGCGCACTCGTGTTCCGATCGTTCGTCGTTGCGCTTTCTGGAGCCAGAAACACCAGCTCCTGAGTCCCGATGCGAATTCGGTCCCCATCGGTCAAGGTCGCGCGCTCGACGAGCGCACGCCCGTTGAGCTGGGTGCCGTTGCGGCTGCTGAGGTCCTCCACGGTGGGCGCGGCTCCGGAGAGATCGATTCGGACATGACGGCGAGAAAGCATCGGATCGTCGATGGTAACCTGCCCCATCGCGCCACGGCCGATGATGATCTCCTCACCAACCAGGTCGACCTCTTGTAGATGAAACCGTAAACGATAGCGCACGCGGGGTCCCTTCAGGACTCACAAGCGTACTCGCGTGACGAGGGCGGTGTAAATCCTACCCCGACCTACGTCGGCGCTACTTCGGGTCGACGACTTCGGGCCGGTCGTGACGTCGAATCTCGCCTGTGATGCGGTCGGCAATGTCGGCGTTCTGGTCTTCGCCGCTCTGTTCCTCGACCATATCGACCAACCCTCCGCCAGCCTCGGCCTCCTCGGCTCGATTCTTCCGGAGCTTGCCGAGTTGGGCGACGGTTTTCGGATCTTCGAGAATCAGGCAGTAAAAGCCATAGAATTCATTGTTGTCCACGGCACGAGCCAGAACCTTGGGCTCTTTCCACTCCAGCCATTGTGTGGATGGCGTCCCCGGCGCGCGGACGCCGCTTTTCGTCTTCGCTTTTCCGTAGCGCTTCTGAAGTGCGGTCGCGAAGTCGTCAAAGCTGGCGCCTTCGAACACGGAAGCATCGAACGCTCGGTATCTTTTCCAAAGACGCTCGTTGATGAATAAGAAGAAATCCTGTGTGTTCTCGGTTCGCAACCGAAGCAGCGATTCGCCATTTCTGTGAGTGAACTCACCCTTCAAGTAGCCGGAGTCGTACGCGCTGGGCGTGCCATCGAACTCCAAGTACGAATCGCGAATCTCTCGAGTCTCTTCGGCCATTTTGTGGCGCAGCCGGTCCTCTTCGATGGCGTCGGTCGTCTTCGAGATCGGCTTCTGGTAGGAGGCTTCGATCTCTTTCTTGAGCTGGCGATACACCTGCTTCGGAGACCAGCCCCATTGGATCTCGCCCATGGATTGCTCCAGGACGCTCGGCGACCGGGCACTCGCCAACCCCGTGTCGGCGCTCATGCCGAAGCCGAACAGCAACCCAAGCGCCAACAAGAGCACCCGATAGGATGAACGTTTCATAACCAAACCCCTCGCCCTCAAGTTAGCACCGAGCCGGCCCAGTCGACAAAAAGCAGTAGAATCCCTTAGCTTTCGGTCGCTTCGAGCTCGATGAAAAGCATCGTCCCACCGGCCACGGCGGCTGGCATGAAAAGCAGGTTCACCAGCGGGATGAAGAGGAAAACCCAGACCCCGGTCCCAAAGCCGGCAACTGCAGGGAGTTGGCGTCGAGTGAACCGGACGCGATCGCCGACCGACCAATCCCTTCGGGCGGCCGGCCAATCGACGTAGTCAATGCCCAGATAGACTGCTGTGAGCGCGAATCCAACCAATGAGATGACCTGTCCCACTCCGGGGATGAAAAACGAAGCTAGGAACATCGGCCCAACGACCACGACGTAGAGCAATGCCTTGCCGAGCTCGAGCCGGACGGTGCGTACGATGTCGGCGAGCATGCGACTGAATGAAAACGGTGGCGCGGGCTTGCCGGTCAGAATATGTTCCACCGCCTCGCTGAGTGCATCGTTGAAAGGGGCCGCCACGATGCTCGACATCAGGAGCACCACCACCAAGCCGAGCAGAACGATCAGGACGGCAGCAACCAGCTCGATGACCCAACGCAAGGCACCCAGTAAGGCTCCGACCCAGCCGGTGGCCTCGCTCCAACTCTCCGGGAAGAGCGACCAGAGCGCGGCGCCGATGTCTTCGTTGTAGCTTCCGGCGCCATAGAAGACGGCCAGGAGCGCGAAGCCAGTGATCAATACGGGGAAGAGCCAGTAGCGCGCGAGCTTGGGGTGCTGAAGGTACACAAAACGCATACCGCGCAGCGCGTACGACAAACCGCGAGCGAACCCAACGGGCGATTTCACGACGGCGCCGGCGCCTCGCGCTACGCTCCTCATAGAGCTCCAGTCGCGAACGGTATCAATGGCTTTAGGTCCTGGTCGTCGAAGCGCAGTTGAAGGCCGAAGAAGTAGTCGCGGCCGCCATTGAGCACATTGTCGATACCAGCGACGAGCGAGAATCGACGAATGATCTCGAAGGCCGCGCGAATTCGGAGCCGAGGATAGATCCGGGCGCCGAACTCGAAGAGGTCGTTGTTTATTTCGAGCCGATCTTGGACGAACTTGAGGTCCAAGCCGAGCCCGCCGCTCGACTCGATGATGCCGAAGCGAAAGGTGGCAAAGGAAATGGTCTTGCCGAACTCCGCCGAAAACCTGACTCGGTTGCTGCGTGTAATTTCGGTCCGCTTGTATTCGTTCGGATAAAACAGCGGCGGGGGGCTCTGGCGAATGATGCTCTCCGAGACGCTGATCGAGCCTCTCGGGTCATCGACGACCTGGAAGAGGAAGTATCGGCCTTCGCGGGGCTTCAAGTAGATCGAGAAGTACGTCTTGAACGCGTTCGCCAGCGCGTAGTACTCGCTTCTGAGCCCCACGATGGTTTGGAGCCGGTTCAGGCCACCCACGAAGTTGTTCAAGCCTTCGGCGACGCCTTCAACTTCATCGATGAGCGCTTCGTCCTGCGTGAGGCGACCAATCGTGCCCTCGCCTCGCGCGGTCCGGCCAGTGACCTCTTTCACGTCGGCGAGGACGTCGTTGAGTTGATCGGCTGCCCGGTGAATCGAGGCAATCGTGTCGTCGACCTCTGCAACCCCGCGATCGATGTCGCCTTTCCGCTTGTGGATGATCTCGCTGAGATCATCGGTGGCGAGCTCGACGTTCTCCATGATGCGGACGATTCGCGGACCGGCTTCATCGGTGACCTGTTTGATGTTCTCTAGCGCGTCGCTGAGATTGCGAAGCGCGCTCTCCATTCGGTCGCCGGCCTCCTCAGTCCCAAATGCTCGTTCCATTTGGGTGGTGATCTTCTTCACGCTCTGGGCGATGTCGTTGACCGTCACAATGATGTCGTCGGTCTGCACGCCCTGCTCGGTGCCACGGATCTCCCCTCCATCCGGAATGACGGGCAGCCCAGGGGTCCCCGGCCGGAGCACCAAGGCCCGTTCCCCGAGGAGCGAGAGGCTTCGCATGGTGACGCGGGCATCTTCGTAGAGCGTGAGGTGCCCCTCGATGCGGAGGTCGACTCGAGCGCGGGTCCCTTCCAGCCGGATCGAGGAAATGTAGCCGACGGGAATACCGGCAACCAAGACCCGAGACTTGGCGACCAGCCCCTGCACGTCCTCGAAGTACGCGTACACGCCGTAGCCGGCGTCTGCCGAAGATCGCTCGTCGACGTAACGATAGACGGCAAAAGTGACGACCAGTCCAAAAACCACCATCAGGCCAACTCGGGCCGCGTGCCAGGTCTCTCGCATGAAGCCGGGCGAATCGTAGTCGAAGCAGAACGAAACAGCCATCGCCCCATGCTCAAAACGGCCCGAGCCGCGGTCCTTGCGGCGATGCACGACAACCGCTAAGCCTTGGCACTTGTCTGAAGGGATCGATGCGCTGACGGCCGCCGCACTGGGCGCATTGCAGGGGCTGACCGAATTCCTGCCCGTCTCGAGCAGCGGGCATGTTGCGATCGGCGCGCACTACTTCGACATTCACGGGAGCTCACTCGCCCTCGTCATCCTGCTTCATTTGGGCACATTGCTCGCGACAGTCCTACTGTTTCGGCGAGACATCGCTTCGTTGATTCGTGAAGCAGGCGCAGCGATACGCAGGCCCGAACGCTTCGTCAGCACGCCAGAGGGCCGAACGCTCGTCGGGATTCTCCTCGCAACTCTCGTCACCGCAACGCTCGGACTCTTCCTCCGCGACACGGCTGAGGTCTTCGCGACAGATCTTCGACTGGTCGGCTACGGATTCCTCATCTCGGCGGCTTTTCTACTCGCGAGCGGCGTTGCGCGAGGATCGCGCGACGAGGTTTCCTGGCCTCAAGCGATCGGCATCGGACTCGCCCAGGGGGTGGCCGTTCTCCCCGGGGTCAGCCGGAGCGGTGTCACCATCGCAGTCGCAATGCTGCTCGGGGTCCAAAGCAACGCGGCATTCCGATTCTCATTTCTGGTCTCGCTGCCGGCCATCATCGGGGCCGCGGCGTTCGAGGCAAGCGGCGCCGAAGGGCTCGGGTCCCTCGGGCTCGGAGCCTGGGCGGGCGGCGCTACGGCCCTGGTGACGGGATACATCTCGCTTGTTATCCTTCGCCAGATCATTCTCGTCGGACGGATGTGGACGTTCGCGATATACCTCGTGCCTCTCGGAGTTTTCCTGATTACGCGCTGAGGCAGAGGCCGGTTCATGACAAACAGCGAAAAAGCATATGCAGTAATCATGGCGGGAGGCTCCGGCACTCGCTTCTGGCCGCTTTCGCGAAGCGACCGGCCCAAGCAGTTCCTCGCGCTCGGCCCCGATGCCCGCTCCTTGCTTCGCGCGACCGCTGAGCGTGTTTGGGACGTGCTGCCGGCGGAACGCACCTTGGTCGTCACCTCGGAGCAGCTCCGCGAGCAGGTAGAACGAGAGCTCCCCGAGCTGCAAGCTCATCAGATCCTCGCCGAGCCGGTAGGACGCAACACCGCTCCGTGTATCGGATGGGCGGCGACCCACGTGAAGCGGCTCGACGAAGGTGCGATCATGGCGGTCCTTCCCGCCGATCATTACATTCGGGAAACAGACGCCTATGCCGACACCCTCCGGCGCGGGCTCGAAGCCGCGACACATGGCGACTACGTCACAATCGGCATTCGCCCTGGGCGAGCGGAGACCGGCTATGGCTACATCGAGGTCGGCTCAGAGCTGGACCCAGGGGTCTTTCGAGCCCGCCGCTTCGTCGAAAAGCCGAACCGGCAACGCGCCGAGCAGTTCGTCGCCAACGGGAACTTCCTTTGGAACAGTGGGATGTTCTTCTTTCTCGCCTCTCGGATTCTCGAAGCGATCGATCTGCACCTTCCAGGTCTCGGTCAGGAGCTCAAGCGCTACGAAGAGGCCGCACGATCGGGCAACGAAGCTGCCCTGGTTCGGCAAACCTACGGAGAGCTCCCAGCGGTCAGCATCGACCATGGCATCATGGAGAAAGTCAGCGCAGTCAGCGTGGTTCCTGGCACGTTTGAATGGTCCGACCTCGGGAGCTGGACCTCGGCATGGGAGCTTTCGCCCCAGGACGAGTACGCGAACGTCCTGCCCGAGGGGGCCATCGCCGTCGATGCCAGCGGGAATTTCGTAGCGGCGCCCGACGGGAAGCTCGTTGCACTGATTGGCGTGCAGGACCTGGTCGTGGTGGATGCGGGTGATGCGCTTCTGATCGTCCCGAGGGAACGCGCCCAAGACGTGCGCGAAGTCGTCGTCGCCCTTCGTGAAAGAGGCGACCACAGGCGGTGATGAGTTGAATCCACACGTTTTTCGTGAATACGACATTCGAGGACACGCCGAGCGGGATTTCGGCGACGCGTTCGTTCGAGCGCTGGGTCTGAGCCTAGGCACCTTCTTCGCAAAGCGAGGCCTGAACCGAATCGGAGTTGGCCGTGACTGCCGCTTGAGCTCGCCACGCCTGCACCAAGCCCTTTGCGACGGGCTGATCGAA
>Ga0265306_10001795_pt1 | contig 10410 bp, 13 predicted proteins | sample Helome_3_FD_192493 | JGI IMG/M metagenome (GOLD analysis project Ga0265306, IMG submission 192493) | Marine sediment microbial communities from subtidal zone of North Sea - Hel_20160420 (Illumina Assembly) | ecosystem: Environmental > Aquatic > Marine > Subtidal zone > Sediment ...
CGACCACGCTGGTACCGCCGACCCCATGGCAGCCGATACAACCCCTGGCGGCATAGGTCGACTGCCCCGCCGCAACGTCTGCCTTGACCACGGCATTAAAGGTCAATGCCAGGGAAAAGCACAGTGCCAGAACAAATCTCATAAAAACCCAATCTCCCAGGTAGTAATCTCGATATCGCCAATAGATAATGGCGCCTTAAAACCGCGCCATTGTTACAAAGCCATTTATCGATGTAAAGCTATGGCTAGATTACCCGGCAGGGCTGAATCCGTGCTTAATGACTTGAAAAACTACAATCAGAAAATTCGCCAGGATCTGTCGATCGAATACCGGGGGCTCAGGTTTTACGCCACCTGGGGTTTGTTTTCGCCACGCGCGATAGACGATGGTTCACGTCTCTTGCTGGACTTCCTCGAACTCGAAACAACCGATGATTGCCTCGACCTGGGTTGCGGTTATGGCGTGCTGGGACTTTGCATGGCGAAACTGGCGCCCAATGGTCACACGCTGATGGTCGACAAGGATTTCGTTGCTGTCGACTATGCCGAAAAAAATCGAATCCATAACCGGATCGACAACGCCAGCTGCATCCTGAGCAACGGCTTCGATCAGATTCCACGACAGCAATTTGATGTCATCGTGTCGAATATCCCGGCCAAGGTAGGCAAGGAAATGCTGTATATCTACTTGTTCGATGCGCTTGAGTATCTGAAACCGGGAGGTTCGTTTTACATTGTCACGATTACCGGTCTGCGCCAGTTTTTTAAACGCGGCTTCAACGAAGTTTTCGGCCACTACGAAAAAATCAAGCAGGGCAAAACCTACACCGTCGCGCGTGGCATCAAGCACTCATCTAGCTGAGTCTCCCCACACCCTCTTGAGGACATCCCCACGTCCTATTACAGTCATCGCGGATTCAGGGCGGCAATCTCCGGGCTTCATATTACGACCACAGTTACGGACCTCTGGTGCGCCTGCCAATAAAGATTTATTTCCCTGAACCCTGATTGATTTGGGCAATGTCAAATATTCTATCGCCTGGGAAAGCTTATATAAATTATTGATTGGTCTAATGAAAAGCCCGGGTTTAGGCTTATATCAAAACTAGCTGTAAATTCCCGGGTTAACCCTGCAAAGGAAAATTCAACATGTCTGATAACGCTGAGGAAGGTATTGCACGTGTGCAGCTTGGACAAAAAGACGGACTGCAAAAGCTCCAGGCAAAGGGCACTAAAAATTTAGATGACCGCATTATTATATCGCTTGTTGCACTCGCCTTTATAGGTTTGCTGGTAGTTTGGGCGACCGCATCTTCCCCATATATTATCTATGGTTCGTTTGTCGCCGCTATTCTAGTAACGCTTCTATTCGGAGTAGTTCGCGTTAAACAAATTCATCGAATCAGGGAGCAAAGAGAACTTCAAGCAAAGCAAGTGCAGTCTAATTCGATTAAAGACAATGGTGACTGATTAGGCAATTACACGGTCAGGCACTGTAACCAGATAGCCTGTCGCAGCGCCCAGCACTAGAGCAGCACCACTTACGAACCCCCAAAATGCGGCTTCAAATGCTGGACTCATAAGTACTTCTCCTCGAAAATGACTATCGCTAATAAATCATCGGGGTCTGTTTTCTGCTGGTCTTAGCTTAGCTTATCGCGGACCTGGTCGAGCAGAGACTGCGCTTCCTCGAGCGTGTCACCGAGGCAATTGATGTGCCCCATCTTGCGCCCCGGGCGGGCTTCTTTTTTACCATAGAGATGTAACCTGGCCTGGCCGAACTTCAGCACGGCATCCCATTGCGGAGTTTCGTCCCCGGGCCAGATATCGCCGAGCAGGTTCCACATTGCGACCGGCGTATGCAACCTGGTGGACCCGGCGGTTAAACCACAAACCATACGCAGCTGTTGCTCGAACTGCGACGTGTCACAGGCGTCGAGGGTATAGTGCCCCGAGTTGTGCGGGCGCGGTGCCATTTCATTGACCAGCACCTTGTTATCGGTCGAGATAAAAAACTCGACCGCCAGTACGCCGCAGTAATCCAGCCCGTTGGCAATCCGCGTTGCCGCGTCAATGACCGCATCAGTCAGCTCGGCTGAAATCGACGCCGGCACCAACGTCACATCGAGAATGCCATTGGCGTGGCTGTTCTCGGCAACTGGAAAACAGCTTACGTCGCCGTCCAGCGAGCGCCCCAGCACCACCGAAACCTCGCAAGCGAGATCGATACGCTGCTCGAGCACACAGGGTTTTTTACCGACCTGTTCGAAAGCCGATCTTAATTCGTCGAAACTATGGCAAACCACCTGCCCCTTGCCATCGTAGCCGAGGGTGGCGGTTTTGAGGATTGCCGGGTAGCTGAAATCGCGCGCACTATCGAGATCAGCCTCGCTTTCGAGCCCAACAAAATCGGCAGTGTTCAGCCCCTGCTGGCGAAAGAATTCCTTCTCCAGTTTACGATGCTGGGCAATATGCAGCGTCGTCGCGGAAGGATGCACCGATACCGATTTGGCCAGGTAGGCCAGTGTGACTGCGGGGATATTTTCAAACTCGGTGGTAACTACCGCACAGTGCCGCGCCAGGTAATCAAGCGCTCCGGTATCATCATAGTCTTTGATGAGGTGCTCACTGGCGAGACCGCCAGCCGGGCTGAGAGGATCGGGGTCGAGCACTATCACGTCGTATCCCATGGTTCTTGCGGCGGTGACAAACATGCGGCCGAGTTGCCCGCCACCGAGCATGCCGAGTGTGCTGCCCGGAAGAATCACCATATTATTCAGCCGGCGGTAAGGTCATATCCAGCACTGCATCGCGCTGCTGAACACGGAAGTCTTCCAGTTTCTGCAGTACGGCCGGATCGTTGTTTGCCAATATCGACACCGCGAACAGCGCGGCATTAATCGCACCGGCCTTGCCGATCGCAAAGGTCGCCACCGGCACACCCTTGGGCATTTGCACAATCGAATACAATGAATCCTGGCCCTGCAGGTGCTCGCTTGGCACCGGCACGCCAAGTACCGGAACCGTCGTGTTGGCGGCGAGCATACCGGGCAGGTGCGCGGCGCCACCGGCGCCGGCAATAATGCAGCAGACACCATTAGCCCTGGCGTTCTTGCCAAATTCGGCAAGCAGATCGGGGGTTCGATGCGCAGATACGACTTGCGCCTGGTATTCGATGCCGAATTGCTCAAGGTATTCGGTTGCGTGTTGCATCACAGGCCAGTCGCTGGTGCTGCCCATTACTACTGCCACTAGGGTATTCGGCATGACTTGCTCCGGGTTATCCCAAAAAAGCGATCGATTATAGCGCGAAACGGTTTAAAAAATTAACCCCGAATTGACTATTCCTGACGGAGTGCATGTTATTATTCGCGAGCTGAAAATTCTGGAAGCAGCAATGAGCGACGACCCAATTTTTGAAACCCACATCGAAAACCTCGAACTGTTAGCGCGTGGCAAGGTACGCGATATCTATGCCATCGACGACGCACATATGCTGATCGTAACCACCGATCGGTTTTCGGCATTCGATGTCGTGTTTGCCGAACCGATGCCACACAAGGGTGAACTGTTGACCGAAGTATCGAACTTCTGGTTCGCAAAAACCGCGGGCATAGTTAGAAATCACCTGAGTGATCTCGATTTAAGCGATTATGTCAGCGCTGAGGATTATCAGCGCTTAAAGGCTCGCTCGATCATCGTCAAGCGCCTTAAAACCCTGCCGGTGGAAGCAATCGTACGCGGATACGTCATTGGATCCGGCTGGAAGGATTACCAGGCGAATGGTGAAATCTGCGGTATAAAACTGCCGCCCGGGCTGCAACAGGCGGCCCGACTTCCCGAACCTGTTTTTACGCCATCGACCAAGGCCGAGGTGGGCGATCACGATATTAACGTCAGCTTCGCGGATATCGTCGCCAAGATCGGTGCCGACAGGGCCAACCAGATCAGGGATAAAAGTATACAGCTCTACCAGCTGGCAGCCGATTATGCGCGCGAACGGGGCATTATTATCGCCGACACCAAGTTTGAGTTCGGCGTCGACGAAAATGACGAGCTGGTATTGATCGATGAAATCCTGACGCCGGATTCATCTCGCTACTGGCCCGCCGACGAATACCGTGTCGGTATCAGCCCGCCGAGTTTCGACAAACAATTCGTGCGTGATTATCTCGAAACCCTGGACTGGGACAAGACGCCACCGGCGCCGCCAATCCCTGCCGACATCATCGCTAAAACCCAGCAAAAATATCGGCAGGTGCGCGATATCCTGCTCGGCTAGTTAATCAGTAGGTCATACTCGCAGGCGAGCACTACTGTCCGCAAAAAAACATCTGCTTGAAGGTTAGACCATAAAAAATAACACACGGCCTTTACGGCGCGAGGGGTTTCACCGGTTTCCCTAACAGTGGGTGGCTACCTCGGGAGTCAGTGCGCAAAAGTGTAACGAGGCATGGATGCCGAGTTCCAAGCGATCACATGGATGTGCCAAACGGCGCATTTTGCCGTTTGGAAGCGCCTTTTGCGCACTGACTCCCGAGGTAGCCTTAGTACGCAAGTGAACCGGCGATCAGTTGTTTGTTGCGGACAGTAGTGCTCGCCGGTGGGAATCTTCCGTGAGCGTTTAACATACGAAAACTGTTAGAATTCTCGGCATGTTAATCTCGGAATCGACCTCATGATCAAATCCATCAGTACCATTCTACTCACCGGTTTCATTACCATCCTGCCGATCGTGCTGACGATATATCTACTTTACTGGATGGCGATTACTTCGGAGGAAGTGATGGGGTCCGCGTTACGTTGGGCGTTGCCGTCGGTTGTTTATTTCCCCGGGCTTGGCACTATTGCGGGTCTGGCACTGATATTTCTGACCGGCCTGCTGATGAAAGCCGTCCTGGTACGCCAGGTATTTTCGATCGGCGAAAGTATTGTTTTCAGATTGCCCATCATCAAGTCAGTTTACAGCGCAATCCGCGATTTCTTTGACTTCTTTTCACCGAAGAAGGAAAGCTTCGGCCGCGTTGTCATCGTCAAGCTAGGCAACGTGGAAGCCATCGGATTTGTTACCCAGGAGGATCAGGGGAAGTTGCCGGAGGCGTTTCGCGATCGCAACTGCGAGCTGGTGTATTTACCGATGAGTTACATGATCGGTGGTTACACACTGCTGGTGCGGCACGAAGATATTCTGCCCTGCAAGATGAGCATGGATGAAGCCATGCGCTTCATATTGACTGCCGGTATTACGGGTAAAAATGTCGATGCCACCATCCCGAGTGTGGAACAAGCATGAAGGCAATGATACTCCGCCAGCCGGGATCGAGGCTGGAGATGATAACGAAACCGGACCCGCTGCCGGGTCCGGGCCAACTTCAGGTTAGTGTTTCCGCCTGCGGTGTATGCCGTACCGACCTGCATGTCGTGGATGGCGATTTAAGCGAAGCCAGACTGCCGATCATCCCGGGACACGAGATTGTAGGTACCGTCAGCGCCCTCGGCGACGGCGTCGATAGTTTCAGGCCTGGTGATCGAGTCGGTATTCCCTGGCTGGGACACAGCTGTGGTGATTGCAGTTACTGCGCGTCCGGTGCCGAAAATCTTTGCGACGATCCCGGCTTCACCGGTTACCAGATCGATGGCGGATACGCCGACATGACCATCGCTGACGCGCGTTATTGTTTTGCGTTGCCGGCTGAGTATAGCGATGCCGAATGCGCCCCGTTGTTGTGCGCGGGTTTGATTGGTTACCGCTCACTGCTGATGGCGGGTGAGGATTCGATGCGCCTTGGTATCTTCGGCTTCGGTGCGGCCGCGCACATCGTCGCGCAGGTGGCCGTTTACCAGCAGCGCGAAATATACGCTTTTACCAGCCCCGGCGACACGGCAGCGCAGGCCTTTGCGCTCGAAATGGGTGCGGTCTGGGCCGGTGATTCGGATACGGCAGCACCCCGGGAACTCGATGCAGCCATCATCTTTGCCCCGGTCGGCGCGCTGATACCGATTGCCTTACGCGCGGTACGCAAGGGTGGCATCGTCGTCTGCGGTGGTATCCATATGTCGGACGTTCCGAGCTTCCCCTACGGCATTCTGTGGGGTGAACGCGTGCTGCGTTCGGTGGCGAACCTGACGCGCCAGGATGCGGTAGACTTTCTCGCGCTGGCGCCAAAAGTACCCGTGCAAACCCGCATCGAAGAGTTTCCCCTCGAACAGGCCAACGAGGCCCTGCATGCGCTGCGTAGCGGTCAGCTGACCGGTGCAGCCGTACTACGACCTTAATTCAGCCAGCCGGATGTCACAAAATTCCAGGTACACACCATGACTAATTCAAACACGACAGCTGCGCGGGCACGAGACCTCGGCATACCATTTTCAGGTCAGCCCGGAGCATGGAACGCCATTACCGACGTGCCAGGGGTTCAGGTCGGCTATAAAACCTTGATTGCAGATCTGGCAGCTGACGAAACCGGATCCGTTGCCGTGCGCACCGGGGTCACGGCGATATTGCCCGATGCCCAAAGCAGAATGCTGGTACCTACCTGGGCAGGGTTTTCATCCTTTAATGGCAATGGTGAAATGAGCGGCACACACTGGATCAACGAGGCCGGCTATTTCCTCGGTCCGATACTGCTGACCAATACCCACAGTGTCGGCATGGTGCATCACGCCTGTTTGCAATGGCTCACCAGTCGCGCGGAATATGAGGATACCAAAGACCCATGGTTACTGCCGGTGGTAGCTGAAACCTGCGACGCTTACCTGAATGATATCAATGGTTTTCATGTCGAAACCGATCATGTTTTCGAGGCCCTCGATAGCGCCGCGTCCGGACCGGTCGCCGAAGGCAATGTCGGCGGTGGCACCGGCATGCGTTGTTACGAATTCAAGGGTGGCACAGGAACCGCTTCCCGCATCCTGTCTATCGGCGATGAAACTTACACCCTCGGCGCTCTGGTACAGGCCAACTTCGGCGTACGCAGGGAATTGACCATTGGCGGCGTCCCTATCGGTCAACATTGCCCGCTGTCTGACAACGCGGATGAAGATTACGGCTCGTTAATCGTGGTGATTGCGACCGATGCGCCGTTGTTACCGCTGCAACTGCAAAGAATCGCCCGACGCTGCGCCCTCGGTATGGGTCGAAGTGGCAGCTCGGGCCATAACGGTTCGGGCGATCTGTTTATCGCCTATACCACGGCGCGGGCCAGCACCGACGATGAACTCAGGTCCACGGAGTGCATATCATTTCTACCAGCTGAACTGCTGGATCCTTTATTTACGGCCACGGTGGAAAGTACCGATGAAGCGATTATAAACGCCATGGCAGGCGCACAAACCATGACAGGCCATCGAGGTCGCAGCCTGGCGGCAATCGATCACCAATGGCTGGCATCATTTTTCAAACGGGGTTAAACGATATAGCAATACGGGGACAGATTCTGGTTAACCTGGTTGCGACTCGAATTAGGTAATAAGTAAGCTGTCCCCGTATTACCTGTCGTGGTAGCTGAATAAATACGTGTTCTGCTAATACTTTGCTATCATCAAAGCAATCAATCGCATATCGTGTGGAAATCAGGTAACATTTTTTCGCGCTGGATGCAGATGTTGACATAACAGGAGACTAAGTAATGACCTTGAAGCAAATCTTTCTGGTACCGATGGTAGCAATTTTACTGCTGACTGTTGCACCGGCACATGCCGCCAAACAAGGCACCGTGCAGGCGATTATTCCCTGGGATGGCGAAGGCCGCGTATTCCAGGTAGGCACCAATAGCGTTGTGTTCCTCGGCTCATTAAAAGGGGTCATGTATATCGAGAACGCGGAAGGTGAGATGCACGAGGGCCTGGTAATATGCCCCATCCTGCAGGAAATCGATATGGAAACAGGCTCGACCCAAGCTAGCGGACGTTGCGAAATTACCACGGGTCCGGATAGCGTCGCCTATGCCAAACTGTCTTGCAAGGGCAAACCGGGTGAATGTGCGGGCGAGTTCACTGTAGTCGAAGGCGAAGGTAAGTTCGCCGGCATAACCGGTTCTGGTAAACTCAGCGTCAGGTCGCCGATACGCACCATAATCGCCGATATGCCGACCGGAGCCGTGCTCCGTGTAGCCTCCGGCCTGGCCGTGATCAAAGATCTGAAATACAGCATTCCGTAGAGCAGAGCATTCTACAAAACGAGCTTTCGTTTAGCAGAGGATTTCCTAATGAATAAAAAATTAACATCGATTATCGCGGCGCTTTTTATCTCGATCTTCATGATGGAGTCGGCGATGGCTATCGGCTCGATGAGCTGTGGCACCCATATCATCACTGCTGATTCCCGTAACCCCTCGGGCAAGTACGATGTACTGAAGCGCTGCGGCGAACCGACAACACGTTATGGCGACACCTGGATTTATAAAAAAGGCAGCGTGACTAACACGCTTGATTTTAACAGCAACGGCCAGCTGAGAAGAATAAACTAGGCCTGGTTCCATCCATTGGCAATAGTCGTTTCCGGCGAGCTATCCACGCCGGAAGCCGATTCATTCTTGAGCACGTAATCTCCCCGCTAATGGAGCCCGCCAGGCACGATCATGCCTGCTGACCAAAGGATTTGTTTGCTCCGGGTAGCAGCAGTGTTGCGCTGAAGATCATCAGTGCTACCAACGCAAGCAGGCTGAACAGGCGGGCAAATCCCCAGTTACCGTGGATCCATCCAATCAACGGCACCGCCGATGCCATTACCGAAAAGGTGACCACATAGCGCAACGCGAAGGCACGGCTGCGCCATTCGCTGCGCGCCATTTTGCCGACCAGCACGTCATTGATCGGAATCTGTCCGAATACCACGAACATGAAAGCAATCGATACGAACAGCGCGGCCATGCCATCCAGATGCGTCATCAGGTAAAAGAATACCGCCTGAAATAACGCTACCGTAGCAAAAACGAGTCGTAGCGAATGATTATCGACCAGGTAGCCAATCACCAGTTGCGCCATGGCAGCCAGCGAAAATACCAGGAAAGCGTACCAGCCCACCATGGTCGCCGAACCGGCAAAATCCGCCAGTCGCTCGGCAAAGATTTTGGGTAACGCAAAGGTTGTGCTTTGAAAGATCAATCCACCCATTGCCGTGGTAAAAAAGATAATCGCAAAAACCCGTACCAGGGTCGCCCGTGGGATCACAACTGTCTCGATTTTCTTACCCGCCCCGCCAGCACCGGCCTCGACGGTAGCCGCGCGTGGTTCGTTGCGCACAAAGAACCAGTAAGAAAAACCGAGCAGAACCGAAACCACCCCGGGAATATAAAACGCACTGCGCCATCCCACACTGTCAATCAGAAAGCCCGTCAGCAGCGCCGCACTGGCCACGCCCAGGTTACCGAAGACCCCGTTGATCGCGAGCGGAATCCCCGTTCGAGCTCGCCCCTGCACCACCATTGCCAGGCCGACCGGGTGATAGATGGCGGCGAAGATGCCAATCAGCGTTAAACCGGCAGCGATCTGTAGCGGATTGTTTGCCATACCGGCAAGCAAGGAACTGGCACCGATGCCGATGAAGAAAATAACAATCATGCCCTCCCTGCTCCATTTGTCCGCAATCCATCCCGCTAATATGGCGCAAACACCAAACGCGACGAATCCGGGCGTGGCATAGGGAATCAGTTCGGCGTAACTCATCCCCCATTCACTATTCAGGCGTAAGGCGGCGACCGAGGCAAACACCAGCATAAACAGGTGGTCGAAGAAATGACCGACGTTAAGATAAAGAAATTTGACCCGATCGCGTTGCATGGGAGTGCCGATGATTGACCCGACCACCATTGTGATAAAAAATACGCCGATGTACTACTACAAAAGCACAGCAATCCAGCGAAGTATGCCTGGGCGTCCAGAGAATCAACGGGAGCATGAATCGGCTCCAGCCCCTGCTATCGATCGCTCAATGGCCGCGACAGTGACCTGAACCCTCATGTCGCTAGCAGAGAAACTCAGACGGATCGCGCTCAATCAACAGGGCCTGTTAAAAACCAGTTTTTTCGGCCGTGGCAAACGCGCCACCCTGCGCGCCATAGAACAGCTCGGATATGTACAGATCGACACCATTTCTGTGGTAGAACGCGCCCACCACCATGTACTCTGGTCGCGAGTCGAGAATTACCAGCCGAAATTTCTCGAGCAACTGGTTAAGCAACGCGAAATTTTCGAGTATTGGTTTCATGCGGCAGCATGGCTACCGATGCGTGACTACCGCTTCGCCCTGCCACGCATGCGGAAAATGAATGGTGAGCGCAACTGGTTCGAGATCAGTGATCGCAAGTTAAGCGACAATATTATGCAGCGCATCAAAACCGAGGGCCCCTTGCGGACCCGCGATTTTGCCGATACGCGCCTGGTCAACAATGGATGGTGGGACTGGAAGCC
>Ga0265306_10001797_pt1 | contig 10407 bp, 7 predicted proteins | sample Helome_3_FD_192493 | JGI IMG/M metagenome (GOLD analysis project Ga0265306, IMG submission 192493) | Marine sediment microbial communities from subtidal zone of North Sea - Hel_20160420 (Illumina Assembly) | ecosystem: Environmental > Aquatic > Marine > Subtidal zone > Sediment ...
CACCAATTATTGATGATAGCATTAATTATGATAAAACTAATCAGCAAAGATTGGAAGATTATTTGCGCGTGGATCTCTCCGCCATTTATCATTTTAAGCTGGGGCAAAAAACCAGGGCCAATCTTGGGTTATCTGTCTGGAATTTGTTTGATAAAGAAAACGACATTAACATCTTTTATCGGATAAATACTTTAGGTGAAGTAGAAGCTATTATCCAGAATTCTTTGGGGATAACCCCTAATGCAATGTTTCGTGTTTATTTCTGAGTTTGAATCTATTTGGATTGGAAAATTCCGGGCTACTATAATATGAATAACCTTTTTTTAAAATATATTTCATTTTCATAAATAGGATCCTTTTAAAGTTAGTAGTTTTCTAATAACTCTAAACGGATAGGTACCTAACGAAGTATCCTAATTATGATATACTTCAAAATAAGCCCATAATAACCAAATAAGAAAATTATTCCTTTTTTGAACAGGTGCTTAATCCGAAAGGAGCATATAGTGGACAAAAACTAACGAAACTAGTTAGTATAAATATGCCTGCCAGTACTAATAAAACTATACCCCAAATTCCGGTTACAGTATTTGTAAAATAGAGCACGATGAAAATAGCCGCTAAAATAAATCGTATAATACGATCTGTTGAACCCATGTTCTTTTTCATATTATTTAATTTTAATTAAATATAAAGTCAAGGAAAAAACCAGCCCTGTTATTAAGCCCAAACAAATGGTACAAGCCTGTATTAGCTTTATTGCCTTTTTACTCATAGTACACAATAAACTTCTGTAGTGATTCTAAATATATAAAGTAAAAATTCTTTAACCAATTTATTTTAACTAATAAATACTAAGTGATTAAACGTTTAGTGGCTATCTGCTATATTTGCTTAAAACCCGTATCCAGGCTATTATGACCCAAATACAACACTGGGCTGTCTTTATAGATAATCAATCCAATAAACAAGGTTTAATTCAGCGATTGCTCACAGAAGATAAACTGCCACCGGCTTTAGAGACCTTAAAAGGACTAAAGGGTGCATTATTCTCCAAACTGGCCCTGGACAATTTTATTGAAGAAGAAGTAAGGCATGATCAAAAGCTACTTACACCTTCAACTCCCCAAAGTCTTCAATCTATGAGCAGTGGGGAACGTAAAAAGGCCCTTCTAAATTATCTTTTAGAAACAAAACCTAACTTCCTGATCCTGGATAACCCTTTTGATAATCTGGATAAGGATTCGCAAAAACAACTCAAAGTAGTTTTAGCAAATATATCAAACCACATTGTTATTATTCAACTTATAAGCAGGTCTGTTGATCTGCTTCATTTTGTCAAAAATTATTCACGTTTGGACTTAAATGATTTCGTAGTTATCAATGACTTATCAATAATAGAACCAAAAAAAATAAAGGTTTTTTATAGAGATGTTCCACAAGCATTGAATTACTTTAATTATTCTCATGAGCATTTAATTAGGTTTAATTATGTTTCTGTAAACTATGAAGAGAAACCCATTCTTAAAAATATTCACTGGGAGATCAGAACGGGAGAATTTTGGGAATTGGCAGGTAAAAACGGAAGTGGTAAAACAACACTCCTTTCGATGATAACAGGTGATAATCCTAAGGCCTACGGACAGGATATATTCTTGTTTGGTACCCGGAAAGGGAGCGGGGAAAGTGTTTGGGATATTAAAAAAAATATAGGCTACTTTACTCCGGCCATGGTAGACCGATTCAGAGGTTATCACAGTCTGGAAAATATGCTTATCTCAGGTCTTTTAGACTCAGTTGGGTTGTATATTAAACCTAGTGAGGCACAATTAAGGGTAGCCAGAGAATGGCTGGCATTAGTAAACATGGAAGACAAAAAAGACAGTTATTTTCACGACCTAAGTCTTGGCCAGCAACGACTTATCATGTGCGTCAGGGCAATGATTAAACATCCACTTCTTTTAATATTGGATGAACCAACTGCTGGTTTAGATGATACCAGTGCGGCTCTTGTAGTTGCTCTTGTAAATAAAATGGCGGAAGAAAGCCAGACAACAATAGTTTTTGTATCACATAGGAAAGAACCGGAATTAAAAGCACATTATATTTATCAATTGGAATTAACCCCTGAAGGGTCTGTAGGTAAGGTGATGGTGAAATAATATATTTAACCGGCTACAAGTGAAGTAGTTGTAAAGAGTCATCCGCAAGGGACGGTAATCTGTTGTTTCTTAAGGAAATGTGAAAAAACGATGCTATTACCAAAATAAATGACTTATATACTTAATTTAAAGGATATTAACTTACCTTTGCGGCTAATTTAATATATAATCATGAGTAACGGTACAGTAAAATTTTTCAACAACGCCAAAGGATTTGGTTTTATCACTCCGGATGAAGGAGACAAAGACGTATTTGTCCATGCTAGTGGATTAACCGAAGAGATATCAGAGGGAGATAAAGTTAGCTACGATCTAGAAGAAAGCCCTAAAGGTTTAAACGCAGTAAATGTTGAGGTAGTTTAATCCTTAATATTTAGCGAATTTTTTTAAAGCCTGTCTTATATGACGGGCTTTTTTTGTTTATAAAGTACAAAAAAACCACAAAACTTAATGAAAAGCCCTGTGGTCTGTTTTGTAATTTATATTATAATTTAATCCTTCTTCTTTCCCATTATCTCAGCACGACTCGTATCAAACATCACTGGTGTTGCAATAAATAGTGAAGAATAAGTACCTACTATCACGCCAATTATCATTGCGAACATAAATCCTCTCAAGGACTCCCCGCCAAAAATAAAAATAGACAATAACACAACAAGTGTCGTCAGGGAGGTATTTAGTGTTCTGCTTAATGTACTGTTTAGTGCCCTATTGATATTTTCCCCGCCTTTCCAGCCATGTTCAGCTACCATCTCCCTGATACGGTCAAAAACAACCACAGTATCATTCAGTGAATAACCGATTACGGTCAAAATAGCGGCAATAAATGCCTGGTCTATTTCCATACTAAATGGCATTATTTTGCTGGTCAGTGAGAAGATCCCCAATACAATTAATACATCGTGGAATACTGCAACCACGGCACCCAAAGAGTATTGCCATTTACGAAAACGTAGCAAAATGTAAAGAAAGACTACGGCTAAAGACCCAAAAATAGCCCATAGCGCATTTTTCTTGATATCATCTGCGATGGTTGGGCCAACCTTTCGGTACTTAAGTACCCCAATATCTCCATTAGTTCCACCGGGGATAAAATCCTGATATGTGGCTCCATCCGGTAAATATTTTTGCAATGAGGTATATAATATTCCCAATATTTCATCATCTACCTCTGTACCCTGAACATCTACCTTATACTTGGTTGTTACCATAATCTGGTTAGCATCTCCAAATGTTTTGACACTGGCACTTCCCAGGGTTTCGGATAACTCATTGGTTATTTCTGATGGATTAACCGGGTTTACAAAACGAATCTGATAGTTACGTCCTCCAACAAAATCAACTCCTTCGTCTAAGCCCTGTGTAAATAATGAGAAAAGTCCAATAGCTATTAAAATAGTTGATAGAACGTAAGCAATTTTACGCTTGCTCAGGAAATTGATGTTTAAATTTTTAAACAGATTTTTAGTAAGTGGAGTTGAAAAATTCAGGGTTCTTCCTTTACCAGAAATATACCATTCTATCAATAATCTCGTAACAAAAATGGCTGTAAATAAAGAGGTCAGAATACCAATAATTAAGGTAGTAGCGAAACCTTTAATAGGGCCACTACCAAAAATCAATAATATAATTGCAGTAAGGCCTGTTGTTACGTTCGCATCCAGAATGGATGACAATGCATTTGCAAAACCATCAGAGATAGCTTGTCCCTTACCTTTCCCTTTGGCCAATTCTTCCTTAATTCGTTCAAAGATCAGAACATTGGCATCAACGGACATCCCTATGGTTAATACAATACCTGCAATCCCAGGTAAGGTAAGTACTGCGCCCAAACTGGCTAATACACCAAAGATGAGAACAATGTTGAAACTTAATGCTATATCTGCAAAAATACCTGCTTTGCCATAATAAAAGACCATCCATATTAAAACAAAAACCATGGCAATTAGAAAGGACATAAAGCCACTGTCTATAGCTTCCTGCCCTAACGAAGGTCCAACCACAAAAGAATCAATAATCTCTGCAGAAGCCGGTAATTTACCAGCCCTTAGCACGTTGGCAATATCTTTAGTTTCATTTACTGTAAAAGTTCCGGTAATTTCAGAACTACCTCCCGATATGCCACCTACCTGAGAAACACCAGGCGCTGTATAAACTTTATTGTCCAGGACAATTGCTATTCCTGTATTATTAAGGTTAGCCTCACTGGTTAGTTTTTCCCAAAGCTTAGCACCTTTTACATTCATGTCCATACCCACAGCCGGTCTGTTAAACTGGTCAAATTGGTCCCTGGCATCACTCACTACATCACCACTAATTCTAGGGGTATTATCCCGGTTAGATTTTAGGGCATATAAAGAGGCTACTTCGGAATCTTTGGTTGGCCGCTCCCATAAAAATTTTGTGAATTGTACTTCTGCAGGTAATAAGCGTCTGACCTCCGGCATACGAAGGTATGATCCTATTTCGGCTGTATCCTTAATAGCGGCTATCCCCACAGCAAAACCAGGGGCATTTAACTGTAACTTTTCAAACAATGGATTTCTCTCAGTGGCCAGATCTAAAGAATCCTGGGTTACATCCGAGAGCAGTGAATCTATTTCAGATTCTTCTTTATCAATTACACCTTCTTCAGTGTCCTCTACCAATGTTTTCAAACGTTCATTGGCCTGGATAAAGAAATTTATAAGACTTTGATTTCCGGGTTCATAGGTTTCCCAGAACTCTAATTGCGCAGTACTTGACAGAAGATCCTGGGCTCTTGCTATATCTCTTGCTCCAGGTAATTCTACCAAAATTCTTCCTGATTTACCTTCGCGTTGTATGTTGGGTTGTGTAACTCCAAAACCATCAATTCGTTCACGTAAAACTTCGAAGGCAGAAACAACAGATTCATCAATTTTTCGACGGATTATCGGCTTCACCTCATCATCAGTCATTTGAAAATTGATCTCATCACTTAAGCTTTTATTAGCAAATATATCCGGAGAAGCCAATTTAACATCTCCTTTTATATTGTCAAATGCGTCGAAAAACAGATCAATATATGTTTCGTCGCTGTCCTTAGAGGCTACGTCCGCATCGGCCAAGGCCTTATTAAAGACCGGATTTTTGGTATTATCTGCAAGGCCTTTTAGAATATCCTTTACCGATATCTGAAGCGTAACATTAATACCTCCTTTAAGATCCAGACCTTTATTCAGTTCCTTTTTCTTCGCATCGTCATAACTGGTATAACCCAAAATAGGATTTCCCCCAATGGAATCTAAATAAGTAGCTTCAACCGCTTCTCTTTTGGCCACATAATCCTCTTCAGAAGGAGAAACAGCAGATGTCGCAAACAAGGTTGCATCTTTTTCTACCTTTGCGGCAATAAATGTATAGGAAAGTTGATAGATACTTACCAGTCCGAACAAGAAAGCAAATAGCTTTATAAGTCCTTTATTCTGCATGGTTTAATTGATTTTTTGATGGAATTTGTAAACAGCGTGCAAATATATCATTTCCCTTAGGAACTGACAATTTATTTATGTTATTTGTAGGGATCAGAGAACTGTTGTGGCCTTTGTATTTAAAGCTTTATTTAATCGGTCTGATCAATTTTCATCCGTAATACGATCATAATCTCAAAATTTCTGCTGCCTTCACATACTAAAAACCAATTTTTTATGGTCTAAACTCACCATAAAAAAGCATCACATTTGTGATGCTTTTTGTAAATCAAAAAAATGGTCTTAACTATACGTCTAGTAGTCCATTAGTATTTCTAACACCTACAGCGCTCTCCTGCATTTTAGATTTTTCGGAATCACTCAGGGAGATCTCGACTATGCTTTCAATACCATTTTTTCCCAGTAATACAGGAACACCTATACAGATATCGCTTAAACCATATTCACCTTCAAGAAAAGTAGAACAAGGAAACATCTTTTTTTGATCACAGGCAATCGCCTGTACTAATGACGAAACTGCAGCACCAGGTGCATACCAGGCACTTGTTCCAAGAAGTTTAGTAAGAGTAGCACCCCCTACTTTAGTATCTTCCACGACCTGTTTAAGGCGGTCTTCAGTTAAAAATTCAGAAACCTTTACGCTATTCCGTGCCGCCTGACTCGCAAGGGGTACCATTCCGGTATCACTATGCCCACCAATTACCATTCCATCAATATCTGAAATTGGCGCATCCAGAGCCTCAGCCAAACGATATTTAAATCTTGCACTGTCTAGTGCCCCGCCCATACCAATAATTTTGTTCTTAGTAAGATTAGTAGTTTTATGCACTAAATAGGTCATGGTATCCATCGGATTACTAACCACAATTAAAATAACATTTGGTGAATGTTCTAAAAGATTTGAAGCAACAGTTTTAACTATGCCTGCATTAATACCAATCAACTCCTCGCGAGTCATCCCGGGTTTTCTAGGAATACCGGATGTAATCACTGCAATATCGCTATCAGCAGTTCTTGAATAATCTCCTGTAGTGCCAGTTATGGTTGTATCAAAACCATTTAGAGAAGCCGTTTGCATAAGATCCATAGCCTTTCCTTCGGCATAACCTTCTATAATATCAAGCAAAACAACTTCAGAAGCAAAATTTTTAATTGCGATATACTCGGCACAACTAGCGCCAACAGCACCCGCTCCAACTACTGTAACTTTCATAATTTACTATATTTTTAAGTGATTGATAAGGCTAACAAAATTACAGAATTTTAACAGATTTAAGAACTCATTACCAACATATATTTTTCCATTAAATTTTGGTTTTCAGCTAAAGAATTTTATAAAAATGTTAAAATAAAATGCAATTCATCGAAGAATATATAATTCAAGTGTATTACATCGATTTTTAACAATACCCCTTTTAGTACAGGCGTTAGAAATACTAATAGATCCCAAATCTAAAACCTACTAAAATTGAAAAAGCTTTTTTCATTTATGGCCATAGTTGCTATTGTATTAGCCAGCAACTGTTCCAGAATCCCGGAAAACAATGATCCGGTAATTGGTATTTGGTACAAGGTTGATGTTATTAACTCCAGTGAAACAGAGAAACAAACTATCCGACAAGAATGGATATTCAATGATGTATATTTAGGAAGGTACCAAAAATACAATGGCCCTGTTCTCGACTTCAAAACAGATTTTAGCTGGGTAGCAGATAAAGGAGTTTACACTATTTCTTATCCCGGAACAGATATGATTAAAAATGTTGTGAGTATGAAAGATTCTCCGGAAGGAATGTTACTGGAGAATGTAAAAGGTGAAATCCTGGCAAAACGAGAGTAATTCCCCAATTTTTTTTCCATATAGTTACGAAAAGCAGCCCATTATAGGGCTGCTTTTTAATTTAAAAACATTAGCCGTGAGAAATAGTACCAAGACTTAAACTTCCATACTAAATAAAAAATCCCGAGGATTTCACTTCGGGATTTTTCCTTTTAAGTATCATGAGTTATACATCAATATTCGCGTAAACTGCATTTTTCTCAATAAATTCCCTTCTTGGGGGAACTTCGTCACCCATTAGCATAGAGAAGATTCTGTCTGCTTCGGTAGCGTTATCAATTGTAACCTGTCTTAGAGTTCTGAACTCAGGATTCATAGTGGTATCCCAGAGTTGTTCGGCATTCATTTCACCCAATCCTTTATAGCGTTGTATAGGGGCACTACCTCCAAAACTATCAACAATCTCGTCTCGTTCCTTATCACTCCATGCATAACGTTTTTTATTGCCTTTTTTTACCAGATAAAGTGGCGGAGTAGCAATATATACATGGCCGCCTTCTATTAATTCCCGCATATAGCGAAAGAAAAAGGTAAGTATTAATGTTTCTATATGACTTCCATCTACATCCGCATCACACATGATCACTACTTTATGATATCGCAATTTCTCCAGGTTCAGGGCTTTACTATCTTCTTCAGTACCTATAGTTACTCCCAGTGCTGTGTATATGTTTTTTATTTCTTCATTTTCAAACACCTTATGCTGCATGGCCTTTTCTACATTCAAGATTTTACCTCTTAAAGGTAATATTGCCTGAAAATTTCTATCTCGACCCTGTTTTGCTGTTCCTCCTGCCGAATCTCCTTCTACTAGAAAAACTTCACATAAAGTCGGATCCTGCTCCGAACAGTCAGACAATTTTCCCGGTAAACCTCCGATACTCATTACTGTTTTTCGCTGCACCATTTCCCTGGCTTTTGCGGCAGCATGGCGTGCCTGAGCAGCAAGAATCACTTTTTGTACAATTATTTTGGCATCATCCGGATGTTCCTCCAGATAATTGGTAAGCATTTCAGAAACTGCCTGGCTCACAGCTGAAGAAACTTCCCTATTTCCTAGCTTTGTCTTGGTTTGTCCTTCAAACTGAGGTTCGCCAACCTTTACCGAGATAATCGCTGTAAGGCCTTCTCTGAAGTCATCACCTGCAACTTCAAATTTAACCTTGTCCAACATTCCGGAACTATCGGCATATTTCTTTAGCGTCGTTGTAAGACCTCTCCGAAATCCTGATAGATGCGTTCCCCCTTCATGCGTATTAATATTATTCACGTAGGAATGTAAATTTTCAGTATAGCTATTGTTATAGATCATGGCAACCTCAACAGGAATTCCATTTTTTTCACCTTCCATAGATATGACATCCCGTATTAAGGGTTCCCTACTGCTATCCAAAAAAACAACAAATTCTTTTAACCCCTCATCCGAATAAAACGTATCAGATACAAAATTACCTTCATCGTCTTTCTGTCGCCTGTCTGTAATACTCATTGTAACTCCCTTATTTAAAAAGGAAAGTTCCCTCATTCTGTTGGAAAGGGTTTCATAACTGTATTCTATGGTTTGTGTAAATATCTCAGTGTCCGGGTGAAAAGTCACTATAGTACCCGTTTCCTTTGATTCTCCAACACTTTTGACCGGGTATAGTGATTTTCCTCTTTCGTATTCCTGTTCCCATATCTTTCCGTTTCTATGAACAGAAGCTTTTAAATGATCTGAGAGCGCATTTACTACAGAAACACCTACCCCGTGTAAACCACCTGAAACCTTATACGAATCTTTATCAAATTTACCTCCTGCACCAATTTTGGTCATTACTACTTCCAGTGCAGATATACCTTCCTTCTTGTGGAGATCCACCGGTATACCCCTACCATTATCTTTGGTAGTAATTGAATTGTCTTCATTAATGATAACCTCAATAGAATCACAATGTCCTCCCATTGCTTCATCAATTGAGTTATCCACAACTTCATAAACCAAATGATGTAATCCTCTGACTCCTATATCTCCTATATACATGGACGGCCTCATGCGCACATGTTCAATACCCTCTAATGCCTGAATACTGTCAGCGGAATATTCTTTGTTTTTAGCTTCTTCGCTCATACAATAATTTAAGTATTTTATTTAATTTTTTGCAATCTTACAAATATAGGGAATACCCTATAGAATATAGTGTTAGTGGATATATGTAGTGCTTAAGTTATCAACAATTTAACAACAATTTGTGATGTATTTAACCATTGACAGGGTTTTGGTAATTATCATGACATTTGTTAGGTTTTTTTGACCCTTTACTGTGTATTTTTGTGCCATCTTTACTAAAATTAAATAAGCATGGCTGATTCCAGAACCGCCTCGATCAAAATTTTATCTGAAATACAAAGAGTAGTAGATATTCAGAGTAAAATAATCTACTTCTTGCTAAGTATAATAGCCGCAGGATCTCTTACATATTTTTTATACGAACCTTCGATGAATGAAGCCCAATTATATGTCCTCTTCATGCTGTTCCTGGCAATCGGTCTTTGGTTTACCGAGGCCATACCCCCCTTCGCGGTCGGATTGCTTGTCTTTGGAGGTTTAATCTTTGCCATGGCCAATTATTATACCAAGGTTGATCCAGAGAATGTCCAAGGCCACATGATTGAGTATGTGAATTCTTGGTCGAGCAGTGTCATATGGCTGATGCTGGGAGGATTTTTTATTGCTGAGGCTATGAGCAAAACAAAGCTGGATCAGGCCGTATTTCGAATGTCTATCTCAAAGTTTGGAAGCTTACCAAAATATATATTATTAGGGCTAATGCTCACTACCGCCTTATTCTCAATGATCATGTCCAATACAGCCACAACTGCTATGATGATTGCTTCCGTATTGCCTTTTATCAATACCCTGGACAAAGATTCTCCCTTTGCCAAGGCAATTCTTATTGGAATTTCCGGTGCTGCT
>Ga0265306_10001800_pt1 | contig 10395 bp, 12 predicted proteins | sample Helome_3_FD_192493 | JGI IMG/M metagenome (GOLD analysis project Ga0265306, IMG submission 192493) | Marine sediment microbial communities from subtidal zone of North Sea - Hel_20160420 (Illumina Assembly) | ecosystem: Environmental > Aquatic > Marine > Subtidal zone > Sediment ...
CCGTAGGCACATGGGATCGTGCCAAGTTCGGCATCGCTCCAATCGCAGTCCACGGGGAAAACCTCCCCAGCCCCCACTTTCACGAATTGAGCGAATGCGCCATCGAAATCGGAGGCCATCCAGATATTTTCCAGAGACGTCCATCCCGAACTGCGAATGCATGGCCGCACGAGTACGCGCAAGCCAATGGTTCTTTCGTCTCCACCAGGGGCAACCGCGACAACACGCCCACAACAATCCGTGCCCTGGATAAATGGAAATGGGGTCGCCTCGTTCCATCCACCGTCTGCCGTTGCTTTGGCCGCTTCTTTCTCGCCAGCTGACAGAGCGTCTGTACCGGTTGTGACCGCGGAAGAGTACCAGCCGAGGCGGGTATTGATTTCAGTATTGTTTACGCCGGCTGCGAGGACTTGCAGAAGAACCTCCCCGGAGCCAAGTGCCGGGACCGGGACATCCCGATATTCAAGTTGCTCGTAACCGCCGTTGCCGAGTGTAAGAACCGCTTTCATGGTTGTTTTGCAACCCTTGATATCAAAGCGATCCATTTTTGAAATCGTTGCGCCTTCATTAACCATGTTGCCCTTTTCTTTCCTGCAATTATCCCCAAACAAGTAATTTTACTTATTTAGATCATCACATCTGTAGTGTTATCCAGCTAAAACGCGGAGCATGTCGAAATAAAGATACAGATTGAGAATACACGGTACCGACGGCAAAAATAGAAAGAAAGTTTGAAACTGCCTTATGGTATTGCAACTGGCCGAAAAATACTACACTGCGCCCGACCTCTATGATCGCCTGATTGCGAACCGACCGCAGAAAAACGTTCTCCCAAAATCGGTGGAACTGGTTTCTTTACTCAAAACCGGTCACATCCTTTAAAAAGCCGTCTGCCATCATTCCAGCAATTTGGGTAATTCCGACAGGTCTTTAATTTCAACTTGCGGTTTGCCGGGAAGGCGTTCCGGGCTCTGACCAAATCGGTTAATCCAGGCAACGTTAAATCCGAAGGCGGCTGCACCTGCCGCATCCCAGGCATTGGAAGACTGAAAGACGATCTCTTCCGGTTTGACACCCAGCGCATCCACCGCAAGCTGGTATACGCGGGGGTCCGGCTTGAATACCCCGGCTGTTTCAACAGAGAATATTTGGGGTATCAGTGATTCAAGCCGGGAATTTTTTACTGCCGCCCCAAGCATGGCCGGTGTTCCATTTGAAAGTATGGCAATTTCGAAACCACGCGTTTTTAATTCAGACAGTGCCGCAGGTACTTCCGGATAACAGTCTAATTGCAGGTAAGCGCCCATCAAGTCCTTGCCAAGTTCCGGATCATCTATGCGGTGCATCTCGAATGCAAATTCGAGCGCCTCCCGGGTTACCTGCCAAAAATCGGCATGCCGTCCCATTAAGCTCCGCAGCCAGGTATATTCCAGTTGTTTGGTACGCCAGACGGCGGACACCTGATCAGCAATATCCCCCAGTCGATCGCGATGCTTGCCAACAGCGGAGTGAACATCAAATAGGGTCCCGTAGGCATCAAACACACAGGCTTTGATATTTTCTAATATAGCCTTCTCTGACATTGGATCCTCCTTTATGGCTTAGCTGATCTTTATTTCGATTTTCAGGGCCAAACCCATACCCATGACACCACCTCCGGTGATTTGTCCTTTGACAAGGTCCGGATTTATTGCCCGGCCCACATCAAAAGCACTCGTTAACTTCACCGGTTTCAGTATCCACTTCCACTTCCGCGAAGATGGCGCCGTAATATCCGGGCATGGCGGGGGTTACGCCGGCGGCCGAGCCGATCACCTGCGCACACACGCTCATGTCTTCAGTCTGAAATTTTCTCAAATTCAATCCCGGGCGTCTCGGAGGCAATTTGCGCCAAAACGGTACGGTTACCCTGACCTTCATCGGCTGCGGCCGTCACCAGATTGACCCCAACGTTGCAAAAGTCGGAGGGCTTCAGAGTCAGGCGTCTGAGGGTGAAGTCGTAGTTCTTTACTTCGAACCCTCAGCAACGCAGAATCTGAAGTCCTCCGGCTATCACCCTGGCTCGTTTGCCATATCTTGACAGAACTTCAAGGGCTTGAATCTGATCCCGGGGACGGTGATATTCTTCGATATCCAAATAACCGCTCATCGAATCAGCTCCATCGGGTCTTATTTTTTTTGCAGGATATCCCGTTTTAGAACTGTTTTACGTACTTTCCCGAGGGCGGTCCGGGGAAACTCATTCATAATCATGACCTTTTGGGGCCATTTATAGCGCGCCAGATGTCCTTCGCAAAAGCCGATAACTTCCTCGGCCGTAAGGTCTTTTCCGGGTTTTGGAATCACAAAGGCGCAGCCCACTTCCCCCCAGGTTTCCTCCGAAAAACCGACGACAGCGACATCTTCTATTACGGGATGATTCCGTAAAGCCCTTTCAACCTCGGCCGGATATACATTTTCGCCACCGGAAATATACATGTCTCTTTTGCGATCGACAAGATAAAAATATCCATCCGCATCCATGCGAGCCAGATCTCCGGTGTGCAGCCACCCGCCTCTGATGGTTTCTTCAGTTTTATCCGGGTCCTGCCAATATTCCGTCATCATGATTGATCCCCGCACGACGATTTCGCCCACCTGGCCAGATTTGCAGACGCGTCCCTGTCGATCCACAATTCTCACATCCGCATGGAAAACAGGTCGCCCCACCGCACCGGGTTTGCTCACCGCATCATCCTCATGGGCCCACAAGAGAATCGAGGTTTCGGTTTGACCCATAATCTGTCTCAGGGAAAAACCGGCTGCCTTCAACTCGGACATGAGTTCCGGTGTTAATTTTTCACCGCCAATGGCGGCAACTTTCAGAAAAGAATTTGCAGCTCGATCCTCCGCGGCCACTTTGGCAAGGGACTTGTAGACCGTTGGGACCCCCAGAAATTTAGTGACCTGATATTTGCGGATATCCGCATAGGCCCTGCCAGGGTCAAAGCTTTGATGAATAATCAGTGTGCCCCCTTTATAGAAAACCGGCGAGGCCTGGATAAAAAGACCACCGGAATGAAAAAGCGGCAACACAATCAGCATGATGTCATCGAAGTAGAGTTTAAAAAAAATATCAGCGTTCAAGCAGTTAAAAAAGGTCTTGCGATGGGAAAGCACCGCACCTTTCGGTTTACCGGTGGTCCCGGATGTGTACATAATGACGTGGGGCTCTTCAGGGCTGGCAGGCGCCATGGATTCGGTCAGAAAAGGGCGCTGCCCTTCACAGGCTTTGGTCCCGGCATGAAAATCGAGGATTTCATCGGAATTTGAGCATTCAGGGATACTGGCCAGCAACATCAATGGGCTGCGTTCGTTCAGATTTAGGTGTAAAACTATCTCAATATATTGGCTTCCAAAAATAAATAGCCGCGGACGCGAATTTGAGAGGGTGTAATCCAGTTCAGGTGCTGCCAGCCGGTAATTTACGGGAACAAAAAGAGCTCCCAAACGCGAGCAGGCCAGGTAGAGCTCAAGAAATTCGGGGCAATTGCTCAACATGACAGCAACCCGGTCCCCTTTTTCGATACCCAGGGATTGAAGCCAGCAACAGGCTTGATTCACTTTTTGGTGAAGCTCTATATAACTGGTTTTACTATCTTCGTAAATGATGGCGGTTTTTTGTGGATGCAATACACTCCAACGCTTAACCCACCAGGCGATGTTCATAGACTTGATCATTCGTTTTCCTTTTATTTTAAAAAGAAACCTTTGATCTATAACATATTTAGCCTCATTCATAAATATTAATAAGGTCTATAGCGATTGAGGGTAAAATGACATATTATTCGAGAAGATAAGGTTCCCAAAAAAATGAATTTGCTTTATAGTGATGGCAGATCTAAGGAGATTGCGATGAAGCGAAAATCTGGTTATCTAATTGCCCTGCTGTTACTGCCGCTAATGGTAACCGGCCAGACAGCTGCCATCGAAATCGATTTCAGCAACGATCATTCATCGATCCGGTGTACCGATGGTATCGTGAATGTGGGTGATAAGGAGCAGGGAGTTCTGGACAAATGCGGCACTCCCGTGGCCATAACCGCGGGGGATTCGGATTCGTATAATATCTGGCTATATCAGGTTGGTGCTTCGAAGTTCATGTACTACCTGGGATTTCTGGACGGCAAACTGGCAAGAATTGTCAGCAGGCCGTGTATTAACAATGATCCCAATTGTTATGATGATAGATAGGCAGAAAACAGATCACAGAGGTCAGAAGACTGATGACAGATGACGGAACAGAGGTTCGATGACAGAGAACCGCAGCCAGAAATTATGCTTGCACGTCGTGGCTAAAAGCCACTTCCACCGCTTTAATACCCATAAAGAGGTCACCACAACATCACCATTATAGAGGGTGGGAGCAGACCCTTGCCGCGATGGATGGCAGTTTTGAGACCGCTACTAGTTCAGGGTTTTGAGGATATCATCATTGCCTAACCAATCGGTCTATGTTAGAAAAATCGAATGACGTCATTAATTCGCCTGGATAAAAAGTCGCGGGAAGCATTGCTGGACTGCATCGGGACACTGACCGGTTTTTTTTGGGGACCCGATTCCGAAAGCAGCCGGCTGATAGGGCAGGAATCTTTTTTCAGCCCCTTTGAGGACCTCGAGTCCCGGCTAACGTACGAACCTCCCGACCTCCTCTCCGGCCTTAGAGATACGATCAACGGTTTCCCCGACACTGACACCCTTATTATCTACCTCGAGGAAGCCTATGTGCGTCTGTTTATCAATTCCCGCAACGGAATTACCGCTCCCTTGTACGCTTCCTGCTATATCGATAACAACGCCTCCGGCGAAAACGCTCCCCTAATGGGTCCCCCCGCTGTTTTAATGAAACAAAGATTTGAATCCAAGGGACTGTCGCTGTCGGATACCCTGCATGAACCACCCGACCATCTGTCGATTGAATTGGAATACCTTTATTTTCTACTAAAAAAAGGGTGGTCTGACAACGATCCCGCGCTATTGTCCGAAGCCGTTTCTTTTGCGGGTGAGGCCATGCTGCCCTGGGTAACCATTTTACGGGAACGCATCGCCGATGAAAACCGTTGCCGTTTCTACCCGCTGATCACCTCTGTTGCGGTGTCAATCATAGCTTACCTGAGCCGACAAACATCTTCAACCTGATTGGTTGGAGGCCCAAAAAGAAAAAGGCACAACATCTCAGTGCCCTTTCCATTCTGGGATGGGACCGGGCGCTAACCACCCGGTTTGAAGCCAATCTAACGGTTACGGCGTATTCTCGATGGTGTAAGATCCATCCTTTTTGTATGCCACTTCGGCTTCCAGGTAATAGACCTTTTTCAGATCCGGCTTCAAGTCCTGGAGCATGTAATAGGATTCACCGCTTCGGGCCCCGGTTGAACAGACAAAGACAATCGGCTTGTCGGTCGGAAGCGAATTTACTTTTTTCTCAAGTTGATCGACGGGAATGTTGACGGCCGTCTTAAAGTGGCCACCGGCAAACTCGTCCGGGTCTCTAACATCGACCATATAGATGCTCTGCGGATTATCTCTTACTATTTTTTTAAACGTCTCAAGGTCAATGGATCCTTCTTCTCCACCGGCTTTAACCGCAACGGCTGCAGGTGTCCCGCCGTATGCCTTTTGCCAGGCCGGGTAACCGGCGTCAAAAACCTTTGCATTTGTGTATCCAAGCTGAACCGCCTTCCTGGCGGATTGATGGCTCAGCTTTCAAGTGTAGCCCTGGCAGTAAAAAATTACCAGCGTACCCTTATCGGCAGGCAGTTTACCCTTGAGTATGTCAAATTGGCTATCCGGAATGCTGATGGCCGTGGGGATGTGGCCCTTGTCATATTTTGGTTTCAACGGCCGGGAATCCACCAGGATCATCTTGTTTGTTGCAATCTGCTGGGCCACATACTCCACGGATACAGCTGCATAGGAGCCCTTGGCTTTCATCCAGGCCGGATATCCGCCGGTGTAGACCTTGACATTGGTGTAGCCGAGTTTTTCCGCCTTCCAGGCGGATTTATGACTCAGCTTTCAGGTGGGGCCCTGGCAGTAAAAAATCAGCAGCGTATTTTTATCCTGGGGCAGTTTATCCGTCATCTTAGCGAACTGACTGTCCGGAATACTGACCGCCGTGGGGATGTGGCCGATGGCATACTTGGGCTTGTACGGTCGTGAGTCAATGATCATCGCACCCTTGGGTTGCGGGACTTTGGCATATTGCTGCACCAGGGCAAGGTCCGCCAGGTCGTGGAACTGCCAGGCGGGTTTGACCGGCTCAGCAGTTTTCTGAGTGGCGGCACAGCCAAAGCCGAGCGCCAAAATCAGCGTCATGATCACTGGCAGCCATGGAACTTTCCTAAATCCAGTCATGCATTACCTCCTTTGGTTGAGGGTTTTTGTTTAGTTGATTAGTTGGCTGGTTGACTAGTTGATTAGAGTCTTAGTTGTGAATTCTTTGCATTTTATACAAAAACTTTATTATCACGAAAGTAGACTCGACCTTTCTTGTAGGAAAAGCTCGTTTTCCGCTTTTCATACCCATTAAATTACCCCGCTTTTTCCCAGAATTCCCGGTCCATATGAACATTGCCCGGCAGGGTAGGCGTAACCGCCCAGTCCAGCTGACGTGTTCCTTCGCGGTAATAGATATTGGGCCGGGTATCGACATGAGGTGCATTCACCCGTACCAGTTTTTCTTCCTTGACCATCCGGCTGATTTCACTTTGCGGATCGTTAAGATCCCCAAATGTTCGAACTCTGGTCGGACAGGTCGACACACAGGCGGGCTCCTCTCCCCGCTTTAAACGCTGTTCGCAAAAATCGCACTTATCGGCGCGCCGGGTGCCGCGATCGCGATAGCGGGCCCCGTAGGGACAGGCTGATACGCAGTTTCCGCAACCAATGCATTTCAGCGGGTCGATCACCACAAGTCCATCCGTCTGTTTATAGGTCGCATCCACCGGGCAGGCCGCCACACAGGAAGGGGTCTCGCATTGCATGCACTGCCCCGGTTGAAATTCAGATTTACTGGTGCCGCTCATATCCCACAGGGGACGGATCCAGTTTCTCCAGAAACCCTCGGGGACATTGTTTTCCACTTTGCAGGCAATCAAACACGCCTTGCAGTCGATACATCTGGATGCATCAATGACGATCCCATACTTTTTGGGTGTACTCTCGTTCATAATCGTTTCCTTCAATCTACTTGATTTCAGCTATAGTGACGTATCCTGTGTGAAGAGGTTTCAGGTGTCAGGTTTCAGGTGTCAGGATTTTTGAAACAGGCCTATCAGCGTTCAAATAGCAGGATCTGTACTCCCTGGACTTCCCATGAATCTCTCCGAGGCAGGAATGAACTATCAAAACCGCTCCACACGGTATGCGATTCAAACCTTTGAATTCCCAATGAAATCCCAACAGCCTTTGGTTTTCTCTGTCTTCTCCTGACACCCGAAACCTGACACTATTCTTATACTTTCTTTACGCTGACGATGGTCTCATGCATGGCCATATTGCCTGAGATTTCATCAGCCTCATCTATCAAAACATCCACGATACAGGCGCCTTTTCCAAAAATTTTCGACAACCCTTTTGAGATCACGCCAAATCCGGTATCCATATAAACCGTGTCCGGCCGGATCGCTTCGGTCACCCTGGCTTTCAGCTGTCCCCTGCCAACCGGGCTTTTAACTTCGACCAGGTCTGCCTGCCGGATAGCAAGCTTTTTAGCCGAATCAGGATGGATCCACAGGGTATTTTCCCGCTCCAGTTCCCAAAGCAGTGCATTGTTGGTACTCGCACTCTGGGTAATGTAAGCGTTGCGTCCCACCACCATCCTGAAACGATTTTCGGGCACGTTTTGCGGGGGATGGTACATCGGCATGGGATCAATTCCGTTTTCCGCATAGCGTTCATTGAAAAGCTCGATTTTCTTGGAACGCGTCTTGAAGGGTTTGCCTTCATGGATTCCATGACTGTGACCGACAATATTATAAACGCCGTCGTTCTTCAGAGCCTGGGCGACTTCGGGCAGTTTCTTCAGCTGGGCCTTGCGAAAGTCTTCAACCGTAAAGTCAAAATGCTCGCCCAGATCAAGCCGTTTGGCCAGCTCTTTGACGATCCAGAAGACCGGCTTTGATTCGAACATGGCCGGTACGATGGGGTCCCGGGTCAGAACGCCGGAACATGATGAGGAAGCCAGAAAGGCGGAAACCGGGTCCTGTCTTTCCAGATAACTGGGTGCCGGCAAAACCAGGTCCGCCATCCAGGCTGTATCACTCATGGCAATATCGACGGTCATCATAAAATCCAGCCTACGAATCATCTCAATGGTTTTTTGGCGATTGGCACCGGTCTGCATGGGGTTGGTTTTATAAGTAAACCAGCCTTTTATCGGATAGGGTTGGCCCTCGATGACCGCGTCACGGGTGTGTTTGAAGGAGCCTTCCTCATCAAACATCATCTTAGCCCGGCCGGCATCGACCCTGTCTTCAGGGTTGTCATCATAAAACGGGGCCTCGTAAGGAAGAGAACCGGTTTTTATTTTCTTAGGTAAAATCAAGCCTCCCTTTTGGTCCCAGTTGCCCAGCAGGGCATTGACAATGGCAAAAGATCTACGAATTTGGGTCGAATCCTTGTAATCCGAGCTGCGGCGCCCGGGATACACCATGGCGGCAGGAGCAGCAGCAGCCATTTCCCGGGCCAGCCGGCGGATATCCCTGGCTGGAATTTCAGTTTGCGCTGCGGCCCACTCCGGGGTGTACTCCCGCACATGGGCCCGGAGCTTTTCAAAGCCGTAAGTCTTTTCGGCTATGAATTTTTTATCATAAAGACCCTCTGAAATAAGAACATGCGCAATGGCCAGAAAAAAAGCCATGTCGGTACCCGGTTTTATGGCAAACCATTCATCGGCCAGGGCCGCAGTTTTGGTAAAGCGCGGATCCAGCACCACCAGTTTGCAGCCGTCTTGCATGGCCGTCATCAGGTCGATACTGTCGGGGGTCACCAGGGCTTCGAAGCGGTTGGCGCCCGGCATGATGACATATTTAGTATGGATGACGTCAGGCGTGGGAACCACACCAAAGGTATCCAGAAAGGCCCGGTTGCGGCTCAGCAAACAGTTGGATTCATGGGATATCACATTATAGGAGCCGTAGACTTCCGCGAACTGGTGGACAAAAGTGGACTGCATGTCGGTGCCGGCCATGAACAGAAAGCCGCAGCGGGTATACTCTTTGCCGATCCGATCCAATTGTTCGGCCGCGTGGTCCAGGGCCTGATCCCAGGTCAGTCGCTGCCACTGGCCTCCACCCCTTGCCCCTTTGCGCAAAAGCGGATATTTAAGGCGATCCGGATCATAGAGCTGTTTGACACCCGCATTTCCCCGGGCACATAGCATCCCGCGCGATTTAAGTGATTTAGGATTGGGATCGAGTTTTTTGACAATGCCGCCTTCCACCCGTGCGATCAGTCCACACTTGTTAAAGCACATATCGCAGGCCGAAAACATGCTTTGAATCTGATTCTCCTCAACCCCCTGTTTGCCTGATACCAGGGCATGCAAAACACAGCTCGGGCCGCCTACCGCTGCTGCAAATGCTGCGGCACCGGAGAGTTTCATGAAATTGCGGCGAGTCAATGCGCCATTGTTTTTAGCCGACATAATTACGTCTCCAAATAGGTCGGTATAAAATGGCCCTCATTTAGCTAATAGACCATTGGGAGTTATTCGTTATAAGTTATTGGTTACCGGGTACTATGTAATAGGTATTGGGTATTAGGTACCGGGTAATAAGTACTGGATATTGGTCGCTGGTCACTGGATTCCGGATTTTTCAATCCGAATTCCAAAATCCAAAATCCGTAATCGAAGAACCCGCATCACGTAACCCGTAACCCGCAACTCGGAACATTCAGTCCAGACCCCGGGTTTCGTTACAATTCCGCCTTCCACATTCCGCCTTCCGCATTCATTTTACTTGCACTTGGCCGGAGACGGCGAATCAAAGGCATGCCCCCAGAGATGGGCGTACATATCGGTTCGGTCTTTTTCCGACAGTTTGGCCCATTCTTTGCTGCACGACAGTTTGTCGATGTTTTTAAAAACATCCTCCCACTGGGCCTGGGTTTTATCAATGGGACTGATGGGTTTGGCTGAGCCATCTTCACAGTGGCAGGTCCGACAATTTTTGCGGAAAAGATACTTTCCTTTACGAGCGTTGCCTTTACCTTCCGCCATGACAATCCCGATCGAAACGAACAAAAAAACAACCACAATTAAAACCGAGCCAATTTTTTGCAACATTTTCCCCTCCTTGTTCTGTTTATATTTCTATAATTCGACATTCGTCATTCGTCATTCTTCATTCC
>Ga0265306_10001802_pt1 | contig 10391 bp, 7 predicted proteins | sample Helome_3_FD_192493 | JGI IMG/M metagenome (GOLD analysis project Ga0265306, IMG submission 192493) | Marine sediment microbial communities from subtidal zone of North Sea - Hel_20160420 (Illumina Assembly) | ecosystem: Environmental > Aquatic > Marine > Subtidal zone > Sediment ...
ACTTGATATTGAGTTTGAGTAGTTTTTTGGTGGTGCCAAAAGCCCTGACACAAAAATCATAGACCCTGGTGTTGATTTGCGGATTATCCGGAGTGTCGGACATCTGTCAGCTACCTTTTCTACCTGTATTTACTGTAATTGCAGGAATCATATAGTTGAGGCTCAAATTATTGTTTAGAAGTTCCGCCTGCGGCCGATAATACGGACGTAATAACTGTTGCTTATACCAATGCGCAAGCGTACTTGTCTATACCTGCTTTTAATAGCGGCTCTGATCCATATCCAGGCTTCGGCGGCGGAACCCCGTTATGATTTTCGTATTGTGATCGATGTTTCGGGCAGCATGAAGCAAACCGATCCACAGAATTTGCGCGTGCCGGCCCTAAAATTGATCAATGGCCTGATACCAACCGGGTCGCGGGCAGGTGTCTGGACCTTCGGACGCTATGTCGATATGGCGGTGAAATGGGGTAAGGTAGATGACGCCTGGCGCAAGCGGGCAGACCTGGGCGCCGACAAAATCCATTCCAATGCCCTGTTAACCAATATTGAAAGCGCGTTGGCGCGCGCCAGGGTCGGTTGGGATAAGCCGGATGCAAAAACCAGGCGTATTCTGTTGTTACTGACCGATGGCAAGGTGGATATTTCCAGCGATCCTGGCAAGAATGCGAAATCTCGCGACAGCGTTTTAAACCAGAGCCTGGCGAAATACAAATCGTCAGGCGCACAAATTCACACCATAGCGCTGTCAGGTGGCACCGACGAGGTTTTGTTAAAACAACTTGCCCTTGAAACGGGAGGATCTTTTGCGGTCGCGCAAAGTGCCGATGAACTGCAAAAAGTGTTTTTCAAGATGTTTGAGCGAGCCAGCGACCTGGACACGGTTGCATTGAGGGGCAAGGAATTTCCGATAGATACCAGCATCAAGGAAATGACCCTGTTAATTTTCCGTAGCCCGGGCAGTCAGCCAACGATACTGATTCCTCCCGATAGCCCCGCGATCAGCGTGCAGAAACCACGCGGAGCTCGCTGGCGTAGCGGTCAGGGCTATGACTTGATTACGATAAAAAAACCCGCTGCGGGTACCTGGCGAATCGATGCCGTGCTGGACCCCGACAATCGTCTGATGGTGGTTACTGATTTGAAATTGCAGGTTAGTGGTATACCCGCCTATGGCACGCCGCGTGAAGCATTCAAGATAGCCGCCGAACTGTTTAACCGGGATAAAAAAATCAGCAAGAACAGTTTTTTACGCTTTGTCGTTTTCGACCTTACCCACACTGATGTCGATGGTAATGAATCTCGGCACGCGCTGACACATACCAGCGAGCGCAAGGACAAGGGACAATATCTCTACCGGCTGGAGCAGAAATTAGCCGAGGGCATGCATAGTTTTGTGGTTGCGGCCGATAGCACAACCTTCAACCGCAGCAAGCGTTTCGATATGCGGGTGCAGTGGCCGGTGGAGGTGAAAATCGAGCCACAGCAGGCAGCCGGTGTATATGAACTGAAGTTGCGTGCGCGCGAAGAATACCTCATACCCGATGGCCTGGTAGCCGATGTCGATATTGAAGCGCCAGATGGATCCAGCGACAGTCTTGCCCTCGAAGCCTCGTCAGGATGGCTACGAACCCTGGTTGAAACCAGTCAGGATGGACTTTACCACGCGCATATAAAAATCTCGGCGCAATCTCATGCAACCGAAATAGTAGATATAGATCTTGGCAGGTTCTCCATGCTTGGTGTTTACCGTGCAGCTCCCGGCGTCGAGGAAGGATCGACTGTGACCCCGGATAAGGAAGCCGCAGAACAGGATTCGACTGCCAATAAAATCAACTGGAAACTGGTAGGGGTAGTAATCGTAGTGGTTAACCTGACGCTATTGTTATTGCTGGTGTCAGCTTGGTGGTTCCTGAAACGGAAGCGGGAAGCCGTGGAGCTGGATGTCGACGACGAGGAATTCAGTGCTTGAAGTCAATGCCATTTATTTTATCTTGCTGGTCGAGGGCTTTGTGCTGCTGTTGATTCTACTATTGGTCTGGACCTTGATAACATTAATCAGTAAGCGACGTAAAAGCAGGGGTATAGCGGAGCTGAAAGCCCGGCTTAAGGGTCGGTCACTGCGGCGAAACGAACAAACCAAATCATTTCTGCAGACGATCTATCACCTTGAAGGGGAAGATCTCAGCGCCGCTCTGGCAGACATCGGGCACCATGAAACCGAATTCTTCGAGCATTTAGTGGCTAGCCTGTACCGGGGTGGTCGCGCAAAACTCGACACCATCGACACTGCTATGGACAAGTTAATAGAATCCTATAAGTGTCTCCAGCCTCGAAGTGAATCTACCTCGCCGGAAGAGCTGGAAGCGGTGCAGGAAATCGTTTCTCTGCGGGTTGAAAATGAAACCTTGCGCGGCGAATTATCGGTCGCTAAGAACAAGCTGAGCGATACGATTTCCGAATTTGGCGATATGTTCGGTGGCGGCAAGGATCACCAGCTTAGTTTGCACGAAGTGGTCGAAAAGATAGATGCCATGAAAGCCGACAACGACTCCGGGGAGCCACTTAAGGCTCAGAAATAGTCGGGCTCGTTCCCCGCACGCCACTTGATATTGCAACCCACACTGGGAATCTGGTCGGCGGGAATGTCGCTGCCACCTAATAGTGCGTCAACCGCGCTGCGCATATCACTGCCACTAACCGCAACATTGTTGCCAGGTCTCGAGCCATCGTATTGCCCCCGATAGACCAGCTGATGCGAGCTGTCGAACAAAAAGAAATCCGGAGTGCAGGCGGCCCGGTAAGCGCTTGCAACCTGTTGCGATTCGTCATAAAGATAGGGGAATTCAAAAGCCTGCCGTTGCGCCAGTTCGATCATCTTCGCGGGACTGTCAGCCGGGTATCCGGCAACATCGTTGGAATTGATCATGACTACCGCGAGCCCACGATGCTGCGCCTGGTTGGCAAATTCGGTAAAAGACTCGATGATATGCAGCACGTAAGGGCAGTGATTACAGGAAAAAACAACCAGCAAAGGCTTGTCGCTAAAGTCGGCGAGGCTCACCTGGTTGCCGCTGGCGGGCTCAAGCAACGAAAACGCGGGGGCCGGGGTACCAATGCTCAGCATGGTCGATGGAGTTTGTGCCATTTGGATGCTCGTTAAAAAAGAAAGTGGGAGATTATACTATCAATGCGCCGTCACGGTTAAGCCAGCGAGCGCAGTAAATAAAATATGCGGTGATGAGTTGATCAAACTTAAACCAGAATTTTTTCTGAATGTGGGTGCCTGAGTAAGAGATTAAGGTCACAAATGCTTGAAATTGCGTGAGAATTCGTCCGCATTCATGCCTATACTAAGAGCTGTGAATGCCTACCCATCAATGCCTTGACAGCGAAAATAAAACAACTGGCGGAAACTCCATCGACCGAACAGGCGTTGCGTGATGAAATCGAAGATTTGCGCGCGCAACTGGCCGATGCGCAGGCGTTAATCGATTTCCGCGAGTATCGTCGTCAGGAATTGTCCAAGATGCTCAACCTGGGTATCTGGGAATGGGATGAATTAAAGGATAAACCGCTTTCCTATTCGGCTGAGCTGGCCGATGTTTTCGGGATTGATCCTGCCGAGCTGGATCGCTTGTTCGAAAACCGCACAGAGTTCGATCGCATCGTCCATCCGGATGATCTGCAACACTATCGCTCGCACCTGGATACCAAGACGATCCTGCAACCGGGTGCCTGCCATGTATTCGATTATCGGGTGATCATTGGCAAAGACGAAGTGCGCCATTTACGTGAATTCGAACAGGGCGTGTTTGACGACAACGGCAAACTGGTGTCGAGTTTCGGCATGGTACAGGATGTCACCGAAGGCAGGATCGCTGTCGATGCATTAAAGGAGAGCGAGGAACGATACCACTCGTTGTTTGCACAATTGCCGCTCGGCGTGCAGGAGGAAGACTACTCCGCTATCAAGAAGATCGTCGACAAGCTCCAGTTTGAAGGCATCGAAAACCTGGAAGAATATTTTCTGGATAATCCGAAAATGCTGCGCGAAATGGTCGGCGCAACTCGTGTCACCAACGTCAACGAGACTTTACTACGGATACATGAAGCGGAGTCAAAGGAAGAGTTTATCGCTGGCGAGGCTGACGTTGACGGGTGGTGGGACGCGCAGTGGGTAAGCTACTATGCCGAGGAAATTGCCGCGCTGGCGAGTGACAGTAATTTCCACGATGCGGAACGCGTTGACTCGCGTATGGACGATTCCCTGTTTCAAACCCGCTCAATCGTAAGCCTGGCGCGTGGCTACGAGGATACCTGGGAGCGTGTTATCACGATCCATGAGGATATCAGCGAACGTAAAAATGCCGAAGCGGCCCTGATAGAAGCCAAGAACCAGGCGGAACAGGCCAATGCGGCCAAATCCGACTTTCTCTCCAGCATGAGTCACGAACTGCGTACACCATTGAATGCAATCCTCGGGTTCTCTCAATTGTTCACCTACGATCGCAGTCTGGATGAGCAGCATCTCATCAATGCTAACGAAATTAACCGCGCCGGCAAACACCTGATGTCGCTGATCGACCAGATTCTCGACCTGTCCCGTATCGAGGTCGGCGAGGTCGACCTGTCACTGGAGCCGGTATCGTTGATACAGGTTCTCAGTGATAGCGTTCACTGGGTAGCGCCGCTCGCACAGGATCGCAACATCAGCCTGGACTTCGACGCAGCGCAGTTCGAAAACTCAAATGTAGTGGCGGATTCGATCCGACTCAAGCAGGTTTTTCTGAACCTGTTGACCAACGCGGTGAAGTACAACCGTCAGGACGGCAACGTCAGTGTCATATCCGGACCCGGTGACAAAGGCTGCTTGCGCATTGGCATTCGCGATACGGGCAGCGGAATCTCGGCCGAAAAACTCAAGGAACTATTTCAGCCTTTCAATCGGCTGGGTGCCGAGTTCAGCGGTATCGAGGGTTCCGGGATCGGGCTGGTAATAACCCGCCAGCTGGTCGATTTAATGCAAGGCAAGCTGGAGATCGATAGTGTCGTGGATGAGGGTAGTACCTTCTGGGTAACTCTGGAGTTGGCGCCTTCAACGGAGTCCCTCATTGAAGTATCTCCCGCTGATTCGACAATCATCGATGTAACTCGCAGCAATGCTGCCGCTCCACGAGTACTGGTTGCCGAAGATAATCCTATTAACCAGCAGCTGATGGAGGCGCAGTTAAATATTCTTGGTTACACGGCAGACTACGTGGAGAATGGCCAGCAGGCGCTGGAGCAATGGCGAGACGGCGACTACAACCTGCTATTGACCGATATCCGCATGCCTGAAATGAATGGCTATGAACTGGTGCGGCAAATCAGGCAGCGCGAACTCGAGCACGAATCACCAATGCCGGTAATTGCGATTACGGCGAACGCGTTGGAAGCCGACATCGAGAAATGTTTTGCGGTAGGCATGAATGACGTCATAACGAAACCGGTAGACCTTGATGACTTAGGCCATGCGCTCAGGAAATGGACGCCGGACAGCCCGGCTGACGAAGATTCCGACTGGACGAACCCGGATGCGATAGACCTGCTGGTACAGGATACCGTCGATTTAAATGTACTCACACAATCCACCGGAGATAAACCCGAATTGCATCGAGATTTGTTGAATGCCTATCGAGAAGCGCTGGCAGATGATCTGGATAACATTCAACAGGCATTCGCGTGGAAAAATAATGAGCAGCTTGCCGAACTTACCCATAAACTGAAATCTTCGTCGCGTAGCCTGGGCGCGATGGGCATGTCGGAGATATGCCAGCAACTCGAAGCGGCAGCTAATGCAGCGGACTGGGATGACATCGAGAAGCAAATGCCGCAACTTCAGCAAACAGCCGGCCAGGTAGCGGAGTATATTGAAACATTTTTCGGCGATTCGGTGGCCACCCACGAAGCATCGGTAGACGAAGCGGAATTCAATCTCGAGTTACCCGATGAAGACGATGATGTCACCCAGTTCAGTATCAAGCTGTTACTGGTAGACGATGACTACATCATGCACCGGGTGATGACCGTGATGTTGAACGATCTCGGCATATCCGGAGTCTTAAACGCGATGTCTGGCCCGGCCGCACTCGAAATATTACAGGACAATCGTGGCTCGATCGATGTTGTAGTCTGTGACTTGAATATGCCCGAGATGGACGGGGTAGAGTTCATCCGTCATCTGGCAAAAATGAAATACTCAGGTTCGCTTATTCTAACCAGTGGCGAAGATCTGCGTATCCTGAAAACAGTCGAGAAACTATCCATCGAGCATGATTTACATGTGCTCGGGGTGTTGGAGAAACCGGCAACGCCGGCCAAGCTCAGCGAACTGCTCGATTCACTGGATCAAATTCGCCAGGAAGGCACGATGATGCTGGTCGATGCGTTTAGCCTGGCAGAGCTGAGAAATGCAATCGACAGCGACGAGCTGGATACTTATTTTCAGCCCAAGGTCGAAATCGAGTCCGGGCAAGTCGTAGGGGTGGAGGCGCTGGTGCGCTGGAATCATCCGCTTAAAGGCCTGATCAAACCCGATGCTTTTATCAGCATGGCGGAGGAGAATGGATTGATCGGGGATCTGACCGACATCGTCTGTAAAAAGGCAATGGCATATGCGCTGAAGTTAAAAGCGCTAGACCACGACCTCAATATCGCGATAAATCTATCGGTCGATTCGTTGACCAACCTGGAGTGGCCCGATCAAATTTCGAACCTGATGGAGGAGTCGGGGCTCGAGCCTTCCAGTATTTCCTTCGAAATCACGGAAAGCCGCTTGATGGAGCATCTCTCGGTCGCGCTCGATATTCTGAGCCGCTTGTCGCTGAAACGTTTTAACCTGTCAATTGATGATTTTGGTACCGGCTATTCTTCGATGGAGCAGTTACAGCGTATCCCGTTTACCGAATTCAAGATCGATCGTGCTTTCGTGCATGGTGCTGCCCGGGAAGCATCGGCGCGGGCAATCCTCGAGTCCAGTGTATTGCTGGCGAAAAAGCTTGATATGAAAGTGGTTGCCGAGGGTGTCGAAGACGAACAGGACTGGGATCTGGTAACCGAAGTAGGCTGTGATCAGGTGCAGGGATACTACGTGTCGAGGCCCTTACCTTTCACCCACCTGCTCAAATGGCTCGACGAGCGCGAAGCAGCAAAATAGTACCCGCAACAACCTTGAAATCATTGCAGTAACTCCCACATAGGTAACTGCGTACGCCAGGTCTCTATGAGAGTGGCGGCGTTTTTATCAATTGCTTCATTAGGAGAATTTGTGATGACTACTATCGATTTATCCCCCCTATACCGCAACAGCATCGGTTTCGACCGCATGGGTACATTACTGGATAACGCTCTGCGCAGCCAAAAGGCCGCGGCAGGTTTTCCGCCTTACGATATCGAGGCTACCGGTGACGATCGTTACGCGATAACTCTGGCGGTCGCCGGTTTTGAAGACAGCGAACTCGACATCCAGGTTGAAAAAGGCGTGTTATGCGTGCGTGGCAAGAAAGCTGACGACGGTGACGAAAAGTCCTACCTGTACCGCGGCATTGCCAACCGCAGCTTCGAACGCAAGTTCAACCTTGCCGATTTTATCGAGGTAAGCGGTGCTGATCTGAAGAATGGACTGCTGACCATTAACCTGGTCAAGGAAGTTCCCGAAGCGATGAAACCCCGCTCGATTGCGATCGGCACAGCGGGTGCCACGCTCGAGCATCAGGATAAAGCTGAAAAAGCAGCTTAGTGTAACCAGCCGTCGTAGCCGGGCTTTCGGCTGCGGCGGTTTTTTTTAACCAGGATCTGGATCTAATCGGGGTCAGATCCCATTTTTTCCTAATATTAGAAAAAAATGGGATCTGACCCCGACTGAATATGGTACCGGGGGGGGGACTCGAACCCCCAAGGTGTTACCACCAGCGGATTTTGAATCCGCCGCGTCTACCAGTTCCGCCACCCCGGCAAGGAGGGCGCATTCTAATTCAAAATATATCCAAGTGGTAGCCTTAGCGGTATGATACGCCGTTTTTCAGCCTGCCCCGACCATGCAACTGAGTGATTTCGATTATGACCTGCCCGAACAGCTAATCGCGCAAGCGCCGTTAGCCGAGCGCAGTGCCTCGCGCCTGCTGCTGGTCGACCCACAACAGGATCATTTTTCCGATCAGCATTTTACCGACCTGATCGATTACATCGATGCCGGTGACCTGGTAGTGTTCAACGATACCCAGGTCATTCCCGCCCGCCTGTTTGGTCAAAAACAAAGTGGTGGCAAGGTCGAAGTGATGGTCGAACGCGTGCTTGACGATGCTACCCTGCTGGCGCATGTACGGTCCAGTAAGGCTCCACGGCCGGGTAGCCATCTGATCCTGGAAAATGAAATCGCGTGCAGCGTGCTGGAAAGGCAGCAGGATCTATTCGTACTGCAGCAAAGCGACGCGCCGTGGCTGGAGTTGCTGCAGCAATTTGGCCATATACCCCTGCCACCTTATATACAGCGTGCCGCTGAAGCCGCCGATCACGATCGTTACCAGACCGTGTTTGCGAGTAAACCGGGCGCCGTGGCGGCGCCAACGGCAGGGCTGCATTTTGACGCGGCGAAAATCGAGTCCCTGCGCGCCAAGGGGGTAAACACCGCCCACATCACCCTGCATGTGGGCGCCGGCACCTTTCAGCCGGTACGCGGGGAAGATATTGACAGTCATGTAATGCACGCCGAGCTCGTCGACGTTCCGCAATCGGTCTGTACAGCGATTAAGCAAACTCATGCGCAGGGCAAACGCGTCATTGCGGTCGGTACCACCGTGGTGCGCAGTCTCGAATCGGCTGTCATCAGCGGCAGACTGCGACCATTGCAGGGGGAGTCGAGCCTGTTTATCAAGCCCGGATATGCTTTTAAGGTAATTGATGCACTGCTGACCAATTTTCATTTGCCCCGATCGACACTATTGATAATGGTCAGCGCTTTAGCCGGTACCGGGTTGATCCGTCGGGCCTACGCCCATGCGGTGGCACAACAATACCGTTTCTTCAGTTATGGCGACGCGATGTTTATCGCTAATCACAGGACCTGATACCAATCATGGAATTCAAACTTGACAAGGTCGATGGTCTCGCACGTCGTGCCCGACTGACTTTTGCGCGTGGTGTTGTCGAAACGCCGGCCTTTATGCCGGTGGGTACCTATGGCACGGTCAAGGCGATGACCCCGGAGGAACTGCAGCAAATCGGTGCGCAGATTATCCTCGGCAATACCTTTCATTTAATGCTGCGCCCGGGTACCGAAATCATCAAAAAGCATGGCGACCTGCATGATCTGATGCACTGGCAGGGGCCTATCCTGACCGATTCCGGTGGCTTCCAGGTATTCAGTCTGGCCAGGATGCGCAAGATTACCGAGCAGGGCGTTACCTTTGCCTCCCCGGTCGACGGTGCAAAGGTATTTCTGAGTCCCGAGGTTTCGATGCAAGTGCAGCGTGACCTTGGTTCCGACATCGTCATGTGTTTCGACGAATGTACCCCTTATCCTGCCTCCGAGGAGGTGGTCAGGAAATCGATGGAGTTGTCGCTACGCTGGGCGCAGCGCAGCAAGCAGGCTTTCGCCGACAATCCTAATTCGCTGTTCGGTATCGTGCAGGGCGGTACCTATGCGGAATTACGCATCGCCTCGGCGCAAGGGCTGATAGATATTGGTTTCGATGGTTATGCGATCGGCGGCCTGTCGGTTGGCGAAGCGGCCGATGAACGAAATGCCACGCTCGATGCGGTGCTGCCGGTACTCCCGGCCGACAAACCACGCTACCTGATGGGCGTGGGTAAGCCGGAGGACCTGGTCGAGGGCGTGCATCGTGGAGTCGATATGTTCGATTGTGTCATCCCGACACGAAATGCGCGCACCGGCTACCTTTATACCCATGATGGCATTGTGCGCATACGCAATAGTCGCTATACCGACGACATTCGACCGGTGGGTAAAGACTGCGGCTGTTATACCTGCCAGTATTACTCGCGCGCCTATTTGCGCCACCTCGACAAATGTGGCGAGATTCTCGGTTCACGGCTTAACACGATTCACAATTTATATTATTTCCAGGAACTGATGCGCCGGATTCGTGAAGCCATAGAAAACGATAGCTACGCGCAATTCAGGGAGAACTTTTATCGGCGCTACCAGTCAGAGAATTAAAGCCGAATATGCTGTTTCCATCTTGTGGGATGCCCGTCCGAGTGACATAATACGCGCCGTTTCAGGGTCCGGCCCTGGGTCAAAAATCGAAAACCAAAGGTTGATCTAAAATGAGTTTCTTTATAAGTGATGCGATGGCGCAGGGAGCCCCGGCTTCAGGCGGCACCCTGGA
>Ga0265306_10001804_pt1 | contig 10391 bp, 10 predicted proteins | sample Helome_3_FD_192493 | JGI IMG/M metagenome (GOLD analysis project Ga0265306, IMG submission 192493) | Marine sediment microbial communities from subtidal zone of North Sea - Hel_20160420 (Illumina Assembly) | ecosystem: Environmental > Aquatic > Marine > Subtidal zone > Sediment ...
AATCCGAAATGTCACATTCCAGACCCCCTAAATTCGATACCTTTAGCCGTTGTCATTCGTTGTCTGTCATCTGTCACTTGATACTGAATCCTGGAACCTGGAACCTGACACCTGACACCTGAAACCAATAAAACGGATAGATACCATCGGGTATTTGAGATAAATAAGATTTATTAGGAGAAACCAAAACTACGTTGAGAGAGGGTTTTTGATGGACCAGAAAACACGAGATGATCTGCTCGATCTTTTCCAGAGCAAGTTAAATGAGGCGATGCGGTTTTACCTGGAAACCTGCACCCGTTGCGGGGTTTGCACCGAGGCCTGTCATGTGTACGCCTCCATGGGGCAGGTAAGGTATATTGCCGCCTATCGGGCTGAGATTGTGCGCCGGCTTTACAAAAAATATTTTAAGGGTCGGGGGAAATTCTGGCCCTCGGTCGGAGAGGCCAAAGAATTGACTGAGATGGCCCTCGAAGAGCTGTTTGATGCGGCCTATTCCTGCACCGGCTGCCGGCGTTGCATGGTTTACTGTCCCTTCGGCATCGACACCCAGATGATTATGTCGATTGCCAAATTGCTTTTAATCGGCGCCGATGCCGAACCGGAAATATTGACAATGCTGGCTGACACGTCGGTTGAAAAGGGCAAATCAATGGATCTTTTCAAAGAAGGCTTTCTGGACGGTATCAAGCGACTCGAGGAGGAAGTCGTTGCCAAATGGAAACTGGATGCCGGGGAGAAGGCTATTCCGGTGGATAAAGAGGGGGCCGATCTGCTGTATGTGGCCCTGGCCGGCGCCCACTCCATCATTCCGGCGGCCGCCATTTTCAATGCCGCCGGTGAAAACTGGACCCTGAGTTTCTTTGAAGCGGTCAACTTCGGTGCTTTTGTCGGCGATCCCTCCAAGACCAAGCTGATTCTGGATCGCATCGTCAATGAAGCCAGACGCCTAAATGTCAAGGAGGTGTGTATCTGCGAATGCGGGACGGCTTACCGGGTGATGAAACAGCTTACCGGCAAGCAGCTTTTTGAGGTGGTCTCCATTACCGAGGTACACGCACGGTATCTGCGTGAGGGCCGCATCAAGCTGGACAAATCAAAATTGCAGGGCGCGGTTACCTATCACGACCCCTGCCAGATTGCCAGAAACGCCGGTGTGATGGACGAGCCGCGCTATATTTTACAGCATCTGACCGATGATTTTCGCGAAATGACGCCGGAACCCAAATACAACTGGTGCTGCGGCGGGGGCGGAGGGCTGGTTGCCCTGGGTGAGGAAACCCTGGATTTTAGAATGAAATCATCCAGGATCAAGGCCGATCAGGTTAAAGACACCGCTGCAACCATTCTGACGACCGCCTGTGAGAACTGTCATACCCAGTTGAGCAACTTAAATGATCATTACAAAATGGAGATGCAGGTGGAATTTTTGAGCTCCATGGTTGCCGATGCGCTGGTGCGATAAGGCCAATGATTGAGAATTTGGGCGCAATCAAAGAAAAATTCCTGGCCTCCAAAGTTACCAACATGAGGGAGTTCCATCAAGGGCTCTTCTATCAAAAAAAAGGCCTGCCGGCCTTTCAGAATAGGGCCGGCAGGCCGTTCCCGGGAAAATTTCCACCTTTCCCCAAATCTTTTATTTTTTAATTACATATCGCGTTCTTCAGGGCCCATTTGGTGCCATCGCAATCTCCATGGCCACAGGCATTTTGAAAATCGATGCAGGCCCGGTCGGTTTGGTCCATTTGATAGTAAACCAGCCCTCGATTCAGGTGAGATTTGGCATAGTCCGGCTTACGTTGCAGGCTCTGATTTAAATCCGCAAGTGCCAGCTGATATTCATTCCGTTCGTAGTAGGAATTGCCGCGATTGTTGTAGGCGGCAGCGTGACCGGGATCCAGCTTGATGGCCTGGCTGTAATCTTTTATGGCCCGGTCGTACTGCTTTAATTCATGATAGGCAAGTCCCCGGTTATTGTAAGCCTGCACTGTATTTTGCTTATTGCTGATAGCGCGACTCCAGTAATCCACAGCTTTTTGGGGGTTATTAAATTTTCCGTTTTCCCATAATGCCATGGCCTTCTGGCTCCAGTCCACATCTTTATTTGCAGCCCTGGCTGCCGGTTTCTTGAGGGATGCTTTTTTAGTCTGCTTTTTGCGTGCTTTTTTGGCGGTTAACTTTTTTTTCAGGTCGTTGCCTGACTTCGGTTTCGACAATTGAATTGCTCCGCTGCCGGTATATGCTTCCACGTACTTTTGCATTTCAAGTACACTGCTGACTCCCATCACCGGGATTAAAATGAACGGTAACAAAATCAGCAGGCTCCAAACGGTCATGAGTTTGGTCATGGCCAGCTGCTTGTGTTTCATCCAGCCCCAGATGAATGTGTAAATCCCGCAGAAAAACCCGAGGATTCCCTTTAGCGCCCCTTCGTTTTTAAACAACTTGATCAGAACAACAATAAATAGAATAAGGCTTACAATATTTGCGACGAGGTATGCTGCTCCCAATGCGATTGGCATAATCATGATTTTTCCCCTTGTTAAATTTTTTTTACCGGACCCTAATTTTTCAAATACTTCGAAAAATTTTGTGTCCCTTATCGTACAAAAACCCGCAGCAACCAGTAAAGAACCATGCCCAGCATCATGATTGCTGTTATTCCCGTTTTGCGTTCCAGTATCGCCACAGCAGCGCAAAACTTTTTAAGATAAACGACCGGTAATAAAATTGCGGCCACCATTGAGGCCAGAATCACTAGAAAAAGTGGTGCATATGCATGCATCCCGACCGCGGCTGCCCACTGGCCCCTGACCAGAAGGGTCATGGCGGTCGTCAAGCCACATCCGGGACAGATTATCCCAAAAGTGGATTTGATCGGGCATTGCCACCCGTTCAATCCGGTGCCGACCAGTATCAACTGGGTGACGCCGACGCCTATGAATATGCCGATCAGTCTGCGATTTAAAAGTATCGGCGCCAGCACAGGTGTGAAAAACCAATCAAGGTACCGGGATTGGCCCGTATCACCGGAAGGGTCAGTTTTTCTTGCTTGCCCGTAAGCAGGGTTATAGGATTCAACTATTTTGGCGATAAGTACCTGCAAATGATGCTCCGGTCGGCAAAATGCTTATTTAAGTTATCGGCATTTATGAAAAAAGCTTTACGAATTTTTGGAAATATTGCGGTGAAGACTGAGTGATTAAATCGCGGCAGGCAGGGCTAAGGCTTAAAGGATGGATCGGAACGTTATTCTGACAAACGCTCTAAATATTCCGATTGATACCCCATTGCTTGTTGCAGCGAAGCGGAGATTCCGCTACCTGGGGCAGTGCGACAATTCATTATGTGGGGGATTTGGCAGAGAATATTCTGCGAAAAATACGCGGAGTAATAATTGGTGGTGATCAACCGGTGGAGCGCGACCGAACTGCAGGCTATTAGGGCGAAGTGCAAAAATCCAGCGGACACTCCCCCGATCGGCGGTCGGATGGTAGTTTAATCAGTTGTCTGGATTCGCGGTTAACCTGAGCTTTTGACCGGGCTGAATAGCAGCTTTCAGTCCAATATCGTTGTATGTTCGCAGTTGGTCCACCGTCAGACCATAACGGCGGCTGATAGAATACAGCGTTTCACCTGCGCTGACCTCGTGAACCGTCGTCTTTTTTTCTTCAGTTGATTTAGCCACCGGTTGGGGTGATTTGGCTCTGGGCGCCGAGGCTAAACCCTTTTTCTGATGCAGCGCTCCTAATTCTTTTATAATTTGATCGATCTGGGTTGTAACGGTACCCTCGAAGCGATCGACGCGTTCCATGATCAGGCTGAGTTCTTTTTCATTGTTGTCAATTCGGTCGAGGGCCTGATCCAGTAAGCCAATGGTCGCCAGCCTTTTCTCCAGTCCTTGAATTTTTTCTTCCAGCGCCTGCAGTTGCTCCCTGTCAACGACCTCCGAGGGTCTGGACAGAACGATGACGAATAGGATTACGATTATAAGTAACCCGATGCCGCCTATGATATAAAAAAGGTTTGATTTATTCTGCAATATGCCTGTTTGATTGCCATAATAATTTTCCGGACCTAATTTTTCTTCCCCTTCAGTGTCATAGTCTTCACTGATGACAAAATCTTCGTGATTATCTTTGGCAGAGTCGACCATAATTCAACCTTCCTTGATTGTTTATAGGGATTATTTTTCTGCATCCTGCAGTTATTCAAACGGCCATGCACAATCAACACATGCGGTGCCGCTAAGGTTTTTGATATTCCTATTTTGCCAGAAAGGCAACCATAAAAATCCGGCCATACGTATCCGATGTTTTTCATGATCTAGGGCAATTGGGCGCGTAAGGTCGCTTTAAGCTATAGAAAATCTAAATCACCAATTCCAAATTCTAATCCCTTTTACCCCACTTTTTTATGTACATCGGTTTTTTTCAATTGTCGGCGGGCGACCACCAGCAGCACCGCCAGGGTCAATAGAAAATACCAGGGAAACCAGCTGATTGACTTTATGAAGACCATATTTTCAATAGCGATGCGGCCCAGATCCGGCTGGGAGACAGCAATTTGTGGTCGCAGAGTCGCCAGCAGCAGGGCGTACAGGACGCCGATAATCCCGTAAGCCAGATTGAAGGACAGGCCTTTAAAACTCAGCACGGTTGCACGCTGGTGCGAAGCGGTGATCCGGTTCAGATAATGGCTCTGGAAAAACCGCCCCATGTACATCACGACGACGAGCAGGGCTACCGGTAACAGCCCGATGATGGGAAAGAAGAATGTCATGCCGATCAAGCCGAGCATACAGACCGCCGTCATAACGCCCAGATTATAGGTCGGCGTGTGCCGGTTCGCCATTTTATATGCCAGCCGCGGAATGATCAGGCCCAATATCGCCAGACCGGATCCGATCAATCCAAAAGAGGCCTCGGGCAGGCTAATGAGCCGGTAGTACTGGCTGCCCAGGGTGACGACCATTCGAATGCAATTATCAAACATAAGCCCTGCCAGAATGATAACCAGGGCGAAGGGCGTTTGCAATATCCAGCCACCGGCCTTCAGAGTTAATTTAAAGGCCTGCCATATGGTGGGTGTACAATTATCCTCTGGCTGGCATTCGGGTTCGGTTGGCGGCGGGTCCTCCTCCATTCGCAGGGTGGTCAGCAATGTCAGGATCGCCATGATGAAGGTCAGGTACAGTGGAAACCGCAGGGTGATATTCTGGGTCAAATTTACGTCCAGGCCCAGCAGATTCACCAATCGCTGCATAAGGGCCGGATCATAAACGGCTGCCCCCAGACTCATGGCACCGATATAGGCAATCGATTGCATCCGCATTTGTTTTTCAAGCACCCGGGGCCAATCCCGGACATCACCGTCTTTTTTAAGGCTGTCATAGGCAATCGCCTCATCCGCACCGCTGGCGGCAGCCTCAGCGGCTCCGCTTAATACGCGGTTGACGATGAATACCGCAAAAAGCAGGCTTGGGTTTCCGAGGGGGACAAAACACAACAGCGCGATTTCGATCACCATCAGGGTCCCGGTTAGGACCAGAAGTTTTCGTCGACCGATGGTATCGGCCAGGGCACCTGAAGGGACTTCCAGCAGGACAATGGCCGCTGCCCAGGCGGCATTCAACAGGGCAAATTGATCGAGGGTCAACCCGAAATCCAAAAAAAGGATTGTGAAAACAGGATAATAAAATCGAGAGTTAAAAAATACGCGAAAGGCAATAAACGAACGCACATTTCGAATTGAAAAAGGAGATTTTACAGAGGGCGTATTTCCGGATTCGCTGGCGCTCAAAAGATTTCCTCCAATTGGATCTACAGCGGTTGTCAAAAAAAGTTCCAATATTCAAACGTTTTTTACAACCTTTTCTACCACCCTTGCGTCTTTCGGAGCTTAATTTTAAATAGCAGTAAAAGAAAGCGGAATTAATCAATTACTATAAAAATTGATTAAATACAAACCGGATGAAAACCGGGGTGTTTAATTCTGACATTGATAACCGGGTCATCTGAGCCATTTCAGTCCCGATAGCGGTGGTGTTGCCTGAATCGAAAGCCATGGGATATTGGAATGTTGGAATACTGGGAAGTCAGATTTAGAAGCTTTCTATGGGAGTGTTTTGTATTTCGTGACGCAAAGGCAGTCTTAATGATTCTTGTCCAACACGGGATTGGAAAACACCAAGCACTGGATGATTTAAATTTCCGCTGAAATCATCAGTTGAAAAAAATCTGGTCCAGATTTTCCAGATCGTTAATAATACTCCAGGATCCGCCGCCACTTTCGACCTCGGCACGCCATTTAGTTACCCGGCTTTGATATTTTTTGGGGTCAATATTGTCCGCTCGCAGCTTGGTCACATTGAGAGCAATTACATTGAAGGCCTGCAACTGAAAGGGAATGTCCCGTTTGTACCCTTTGGCCAGCTCCTGCTTGAGATCCGAGAAGATAAGAATATATTTTTGCCCCGATCTCTGTTCATTGAGGTATTCGATGGCCTGCAAAATCCCACCGGATATGTCGGTGTATTGGCTGCTTTTAACGGTTGAGATAAATGAGTTGACTTTCTGCTGAAACATGCGTTTCTGGTTGTTGGCGTACGAGGGCCGTTCGTCAAAGGTGATTTTGGCGACAATATCTTTTTCGCTGAAGCTGCCGGTATCAATCCTTGCCACAGCCAGGGTATCCCCCGGTTGAAGAACTCCCAGAAGGTAATTTAAAATTGATTGGGCTTTTTTCAGTTCCCGAGCATAGGTGCCGGAGGTATCCAGAAGCATATAGACGCCTTTAGAGCGGCTTTTGGAATCGGAACAGCCTGATATTGATAGAATTAAAATAAAACTTAACGCCATGGCGAGGGTTTTCTTCATTCCTGCGGCTCCTTGTATTCAACGGTATCATTGAAGTTTTCAACGGCTTCTTCGGTGATGCCGCCGTCTTCAAAAAGCGGCTCTTTAGCCGGCTCCTGCCTTTTGCCTTTGGAGCCGGTGATCACTCCTTCCAGCCAGATGCTTGGAAAGATAATCAAGTCATACAGATTGATTACCAATCTGCCGGTATAATAGCCCAGGTTGCCGATCAAGCGCAGAATGAAGGCCAACAGCCTCAGCGCGACGGCGGCGAAAATTCCCAGCACCGTGCGGGAAGATGAGACAAAGGATTCCAGCGGTATGGCCACAAAAGCCAGCGCAAAGGGCAGGATAAACCCCATTATCATCTGGCCGACGGTGGGGATCATACTGGTGGCGACAGCGGCCTGTTCAACCCCTGCCAGTGTTTGCCGCAGTGCTTCCATATCCTGGGCAATCCGATCACGCATAAATGCCAGGGCTGACTCAACACCGGCCAGAACGGCCAGCAGCGTGAAAGTAATCCATATCATCCGGAGGCGCATTTTATCATCCATGCTGCCGATGATCGGAAAAAGGCGGGTAATTCGCAAGGATTCCATCAGGAATAATCCCATGGTCAGCTCGATCAGGATGATTACCAGCCCGGCAACATCCGATGTTTTGTAAGGACCGATATAGCTGGCGCCGCCCACCATTTCCGACATGGGCAGTGCAATCAGGTTAAAGTTAATCAGCGCACCGCCAAAAGCGATCATCAGCACCAGCCCTGAAATAAAAAACTGGGTGAGTGAAGATGATGAGAGCATGCGGGCGGCCTTATCGGTCTGCTGGCGTATTTGCTCATACTCATCCATATAGCGGTCAATGCTTTTGGCCCGCTGGTTTAAATTGCCTATCGACTTACCGACATCGTTGAGTGTTTTTTGAACTTTACGCCAAGCCGGCAGCATTTTATTCAAAATGGAATGCCGCGCCGCATTTGAGCCGCGGTAATTGTCAATAGAGCCCTTGTGCTGTTCGGTCAGCGTGCGGTTGATTTCTCCGAGCATGTTGGCGACCATGGAATCTCCACTGTGTTTGATGTTTGCAATCGATTCGATGATCGGTATCCAGTTCGGCAAATCCGGTGGAACATCGGCACTCCGGCTGTAATCTTCATCCAATCGGGTGGTCAGTTCCGACAGTTGCCGCTGAAGATTTGGGTAGCCCTCCAAGTCTCTGACCACGGCAGCATTGATGCGGTCGAACTCCCTTTCCACCAATCGTTCTGCACTTTCCCGTCCGGCTGCCATCAACACTTCGCGATTGCGCTGAATCAGTTTTTTTTCGGCTAACCGTACGGATGCCGCTGTCATTCGCATGGCATTATGGATAATTCGACTGAGAGAGCTCACCGCACGATGAAAGGGTTTGCGGGCAAAATAAAGCGCAGCCAGCAGCAAAACAATCCATATCATCATGGATAAGAATGTATTGGACGTTATACTCAACATGTTGGCGAGTGGCATAGAAGCCTCCATTCAAACAACTGATATAACAATGACTAAGATTATTCCGCCTGAGGTGGGCAAGCCCAAGCCCTCCAGAGGTGGGTAAAGGCTTAATTCTCTGCCCCCTGGGACGATTATAAATAATTCCCATGATACCCCGTCGCTTGCAGCGGGGCAGTCCATTATCCCGACAGACGAAGCCACCTGTCGGTATACTCGGGTCATAGGGCGTATATCGGTTTTTGGATGGGAATCTTTAGGTTATTTGACATCTTGTCAGCCCCCGTTTTGGCAAGGAATATATAGGTTATCAAAAAAACGTACCGGAATTTAAACGTTTTTTTCCATAATCGCTGTATACCACAATTCACTACTTCTGAACATCATTAAGGAAAGCGGTATAAAAAGTCTGATCCGGCGCTGCCGGAAAGAATATCCAACCATTTGGGAGATAGAGGAGAAGGACATGTTAGGACGAAATCTGACGGAGAAACCAACCATGGCTGGTGTCAACAGGCGGCTTCTCCTGTCAGTTCCGTTTCTGGTTCAGGCGTGGAAGTCGAATCTCAGATGATACGCTTTAAAATTTTTCCGGTCGCCCTAATTTTTACTGGGTAGTTTCAAACTTTAGTGTTTCCAATAAATTACCGGAGGCATCGATAATTTCTACCCGCCATGACCCAATTTCGTGGGCTTGAATAATTTTCGAACTGTGCGTACGCCAGGCCGGTGGATTGACACCCAGCGATACCCGCGCGCGTTCCGTTTCACCGTAATACCAGACATGAACGATTTCAGAGGGCTCCGGGATATCAGTTATTTTGCTGAAACAATAGAGTCGGCCAACCGACCCGGCAAAACTGGTGCCGGCATCAACGGCTTCACGATTGGCGACACCGGTGCAGATGGATGCGGATTCAACGCTGAGTGCACCGGCTTGCTGGGCATGTGATGAGAACGGAATTAAAAGGCACAGTGCGATGATGGCCATACATACGCCAGATGAAAAGAGAAAACGTTTCATAAAATTCCTCCTGGATAAGAGACCGAAATTGATTTAAATACCCACACAAAAAAAGGACAAATTTCATGTTTGTCCTTTGTTCTTGGCCGGGTCGACGGCAACCCGGCGAACAAGTTGTCAATATGTTAATATTTTACTCCGTATTTTGTCCGGAATGCAAGTAAAACTTCCGGCTACTGCATTTCTTACTCATCGGAGGGCTGTTTGACATTGCCTTCAAATCGCGTCGGCTCGCTAAAATATTTCTCCGGATCTTTTGCCAAATCCTCCAGTCTGTAGTTATAATATCCGATGGTCTGGATTTTGTTTCGTTGGGACCCGAAGAATTCAAGGGGCTGCGCTTCAAGTTGAGCGATTTTCTGATTTAGTTTTTCTCTCTCGGCTGCCACTCTCTCCTCCATGGTGGGCGGCCGGTTGGCTTCGGCTTCTTCTTGACGGCGCTTTTTTTCCTGCTGCTCTTTTTCGTAATTTTTGTCTATATCGGTGACGATTTTTTTCAATTCTTTTGAATCGGTTTCAGTGCGTTGTCTATCGGCTGCTTCATCATATTCGTAGGTGGAAAATGCTGGCTTGGCCCCTTTTGCATCCCCAGGTGGTTGATCACTGAAATGTTTGACACCATTATCATCGGTCCAGGTGTAGACTTCGGCCTTCAACGCGCCAACTCCCCCGACCGTAATTATAAACGCCAATAATAGTGCGGACGTAAATATTTTCATTGTTCCTCCAGCTGCGTTTAATATGCTTTTCTTAAAACTTTTAACGAAAATCCCGGATCAGGTTCTATTCATTTTGCTCAATAAACGATTTAAGTATATCTGCCTGGACCGGGGTGACATCGTCAAATTTAACACCAAATCCCTTCGGGCTGCTCCAGGCGATTTTTCCACTGAACGAAAAAGGTTGCGGTCGATTCGGTAATGAGAATTTTAACAATAAATCCTTTCCCGTGGGTAACTTATCGTTGGTTTCGATGAAAACCCCGCCGATGCTGACGTCTAAAATATAGCTTTTGAA
>Ga0265306_10001805_pt1 | contig 10391 bp, 7 predicted proteins | sample Helome_3_FD_192493 | JGI IMG/M metagenome (GOLD analysis project Ga0265306, IMG submission 192493) | Marine sediment microbial communities from subtidal zone of North Sea - Hel_20160420 (Illumina Assembly) | ecosystem: Environmental > Aquatic > Marine > Subtidal zone > Sediment ...
CTTCTTGAAATACAGAAAGGCAGTGACCGCGGCAGCAGCGATCAGGAGAATAATCAGGCCTTTGCTTCGAACAAATGCTGACAGGTCAATGACCATCCGCGTGAAGCTCGGCAGGTCGGCGCCAAAACCCTGGAACAGATCCTCGAACGACGGAATGACAAAAATCAGAAGAATCGTCGTCACGATGAATGCTACGGCCAGGACCGCTGCGGGATAGGTCAGGGCTTTCTTGATTTTCTTCTTGATCGCCTCCGTCTTCTCCTTGTACGTAGCGATCTTGTCCAGAAGACTCTCAAGCGCGCCGGCTTGCTCGCCGGCCTCCACGAGATTTACGAACAAATCGTCGAAATACAGCGGTTGTTTGGCGAGGGCTTCGGCGAGCGCACTACCTCCCTCTACGTCGGCTTTGATCGATAAGATCAATTTTTGCATTGCGGCATTTTCGTGACCGTTACCCACGATCTCGAATGCCTGTACCAGAGGAATACCGGCGGCCAGCATGGTTGCGAGCTGGCGACTGAAGATCGCGATATCAGACGTCTGAATCTTGCTACCGCCGGAAAACAGCGCTTTGCGCTGTTTCCGGATACGCGTCGGCACCACGCCCTGACGCCGCAAGTCTGCTCGTACAGTTGCTTCGTCGTTAGCCAGGCTCTTGCCTTTGACCTTTTTGCCGTTCCTGTCAGTTCCTTCCCACAAGAAGGGCGTACTCATCATCGCTGCTTCTGCCATCTATCTCGTCCGGTTGTCTGGTATAAACCTATTCAATTGTAACCCGATTGACTTCTTCAAGGCTGGTAAGCCCTTCCTTGACTTTGTTCAATCCGGCCTGTCTCAAATCGATGACCCCCTCTGCGATAGCCTGGTCCGCGATCTGCATCGCATTGCCACCGGCCATAATAATGCGGCCCATTTCCTCCGAAACCTCCATCACCTGGAAGATGCCCAGTCGGCCTTTGTAGCCACCGTTACATTGTTTGCAGCCCTTGGGTGCAAAGACCGAGAGCCCGCCGTCTATTTCTTCGTCGGAGAAACCTTCTTTCAACAGCGCTTCTTTGGGAATGTCTCTGACTTCCTTGCAATTGCCGCACAGCCTCCGCGCCAGTCGCTGTGCGATGATCAGACTCACAGACGTTGCTATCGCATAGGGCTTGACACCCATATCGACCATGCGAGTCAATGTTTTCGGTGCGTCGTTGGTATGCAGTGTCGATAACACAAGGTGACCTGTCTGCGCCGCCTTGATGGCAATCTCGGCCGTTTCAAGATCTCGAATTTCGCCGACCATGATCACGTCAGGATCCTGGCGCAGGAAAGCTTTGAGCGCGCTGGCAAATGTCAGGCCCACTTTGGGATTGACGTTGACCTGGTTAATGCCCGGCAGGTTGATCTCAGCCGGATCTTCAGCCGTCGAAATGTTGCGGTCATCCGTATTGAGTATGTTCAGGCCTGTGTACAGCGACACCGTCTTACCGGAACCCGTCGGGCCCGTAACGAGAATCATGCCGTAGGGCTTGGCCAGGTGCTTCTCGTACATCGCCCGTTGATCGTCTTCATAGCCCAGCATCTCGATGCCGAGCTTGGCGCTCGATGGGTCAAGAATACGCAGTACGATTTTTTCGCCGAACAGGGTCGGGCAGGTGTTAACACGAAAATCGATAGCGCGATTCTTGGAAAGACGCATCTTGATGCGGCCGTCCTGCGGTACGCGCCGCTCTGCAATGTCCATTCTGGACATCACTTTCAGGCGAGCGCAGACCTTGTTCGCCAATACGACAGGCGGTCGCGCGACTTCCGACAAAACGCCATCGAGGCGGGTCCTGACACGAAAAATCTTTTCATAGGGTTCGAAATGCACATCCGAGGCACCGCGTTTGATGGCGTCAAGGAGTACTTTGTTGACAAAACGCACGACGGGCGCATCTTCAACTTCATCACGCGACACTTCCTCGCTTTGCTCGTCTTCGCCGCCTATGTCGAGGTTTTCGAGATCGAAGTCGTCGTCGTCGAGACCGCCCATGCTCGTATCGACCGCGTCGATCGCCTTGCCGATGCGTTCCTCGAGTTTGTCCTGTTCGACCACGACAGGGTCAATGCGCAGGCTCGTCGCGAACTTGATGTCGTCGATCGCCTGCAGGTTGGTGGGGTCCGAAATGCCGAGAAACAGGCGTTGGCCGCGTTTGACCAAAGGCAGCACGCGATGTTTGCTGATGAGCTTCTGATCGACAGCGCGAACGACGTCCAGGTCTATCTCGACAGCCTCGAGATCCAGCAGTGGAACACCAAATTCGTGTGATGCGGCAACGGCTATCGCCCGGGCGTCCGCGAGTTCTTCGCCGACCAGGTAGGCGATGAGCGGCAGATTCTCCTTCTTGGCGCCCTCAGTGGCCTCCTGAAGCCGCTCTTCGGCAATAATGCCGTCCTGGACCAGGCGCCGGGGCAAGCCTGCTAGATTGGATTGAGAAGCCGTTGCTGCCATAGGAGTGTCAAACTGTCGCGAATCTGCCAGCGTCACAGTCTCACTGATCCAAGTCCTCGATTCAACTGGATTTTGTGCTGGGGTTCACAGTTACAGCATTTGATTAAGTAAAACCCCGAAAACGAGGGATTCAGGCGCCGAAAGGCGCTGATTGGAGGCTCAGGGCCGGCACACGGACGGCAAATAGCGGACTTCGATGCCGGGGTCCTGGTGGGTGCTCGTGACGCCGCCGCCAGTGAGTGGTGCCCCGGCCGGAGCTGCCGCGGCGCCGCATCGCCAGACGATGGAGTTTGGCCCCGACATGTAGGGGGTGAATGAGAGCGTGCGGCCGAAAATTTCGGCATGGGCCCGGTTACCGAATGTCACGTCAACCCGGCCATCGTCAACGTCAACGCCGCTGACATACGATCCGCGGGTATCGGTGGCCAGTGGACTCATACCCGCTTCCGTGCGGTCGGCGGGCGGCTGCCCGGTCTGCAGAAAAGCGTCAATGACCGGCGTCTTTGCGGCCGCGGCCATACTGATGGCTTCTGCCACCTGTGTCCGCACCGCGTAGGTCTGGTAGGCAGCGACGGCGAGCGACGCCAGAATACCGATGATCGCAACAACGATCATCAACTCGATCAGTGTAAAGCCGTTCTCGGTCCTGTTCATGTGCCACTCGTCAAGTTCGCAGTCCAACGTCACCTACCGAAATCCAAAAGAAAAACCCCGGGCGAGCCGGGGTTTTTCTGACGATTAATCTGTAGCGAAAAGCTCAGACAAAAAGTCTATTGGAAGCCAGTCTTATCGACAAGCGGCCGGCAGATGCTTCGGAGCAATGCTAGCATCGGTCGATTCGCAAACCCACTGAACGCCGCCGGCGCTGGTGAGGGGAGAGAGATTCAGCGTGGCTGAATTGTCGCGCAGTATAGCGTTGGCGGAGGCCTCTGTATAAAGAACCGCGATGTTACCGGCAGTAACGGTCACGGACGTAACGTACTTGCCGCTGATGTCGGTCGCCGTCGTAGCAATCCCCGCTTCCGTGTTGTCAGCCGGGAAGTCACCCGAGTCCATCGTGAACTCTGCAACCGCCGCTTTGGCGCCGCCAGCGAGACTCAAGCCTTCAGAAACCTGTGCGCGGATCGTGTAGTCCTGGTAGGCAGGAATTGCGATGGCTGCCAAAATACCGATAATCGCAACGACGATCATCAGTTCGATAAGTGTAAAACCTTGTTGCTTCTTCATCTCTGGTTCTCCATGAAAGTGAGATTGGTAAAAGATAGTAAACGGCGATATCGCCTGTACCCGTATACAAAGCAAACGGCATGCCAACTTCCGAGACGGTAATTTAAGCAATTGTTTTTAATGACTTTATTAACCAGGTTGGCCAATCTCAGAGGCGCCCGAGATGGACGAAAGGTGACAATCGTGTCGCCTAAGCGAAGGTTCGTTGTCACAAAGTGACAATAATTGTCACTCTATGCCGAGTTTCTTGATTCGATAGCGCAACTGGCGGAACGACAGGCCCAGTAGTTTTGCCGCCGCTGTCTTGTTGTATCGCGTTTTCTCGAGAGCCTCGACGATGGCCTGGCGCTGAATGTCCTCGACCTGCTCCCCCAGTTTGCCGCTCGTCGACGATGGCGTCGCCGATTCAGTGTCGGCGGTCTGTCGCATCTGAAGATCCTGGGCGGATATTTTGCCGCTGCTGCACAAGGTGACCGCACGCTCCAGTGAATTTTCGAGTTCGCGAACATTACCGGGGAACGGGTAAGTCAATAACGCGGTTCGCGCGCTGTCATCGAGTGAAGCGGCTGCATCGAGATGTGCGAGGATGAACTCGGCCAGCAACAGCACGTCATCGCCCCGGTCGCGAAGTGCCGGAACATGGAGTTCGATGACGTTGATTCGATAGAAAAGGTCTTCTCGGAACTCGTCCTGGGCCACCATCTGCGCGAGGTTCTTATGCGTCGCGGAGAGAATTCGCACGTCGACCGTATCTTCCTGCGAGGCGCCTACCGGGCGCACCTTCTTTTCCTGGATAACGCGCAGGAGTTTCACTTGCATCGCGAGCGGCAGGTCGGCGATCTCATCGAGAAACAGCGTGCCGTTCTCGGCACACTGGAAAAGGCCGGCTTTGTCATTGATGGCGCCCGTAAAGCTGCCCTTGCGATGACCGAAGAACTCGCTTTCCATGAGTTCGGCGGGAATCGCGCCGCAATTGACTGCCACGAAAGGCCCGTCAGATCGTGGGCCACTTTCGTGTACGAGTCTCGCAACCAGTTCCTTGCCGGTGCCGGACTCGCCAGAGATGTGCACCGGGGCCTGCGATCGAGACACTTTGTCGATCATCTCCCGCAATTCCTGCACACGCGGCGACTCACCGAGCAACTGCGACTTCGACGCTTGTCGAGCCGCCTTCACGCGCAAGGCGCTCTCCACGATCTTTCTCAGGTTACCGAGGTCCAGCGGCTTGGAGACGAAGTCGAATGCGCCCAGCTTGAGTGCTTGCACGGCCGTCTCGACGTTGCCGTGCGCGGTAATAACCGCCACAGGGACATCGGCGGCGTTGGTCTGCATCCACTCGACGAGTTCGAGACCATCACCGTCCGGCAGGCGCATGTCGGTCAGGCAGATATCGAACGGCTGTTTGCCCAGCAGGGCCTTGGCACTGCTGACATCGCCTGCCGATTCGGTGCGAATGTCCATCCGGTCGAGCGTCAGCGTCAATAATTCGCAGATGTCTGGCTCGTCATCGATGACGAGCGCCAGCGGTTGCTTCATGAATCTTCCTGTCGTTCCCAGCGGTCCGGATCGGCAAAAACGATGCGAAAAATACTGCCGCCACCGGGCCGGTCAAGATAGAGCAAGGTGGCGCGATTGAGTTCGCACAGTTCTCGGGAAATATACAAGCCGAGCCCCGTCCCCCCCGAGCGCGCCGTGAAAAAAGGTTCGAAGATCTTCTCGGCGGTTGCCGTATCGACGCCGAGGCCGCAATCCAGCACCTCGAGGAAAGGCCGCCCCTGGCTTGGCATCCGTCCGGCCCGGATTTGTACCAATATGCCGCCGGTTTCACTCGCGTACTTAACGGCGTTGTCACAGAGGTTCCACAAGATCTGGCGCAAATGGCTGGGGTCCATGCGTACCTCGATGTCGTTGGCGACATCCGCTATGGAAAACTCGCCTTCCTGTAACTCCAGCGTTCTGACGAACTCGTGGGCGAAATCGTCAAGCCAGGTCGCCAGCGATAGCCGCTCGGGCCGGCTTGACTCGCGCCTGGACAACTGCAGGACGTTGTCGATGATGTGGCTGACGCGGCCGGAGTGCGTCTGAATGATCTCTGTCAGACGCGCGTCGTCTTCATTCAATCCACTCGATTCCCGCAAGAGTTGCGCGGCATGACTCATCGCACCCACCGGATTACGAATTTCGTGTGCGATGCTCGCGCTAAGGCGTCCAAGGGACGCGAGTTTCGATTGCTGCACACGCGCATTGAGAATGCTGACGTCCTCGAGAAATATCAGTATTGGCCCGGCGCGCTGGTGATCTTTGCCCAGCGGCGCCAGGTGTGCCGTGATGCGGACATTGCTGCCCTCGGAAATCAGGGTGATCTCGGGATGCGATGACCTGGCCCGGTCATGCCGCCAGAGCTTTACGTAGTCGCCCAGTGCGTCGGACGCAGTACGCAGCGGGCTACCCGGCGTAATGTCGTCGGCGCCCAGCAACTGCATTGCGGAGCTATTGATGAGGCGTATCGTATTGTCAGCGTCAACCACGACGATGCTCTCGCGCAGATGCTGGACAATGTACTCGTTGAGTTCCGAGATATTCTGGAGATCGATACCGAATCTGCGCGCCAGGGCCTCGCTCGCCTGGATGCGACGGGCCAACGGCTGTGCGGCCAGGGCCATTGCAAAAATAATGGCACTCAGGATGCCGGCGGCCGGGAAATTCGTCGCCCCGTCAGAGCCGCTGAATTGGCGGAACATCTGTTCGCCCAGGATGGCAAATGTCGCGACCGCGGCCAGGATCGTCGGGTATTGGAAGGGCAGTACCAGGCTGGCTGCACCGACAAAGACCACCAGCAAACCGCCGAGGCCACTCGATATGCCGCCGCTGGCATGCATCAGGATAACGACGGCGACAATATCGACGAGCAATTGCCAGGGGCCGGCAATGCCGATCGATACCCAGCGCTGGCGCAGCATCAGGGTCGACAGGGCCGCGAAGACGAGGTAGCCGGCGGCGGTCGCAGCGAACAGTGTGGGGTGGCTGTGACCGAAAACGCGTGGCTCACCGCCGGCGAAGAACAGGCCGAGCAAAGCAAGCGCAACGAGTAAACGAAAAGCATTGAGTGTCACGAGGACACGCCGGGTCAGTTCCGGCTCTTCGATGGCTCGTTGGGTGTGCGCATCCTCGAAAGCGCGAGGGGGCCGCCTCGGAAAGGTCTCGGTCTGTGCCTCATTCATCGAAGATTTGCCGTCGCTGAACGTCAAGTTGCGCCGATTGTAGACCGAATATGGACAAGGGTCCCGCAAACCTCCAAAATACGCCGACTTTTCCGCCGCTTTTGCGACGTACTTCCTCTCGATCGCAAGAAAACTGAAGAATCAGAGAGAAACCAAGCCATGAATCTCCATGAATACCAATCGAAACGTCTGTTTGCGGACTATGGCATTGCCGTACCGCGCGGAATCCCGGCTGAATCGCCCAATGCCGCGGTCAAAGCGGCACAGGAGCTGGGCGGCGACCTCTGGGTCGTCAAGGCGCAGGTTCACGCGGGCGGTCGCGGTAAGGCCGGCGGTGTCAAACTGGCGAAGACCCTGGACGAAGTGCGCGAATATGCGGACGCGATGCTCGGCATGCAGTTGGTGACACACCAGTCGGGTCCCGAAGGGCTACCTGTCAATACCGTGTACATAGAGGAAGGCTCGGACATCGATCGCGAGCTGTATCTCAGCATGCTCGTGGACCGAGAGGTCAGCCGGATATCGTTTATCGCGTCAGCGGCCGGTGGCATGGACATCGAGAAGGTGGCTGAGGAGACGCCCGAGAAAATCTTCTCGATTTCCGTTGCCCCGGATGCCGGACTACAAGACTATCAGGCACGTCAACTGGCGTTCGGCCTGGAGCTCGACAAAAAGCAGATACGACAGTTCGGCAACCTGGTCAAGAAGATGTATCAGCTGTACCTGGACTCCGATGCGAGTCTCATCGAGGTCAACCCGCTGATTACGAACAAGGCCGGCGACGTGATTGCTCTCGACGGTAAGATCAACATCGACGGCAGTGCGCTGTTCCGCCAACCGAAACTCGCAGAGCTTCGCGACAAGTCACAGGAAGACGAGGCGGAACGCAAGGCCGCCGAGCACGACCTCAACTACGTGTCTCTCGACGGCAACATTGCCTGCATGGTGAATGGTGCTGGTCTCGCAATGGCCACAATGGACCTGATTAAGCTGCACGGCGGTGATCCGGCGAATTTCCTGGATGTCGGCGGTGGCGCGACGGCCGAGCGCGTGGCTTCAGCGTTCAAGCTGATCCTGTCGAATGACAGTGTCGAGGCGATCCTCGTGAACATCTTCGGTGGCATCGTTCGCTGTGACCTGATTGCAGAAGGCATCATCAGTGCCGTCAAGGAAGTTGGCGTCAGCGTGCCCGTGGTCGTGCGGCTCGAAGGCACCAACGTCGACAAGGGACGCGAGTTACTCGCCAATAGCGGGCTCGATATTATCGCAGCGGAGGATCTGACCGATGCTGCAAAGAAAGTGGTTGCCGCGGCAGCCTGACGAGTACTAGATATGAGCATTCTGGTCAATAAAGACAGCAAGGTCCTCTGCCAGGGCATTACGGGCAACCAGGGATCCTTTCACACCGAACAGTGCATCGACTACGGTACCCGTGTTGTTGCCGGTGTGACGCCGGGCCGTGCCGGGCAGGAGCATCTCGGCGTACCGGTGTTCAATACGGTGCGCAATGCGGTCGATGAGACCGGGGCTAACGTGAGCATGATTTACGTGCCGCCACCGTTTGCGGCGGATGCCATACTCGAGGCAGCAGACGCAGGCGTCGACCTGGTTGTTTGTATTACCGAGGGTATCCCGGTCAATGACATGGTCAAGGTCAAGTCGGCACTGCGTGATCACAGCTGCCGGCTGATCGGTCCCAATTGTCCGGGCATTATCACGCCGGGTGAATGCAAGATCGGCATTATGCCCGGCTTCATCCATAAGCCGGGGCGCATTGGTGTGGTGTCGCGTTCAGGGACACTGACTTATGAGGCCGTCTACCAGACGACAACCAACGGTCTCGGGCAGACGACCTGCATTGGTATCGGTGGCGATCCAGTGCGCGGTATGGACTTTATCGATTGTCTCGAGCTCTTCGAGGCAGATCCTGACACCGACGGGATCATCATGGTTGGCGAAATCGGCGGCACGGACGAAGAGGCGGCCGCGGAATTTATCCAGGACAAAGTCAGCAAGCCGGTCGTGGCGTATATCGCGGGCGTAACAGCGCCGCCGGGCAAGCGAATGGGCCATGCCGGCGCGATTATTGCCGGTGGCAAAGGCACGGCTGAGGACAAGTTCAAAGCACTCGAAGCGGCTGGCGTTACGACGGTTCGCTCGCCGGCCGAACTCGGATCGAGGATGCAGGAAGTCCTTACCGGCTAGATGAGCGACTCGGTCAAAGTTGCCCTGGCACAGCTTGATCTTGCGGTCGGCGATGTCGCCGGCAACACAGCCAGGATCATCGAATTTGCCGTTCGAGCCCGCGACGAGGAACGCGCGGACCTGGTTGTTTTTCCCGAGCTGAGCATATGCGGGTACCCGCCCGAAGACTTGTTGTTTCATGCGGGTCTGCGTCACAGCGTCGAGAACGCGGTGGCCGAAATCCGCGACAAGGTGTTCGGGATCGCAATGTTGATCGGTTTTCCAGAATACGAAGACGAACACATCTACAACAGTTGCGCCGTGTTCCAGGACGGGTACGCGGTCAGTCACTATCGCAAGCAGATTCTGCCCAACTACAGCGTCTTCGATGAGGAGCGCTATTTTACGGCGGGCAAGAATGCAGCGGTCTTCAAGATCAATGGTATCCGCATCGGCCTGACGATCTGCGAGGATGTCTGGCGGCCTGACCCGATAGCCGCAAGTCGGAGCGCCGGCGCCGAATGCGTGATTGCGATTAACGGTTCGCCTTACGAACTCGGGACCCAGGTGAAACGCGAACAAACCGTTCGGTCGCGGGTTGCCGAGGTCGGTGTGCCAATCGTCTATCTGAACATGGTGGGGGGGCAGGACGAACTCGTCTTCGACGGTGGCTCGTTCGTCATGGACGCCGACGGTGAAGTGCGATTTCGGGCCGCGCCTTTCGAGGAGGGACTGCACTCGGTCGTTTTGCGAGGCGGCAACCGGGGTGTCGTCCCTGAAGCAAACGACTGCGCCGAAGCGCTGTCGACCGAGGAGAGCGTCTATCGCGCGTTGGTTACCGGAACGCGGGACTACGTGACGAAGCACGGCTTTACGGGCGTCGTCATCGGCCTGTCCGGCGGCATCGACTCGGCACTGGTGCTGTCGATCGCTTGCGATGCAATCGGCGCCGATCGCGTTGGCGCGGTCATGATGCCGTTTCGCTACACCTCGACGATGAGCCAGGAAGACGCGGCAAAGCAGGCCGCCACGATGGGAGTCAGGTATGACGTCATCCCGATCGAACCTATCTACGACGCGACGGTCGGCCAGTTGCAGCCCATCTTCGGTGATCGCGAACCGGATGTCACCGAAGAGAACATCCAGGCGCGGTGCCGCGGTTTGTTGCTCATGGCAATTTCGAACAAGACTGGACGCATGCTCCTGACGACGGGTAACAAGAGCGAAATGGCTGTTGGCTACGCCACGCTGTACGGAGACATGGCAGGCGGCTTTGCGCC
>Ga0265306_10001806_pt1 | contig 10389 bp, 7 predicted proteins | sample Helome_3_FD_192493 | JGI IMG/M metagenome (GOLD analysis project Ga0265306, IMG submission 192493) | Marine sediment microbial communities from subtidal zone of North Sea - Hel_20160420 (Illumina Assembly) | ecosystem: Environmental > Aquatic > Marine > Subtidal zone > Sediment ...
GGTCGCGCTGTTTGCCCATGATCGCGTTGCCTTCATCGTGGCCGCGGCGTTGCTGACCAGCTTCGGCATTTACCGCCTGCAAGCGACCCGCCACCTGTACGCATGGCTGATCTTCAACGTGACCGTCATCCTGGTGGCCTTTTTCTCCACCCCGGATTTCTCGAACGCATTCGGGATCGCAGTCAGCCGATCGTCGACCATCTGCCTGGCGGGCGTCATTAGTTTTCTCGTCTACGGGATACTCTGGCCCATCCAGGCCGGGACGGTTTTCGAACGCCAACTGCATGGCTTCATGGAGGGTTGCGGCGGCTTGCTGTCACTCATGAGCCGGGCGCTGGCCGGCAGGGAGCCCGACCCGCACGCCTTGAAACAGGCTGGAACGGCTCAGGTCGAGGCGCTCGGCGCACTGCGCCGCACATTGGGGGCGGCCGCCCTCGATACTGAACGTTTCCGGCAGTTTCACGCCAGCTACGAGTGGTTGCTCGATCAGCTTCACAATCTGCTGCTGGCCATCCTTGTCGTGCGCGAGAGCCTCGCAGGGCCTCGCGACGATCAGGCAAGGAGGTCGCTGATTGCCGGTTCCGATAAGCTGCGTTCCATGCTGGAGCAGATTGAAAGTGACATGCAGGCGCTGGTAGGTGATCTGGCGCGTCCGCGGGACGGCACGGCGAGCCCTCGCGCGTCCGATAGGGGAGCCGCAGCGCCTATCGACAAATCCGGAGCCCTGGACACGGCCGACGCCGCCATGCTCGCTGGCAGCCTGCGCGATCTGGCAGGACAGGTTTCGAAGGTGCGCGCCACGCTCGCCGGGGTCGAGGACCCCGGGCAGGCCCCTCCGCCTCGCCCGGCGCCGCCGCGCGAGACCTTCAGCCTGACGAGCGTAAAGTCGCGCAACGCCGCGGGAGCCGGCCTGGTGGTTCTACTGCTTGGCTGGTTCTTCATCCAGACACAATGGCCGGAGGGGTTGGTGCTCGGGATGCTGTTCGCGACGATCGCAATCAATGTCATCTTCGCGCTCGAGGCCTTCGGCGTGGTGGTCCCATTCTTAATGCTCGCTCGCCAGATGCTGCTCAGCCTGCTCACCGGCGCCGCGATTGCTGCGCCCCTCTATTTCGGGATCATGCCCGGCATAGATCAGTATCAGCAGCTGATACCCTGGCTTTGCGTGGCGCTCTTTCCGCTTCTCTATATGATGGCCAGCAAACCGCAAAAGATAATCCAATATGTGTTCTCGGCGATCATTGTTATCGCCCTGCTGGGGCTCGATGAAGAGCGGCAGTCATATTCCTTCAGCTCATTCGTCAACATGTGGCTCGGCATTTGCGGAGGCTTCGGGGGCGCACTGGCAGTCTTCGGTCTGTTCTCGTCGAAGGTGCCTGAGCGTGAGTTCTGCAAGCAGGTTCGTTCCTTCTTTAGCGGCTGCGGCCAATTCGTAACAGGATTCCGGGAGCGCGCGCAGGGGGCGCCTGCGGGAGCCGCGATCGTCAGCACCGGCCAGGAGCAATGGCAACCTGTCCTCAAGCAACTGCAGACCTGGTCGAGTTCGATCAACTATGAGCGGGTGCCTGGCAACGACCGTCTCAAGACGCAAGCCCTGATTGAATCAATCGAGCACCTTGCCCTGCGTCTTCCTGCAGCAGAGCGTGGCGGCCAATCATCTGTCGAGGCCCTGGGCGAGCCTATGCACAATCTGCTCGACCGTTTCTATGACGCCTGCATCGATTCGTTCCAGTTGATCGCGAACTCGCTAGCAGACCTGAAGCCGATCCCGGATCTGCCGGATACCAGCAGCCTCGTTCGTGAAATCGAGTCCCGGGCTGACGATCTGCGCCGCTCCGCTGGCGGCGATGAGGATGCTCGCGTTTCCGCCCTGCGCTTGATGGGCGCAACCGCCCACATGGACTCACTGGCTGACGCTATCCATGACTGTCGCGACAAAGCGAATACGCTCGACTGGGAAGCGTGGAACAGGAACTACTTCTAACTTAGCGTTCATACGCCGTGCCGTTCATGGCGCGCACAATTCTGCCCGCCGCAGCCGCCAACCTACCCTGACATTAAGCCCGTCGGGTTCAGGCATCAGTGCCAGCGTGTTTTGCTTGCCAAATAGTATGCAAGGCCAGCGTTGTCAGAATAATGGCACCGCCAAGGATATCGTTATTGGATGGCACGTCACCGATAATAAGGTAGACGTATAACGGGCCCAACAGCACTTCCGCCAACAAGATGAGGCTTGTTTGCGCCGCAGCGATGTAAGCAGCAGACCAGGAAACGCACAGAAACGCTCCAGGCACCACGACCCCGCCCAGCAAGATCAACAGCAAAAATTGATCGCCATTGATAGCCAGGGGCTGCGCCCCTTTATAGAAAGCGTAACAAGCAATCATCAGGCCGGAGACCAGCAGAATATTAGCGGCTTGCTGCCCCTGTGTTTTCCGCAGGATGACCAAATAACAAGCCGTAGAGATGGCGGCAAAGACCGCGAAAATATTTCCTGTCAATTCCCCTTTGGCAGGGGCAAAGGCAAAAATAATCCAGATGCCGCTGATTGCCACTCCAATGGCTAACACGGTGGACTTTTCAATTTTTTCTTTGAGTGCGAGGAGCGCCAAAACAGCCGTAAATAGGGGTGCCGTATTCAGTATCACCAAGGTGCTGGCCACCTGGGTATGACTTAGCGATTCAACGAAACAAACGGTTGATGCGGCAAATGCCACCCCGGCCAACAGCATCAACCGGGTTGGACGGGCCAGCCCCGCGAGCAGTTCATCGCGATTGAACACCAACTGAAACAGCAACAAGGAGCAAGCCATTATCGCACCGCGCCAAAACAGCAGATCCCAGTCGGAACTGTCTATGAGTTTGACCAGCAGGCTATCGAAGCTGAGGATCATGACCCCGGCAAAGACCAGCCACAGGCCCCGTTGCGAGCCGGTCATCGAACTGCTTCGAGCTGCAGGAATAGAATCGAAGGCTTTATCACGTGCGTATACAATTTTCTACACCATCCTCTCTTATTGAGCATCGTGGGTTCGGGTCCGACTGGCCGTGCTGGTCAGGCGGCAACTGCACCACGAATACCCTCAATTAGCATCTGAGTCCCTATTACGGCAAGTATCATCCCCATCAACCTGGTAATCACCTTAATTACGTTTTGACCTAGCACCTTGACCAACCAGTGGCTTCCGACAAATACTGCAAAGGTAATAACGCACATCAGACCGAATGCCGTAACAACCCGAACTATTTCCTCCAGTGTTGACTCTGCAGCAAAATTCATTGCGGTCGCAATGGTTCCAGGTCCGGCAAGCACAGGTATTCCGATTGGGGAAATTGACATATCCACATTGGCATTCTTGCTCTGTTCAGTATCATCTTCACCTGGCGTATGGACTGTTGAGCTATCCCCCTGAAGCATATGAAAGCCAATCAGTCCTATCATGATTCCGCCAGCAATGCGAAATGCCGGGAGAGTGATTCCGAACACTGAAAAAATCTCTCGCCCGACTATAGCCAAAACCACAATAATGGCAAACGCCACTAAAACTGCGCGGAGTGCAATCGCTCTGCGTGTACTCGTGTCGATGCCTTCAGTCATTCCTATGAAAAGGGAGGCATTCGCTACCGGATTCATGAGGGCAAAAAATGCCATGAATACGGTGAGAAAGTGGACCGTTGAATTATTCATATGATCACCTAATGCTTGTGCTGGTAATGTAGCGACGTGCCACTAATCCTGGGCGGGATGGCCAACGCCACGCATCCCTTTGTCAAGAATACTCATCCGCGTCGAGATCCCTGGCACTCAGGCGCGCATCATTATATCGATGGCTTTATCATACGCGTATACAATTTTGCACCATTCAATGTATTAAGCATCGTGGATTCGACCTGGCCATCCCGGGTCCAGGGGTCGTCTGTCCATGAGGGGCAATTCGGTTCTGCCGGCACCCGCTGCGAATCCGTCTGGAGGACGTTCCCGAAGACATCCAGAGCGCGCTCAAGACCTTGCTTGCGCTGCTCCTCGGTCTCGCGATCGCGCTGCACCCTGACAGGAGACGTCGTCTGGTCGCCTGCGCATAGTTCTGGATCGCGATCAGGGGTTGATTGACCTCATGGGCAATACCGGTGGCCATTCCCCCGCCGGAGAATCAAGGCGACCAGAACGATTACATCCATTACAATTAGGAACGGTAATCGTCAAAGGAGACACCATGTCCAACAGTGATTCACCACAATCCGGCGCGCCCGCTGCAACCGGTCTGAAACGCTACATTGGCCGCAGTGAAATCGCCTTTCTGGTATTGATAGCGCTTTCTTTCATAGGCATCGGCTATACCGATTATTCCGCCGCTGGCAGCATCTGGTTCTGGAAACTCTTGGTGCCGCTGTTTGGCGTTACCTGTATCGTTAGTGAATGGCACCGCAACACCGACAAGCGGCGTGTGATATGGACCCAGGCGCTCCACTGGGGTGCGCTGTACGGCGTTATGGAACTCGTTTTTTCCCACCTCATCGAAGCCCGCCTCGACGCCCCCATTATCGGGCTGATCCTGATGCTGCTGTTGGCGTTGACTACGTTTCTTGCGGGCATCTATATCGGCTGGCCCCTCTGCCTGGTGGGTATTTTCCTCGCCACCGGCACGATAATGGCCGCTTTTCTGGAGTCGATTATCTGGCTGGCGCTGTTCGCCGCCCTCGTTACCATAGTCATCGCGATGCTCTGGAAGAAGTTTTTCCCTGGGCGAGGCCAGGAGAACGGCTGACCTTCATATGCTCAGCAGCACGCGGATGTTGTTCCGGTTTCAATCTGATAGACGATGGTGAAATCGGGGAGCCCGAGCAGCATGCCCATTCCATTTGCCAGGCCTGAAAGTTTCATGACTGGAAGGCTTGTCTCCCTGCAATCAGGCTTGCATCGGTCAAGAGGTAATTCATAGCCATCGATGGTTTTGGGGCTGAGACCCGGTGATACCGAGTAAGGTTCACTCGGGGTTCAGGCACGAGAGCCGCCAGTCGGGCGATGAGATCCGCCGGCTGGAAGGCTACCCGGGGTCGTCCCATCCCGGCAGGGCGTCTTCGCCGCTATCCACACTGACACAATTGCTGTCAGTGTGGCCACACGCGTAACACTACGGTGTCGCATTCCGGATAGACAGTTTTGGAGCGCTCTAGAATACTGTTGCCCAGGCGCTTACTGGCGAGACTATTAGTATGGCAATTAGACATCACAATAGTTGTCATTCCGGCAAAAGCCGGAATCCCGTAAGAGAAAAGACTATTTGCCGGATACGTCATCCCGGGCTTGATCCGGGCCCGGCATGACGTGTTTCGCTTTTTATTGCTGAAAGAACCATGTGACAACGAATGGAGGTACGACATGCGTAACGTATGTGTTGCGGCAACCCAGACAAGTTTTACCTGGAATCTAGAAGAAAATTTGGAGAAAACCGAGGCTCTGGTGCGCGAAGCCGCTGGTAAGGGCGCGCAGATTATTTTGCTTTCAGAGCTTTTTGAAACGCCATACTTTTGCATCCAGCCGGACGAGAAGTTTTTCGAATTGGCTAAACCGGCGGAGGAAAACGCTGCCATCAAGCGCTTCTCAGCCATAGCAAAGGAACTGGAGGTCGTTTTGCCCATCAGTTTTTACGAAAGAAGCGGCCGGGCCCGCTACAACTCCATCGCCATCATTGATGCCGACGGAACGAATTTGGGCATCTATCGCAAAACGCATATTCCCGATAGCCCGGGGTACTTTGAAAAATTCTTCTTTAACCCCGGCGACACCGGCTTCAAAGTGTGGAAAACGCGCTATGCGACAATCGGCGTCGGTATTTGCTGGGATCAATGGTTCCCGGAAACGGCACGCTGCATGGCTGTCATGGGTGCCGAGTTGCTCTTTTTTCCCACCGCCATCGGCACGGAGCCTCAGGACCCCGACCTTAAATCCACGGACCATTGGCATGCCACCCAATGCGGCCATGCCGCCGCGAATGTCATGCCGGTGATCGCGTCTAACCGGTTTGGCAAGGAAACATACAAGGATATTCTGGGCAAGGATCCAAAAGACGACGATCTTCACATCACATTCTACGGCTCTTCCTTTATCGCCAATGAGCACGGGCAAATGGTCGAGGAAGCCAAGGAAGATGAGCAAACCGTTTTGGTACACACGTTTGATCTGGATGACATCGAGAAGACCCGCACGTCCTGGGGGCTTTTCCGTGATCGTCGTCCTGAGCGTTACATGCCGTTGATGACCAGCGATGGCATTCATCCTTTCAAACAGTAGGCGTTACCTTTTGACCGCGAGGTGAGCAATGTCTCAATTATTAAAAAGTACACCCAAGGAAGATGGCTATTGGATGCCTGCTGAATGGCACCCGCACAAACAGACCTGGATGCACTGGCCTGAACGTACCGACACCTGGAGGCTGGGGGCGAAACCGGGGCAGGCGGCCTATGTACGAGTCGCCAAAGCGATTGCCGAGTTCGAACCGGTGACGGTTTGCGCCTCGACGAAGCAGTTCGAAAATGCCAGTGCAATGCTTTCGCATCCGAATATCCGCGTGATTGAACTCTGCCAGGATGATGCCTGGATACGTGACTCAGGGCCGACTTTTGTTATCAATGGTAAGGGGGGCCTTCGTGGTGTTGATTGGCATTTTAATGCCTATGGAGGGATGGTTAATGGTCTCTATTTCCCCTGGGATAAAGACGACCAGGTCGCCCACAAGGTTCTGGCCATCGAGGGTTGCGATCGTTACCGCACCGAAGGGTTTGTAACGGAAGGGGGCAGCATTCATACCGATGGTGAAGGCACCGCTATGATCTGTGCGGAGCCTTTTCTAAGTCCCGGACGAAATCCTTCAATGAGTAGCGACCAGATGGAGAACTATTTGAAGGATTATATGAATGTCGAAAAAGTTCTATGGGTTCCACGAGGCATCTATAACGACGAAACCACTGGGCATATCGACAATATGGCGTTTTTTATGCGTCCGGCCGAAGTGGTGCTGGCCTGGACCGATGATAAGAGTGACCCTCAGTACGAGCGAAGTCTGGAAGCCCATGACTACCTGACAAGTCAAACGGATGCCAAAGGGCGTTCCATAACCGTCAGCAAACTCCCGGTTCCCGGCCCTATGTATACAACGGAAGAGGATTCACTTGGTTTGGATGTTTCGGAGACGGCGAAAAATCGCCAGCCGGGCGATCGCCTGGCGGGCTCTTACATTAACTGCCTGATCTGCAACAACGGGCTGATCCTGCCAAAATACGGTGACCCCAATGATGATGTTGCCGCAAACATCCTGCAAGAGCTGATGCCTGATCACAAAGTCGTACAGGTCGATTCCAGAGAAATACTGCTAGGCGGGGGTAACATTCACTGCATTACCCAGCAACAGCCTATGGCAACCTAGATGAAGCACCACCAAGAGGGCTGCTGCTTCCGGTAACAAAGGTCGGCATCTTGCCCCGGAAGCCACCCGCTCTTGGAATTTTCTGCAGCCCCGCAGGACGCTGAGGCTGTGACCGCGGGGCCTGCGGAAAATTGTTTATTTTGGAGGACTAATTCATGCAACCGATTCTAAATAGCGGCGATACGGCCTTTCTCATGATGTGTACGGCAATGGTCCTTCTCATGACACCCGCCCTGGCGTTCTTTTACGGCGGTCTGGTGAGAAAGACCGATATCCTTTCCACTATGGGTCAGACGTTTATCTGCCTGGGCGTGGTTGCCGTCATCTGGGTATTCGGTGGCTTCAGCCTGGTTTTTGGCCCCGACATCGGCGGCGTCATCGGCAATCCGATGACCTTTTTCGGAATGCATGGTGTCGGCGGTGACCCGAATCCGGATTATGGGCCCACCATCCCGTTTATTATCTTTTTCGCCTACCAGATGATGTTTGCCATCATTGCTCCGGGGCTTATTACCGGGTCCTTTGTCAGCCGTTTCAGGACCGCGCCCTACCTGTGGTTCGTCATCTTGTGGACCGTATTCATTTATCTACCGGTTGCGCACTGGATCTGGGGGGGCGGCTTCCTCGCCAAATTGGGCGTGGTGGACTTTGCTGGTGGCATCGTTATCCACGTGACCGCCGGTTTGTCGGCCCTGACCACGGCCAAGTGTTTAGGCGATCGCCGCAGTGAGGACCGGGGTGCCCCGGCGGCCAATATACCTCTGGTTGCGGTGGGGGCCGGGCTTCTGTGGTTCGGGTGGTTCGGCTTTAATTCAGGTGGTGCCCTGGGCGCAAATGAGCTTGCGGCCTATGCCTTTGTAAACACGACCTTGTCCGGCTCAGCCGCACTGTTGGTTTGGCTATTCTGGCAGTGGCGCGACGACAAAAAACCGTCCTTTTCGGGAATCCTGGTTGGTTCGGTCGCCGGTCTGGCAACGATCACCCCGGCCGCCGGGTATGTTGAACCCTGGGCGGCCTTGATTATTGGTGCTGTCGGTGCGACCGCCTGCTATTTCGCCAAAGGGATTCAAAGCCGTTTGAAAATCGACGACGCCCTGGAAGTCTTCCGCGCCCATGGTGTGGGGGGTATTGCCGGAACCCTGATGATCGGCATTTTCGCCCGCGAGGGGATCGACGGTGTCTCGGCCGGCGGCCACGAATTTCTTGTCCAGCTGCTCGGCGTCGTTGTGGTGGGGGCCTATACCATCGTGGTTACCTGGCTGATTATGAAAATTCTCTCCGCCATGCATCCGCGCGTACCGGCCGAAGAGGAAGTTCGGGGTCTGGATCATGAGGCGGCTTACCACCTGTAAGGAGGAAGGAGCACAGGAATGTTGACGCGTCGGTATGCAGGAGGGTAACAAAATAATTCACCTAACCCGCATTAAACCAACCCCACCGGCGCCGGGGACCGGTGTGCGCGTTGCCATTTTCCAGGCCGAGCGCCCGGTGGGAAGCAACCAGGCGATTCACAAAAACATCGAACGTCTGGAAGCGGCCGTGGCGGAAGCCGGGAAATTTGATGCGCAGCTGATCAGCTTCCCGGAGTTGTACGTCGAAGGCTACACGATGACGCCCGACGTGGTACAGGAATTGGCTGAGCCGTCCGACGGGCCGTCGATCACGCGCGTACGCGCGATCGCCAGAGACAATCGCATGGCGATCGTGTGCCCTTACGCCGAAAAAGACGATGCGTCCGACCAGGTGCGTTACTACGATTCCATCGCCTTTGTGGGCGCCGATGGATCACTGTTGCACAACTACCGCAAGACACACCTGTTCGGCATGGCCGAACGCAACAACTACAGCTTCGGTTACACCGAGGGTGAGGCCGACGCGTTCAAGATCAACACCGTGAATGGCTTTGCGGTTGGTATTCTCAACTGCTACGAAGCTGAGTTCTTCGAGTTGTCACGAATCCTGGCGCTGGAGGGTGCCAAGCTGATCGTAATCCCTACGGCGGCTGATGGTTACTACAATCTGGCGGGAGGCACGTCCACCAAGGTGGCGTATCCGGACATTTCGAAAAACCTGATTCCGGCCCATGCCTATGAGAACAACTGCTTTGTCGCCTACTGTAATCGTTCCGGTGCGGAGCGGGTCGGAACAGGTACCTGGCAGTATCAGGGTAACTCGATTATTTGCGGCCCCCATGGTGACACTATGCTGGCGGCACGCAATGAAGACACGCTGCTGGTCGCCGATGTGATTCCGGCGGACTACGGCCCGACCCACCCCGAAGGGGATTACCTGAAAAACCGGCGCCCTGAGTTGTACCACAAGCTGGTCTCGATGAAGGCCGGTTTTGATGGCGGCTACACCTATCAGGATCCACCCAGTCGCAACGAGGACCAGTAATTAATTTGTTAGCTTCAGAATTATTTAGAGCTCTTGCTCAATCAACATACCCCACCGCACGAGAAGATCGTGACGTTAAGCTGATAACGCGCACAGATTCAGAAAGGAGAAACTCAAAATGACAAAGAAAACAAGCAAAACAACAAAGAAAAAAAGCAACCCCCAATTCCGCGTAGGCGCGTGGCTGCCTTCGGACCAGGCAACTTTGGAAGCCTGGTTAAAGTCGACCATCGCGAAAGCCAAGAAAGAAGACCGGCCCTTGTTGCCGGTGGTTCAGGAGTTCAAGGACCTGATCGAATCGGACGCCGAAATTTACATGCTGTTCCATCAAATGTTCGATCAGGTGCCCCACAAACCGCCTTACACCAAGGATCCCTCCGGCAGATTGCAGATCCGCGATTACCACCAGATGCTCCAGATTATCAACCACGTGATGACGCACGCTGCGCCGTTCGATAAGACGGGGTTGGTCGGCTTCCCGATCAATGCCATCCTGGACTGGCCGATGGGTACCCCGGCCGGAGTCACGGCTTTCCTTAACGAGAAAGTCAATGCCCAGCTCAAGCGC
>Ga0265306_10001807_pt1 | contig 10388 bp, 7 predicted proteins | sample Helome_3_FD_192493 | JGI IMG/M metagenome (GOLD analysis project Ga0265306, IMG submission 192493) | Marine sediment microbial communities from subtidal zone of North Sea - Hel_20160420 (Illumina Assembly) | ecosystem: Environmental > Aquatic > Marine > Subtidal zone > Sediment ...
CAGGTTGCGAATGCTTTCCTTGTAGTTCTCGCAATAACGCCGATGCTCACCCGAGCGCGTCTTGATGTCGTTGTGCAGGGGTACCGACTCGACGACCGACCAGGAAAGACCAGCGTCCTCAATCAAACGTTTGCGCTCTCTTATGTCCTCGGCGGTCCAGACTTCACCCGTCGGAACGTGATCGAGCGCAGTAACAATTCCGGTAGCACCCGCTTGTCGGATTTGTTCGAGGGTCACGGTGTCGGTAGGCCCGAACCAGCGCCAGGTTTCTTCCATCGTAGTGAGTCCTCGATCGGACGCGTCGTCGTGCAGGATGTTCCGGCCAGCTTATCAAATTCTGGTATCGTGTTCCGCCATGCTCGAGCGACTCTCCAAAACACTGGCGTTATTTCTCCCCGGGATTTTCCTGCTGGGATTCAATATCGGCACCGGGAGTGTAACCGCCATGGCCAAGGCAGGGGCAACCTACGGTATGTCCCTTTTGTGGACGATCGTTGCTTCGTGCCTGGCGACCTTTTTCATGATCAATGCCTACGGTCGATTGACGCTGGTTACCGGCGAAACGGCATTACAGGCTTTTCGCCGCCACATTCATCCGGTCGTTGGCCTGTTCTTTGTCGTCGCCCTGACCGCCGGGGTCAGTGGCAGCGTCATGGGCGTAATGGGTATCGTGGCTGAAATCAGTTCGGAGTGGTCGAAGGGCCTTGTTGAGGGCGGAATCGAACCGATCTGGTTCGCCGCGTTCTTCGTGGCGCTGGTCTACTACATTTTCTGGAACGGCAGGACCCAGTTCTTTGAGCGCAGCCTGGCGGTCGTTGTAGCCATCATGGCGGCCTGCTTTATTCTCAACTTTTTTATCTTGATGCCACCGCCTGTCGAGATCGCGAAAGGCCTGGTGCCGACGTTACCGGACGTGCCGCTGGACGAAGGCAGGGGTCCGTTTCTCGTTATCGCATCGATGGTCGGCACGACGGTATTCTCGGGCTTGTTTATCATCCGCACCACGTTGGTGAAAGAAGCAGGCTGGACGATTGCCGACAGCAGGAAGCAGCGCAATGACGCGATCGTGGCCGTTGTCATGATGTTCGTCATTAGCGGCTCTGTCATGGCGGCAGCAGCCGGCACTTTGCACGTGGAAGGACTGGGCCTCGAAAGAGTGTCGCAAATGATCGGCTTGCTGGAGCCCCTTGCCGGTTCGTTCGCTACGACGATATTCGTGGTTGGTATTGTCGCCGCGGGCGTTTCGTCTCAATTTCCCAACGTCCTGATGTTGCCCTGGCTGTTGTGCGACTTTAACCAGTCAGAGCGAGACATGACCTTGCCGCGATACCGCGTCATTGTTCTTTTCATCTCTTTGCTCGGACTGATCGTGCCGATTTTCGAGGCACGGCCCGTGTTCGTAATGATCATTTCCCAGGCCTTCAACGCCGTTATCCTGCCTGTGACGGTCGCCTGTATTCTTTATCTCGGCAATCGACGGGATCTCATGGGCGAACATCGAAACTCTGTAACGTCTAATGTCGTCCTTACCGCGATCCTGCTCTTCTCCCTCGTTACCACGTCAATGGGCATTCGCGGCGTATGGCAAATCATCGCATCTTAGAACGCCATGAAGGATTCGACTCGATATGGCATATGAGCTAGTGATATTCGATTGCGATGGGGTGTTAGTTGATAGCGAAGAGTTAGGCAACAACGTCCTGGCAGAGATGTTGGCCAATTTCGGGCACCAGGTTTCCGCCGACGACTCAGAAGGTCGTTTCCGCGGAATGCAGCTTACGAAGTGCCTCGAAATTCTCGAGCGTGAGGCAGGAATAAAGCTTCCCGAATCCTTTGAAACCGAAGTCAGGCAACGCATGTCATCGGTATTTCAGGCGCAGCTTCGACCTGTCGAGGGAGCGCTGCGACTCGTTGAGTCGCTGCGAATCCCCTTTTGTGTTGCGTCGACTGGCCCAAGGAAGAAGATCGAGGAAAACCTGCGGATCACGAATTTGTATACGCACTTCGCTGGCAAGATCTTCAGCGGGTATGAGATTGGTTCCTGGAAACCCGATCCGGGTATTTTTCTGTCTGCAGCGAGACACTTCGGAGTCGTGCCGGAAGATTGTATCGTTGTTGAAGATAGTTATGTCGGTGTCAACGCTGGAATAGCGGCAAACATGACGGTTCTTGCTTTGGATGCGTCCGTGGATAGTGGAAGTCTAGCCTTGGCGAACAAAGTATTCGGAAGCCTGGATGAGATTCATAAGTTTTTCGTGTCAGAAAATCTGTCGCACGAATAAAAAAGCCCCAGCAAGAAGCTGGGGCTTGTAGGTGAACTGAGACGCCATCGTCGATGGCGATCCTGGTGATTCGCTTTCTAAAAGCGGTAACTAGCACCGACAGTAATGCGACGATCGGTAAGACCTTGGTAACACAGCAGAGCGCCTTCATTGACACAATACTGATCAATATCTTCCTCAGTGATGTTAATGGCCTCAAGCCCAACGTTGATTTGATCATTGACATAATAATTTATGCTGGCATTGAGCTGCCCTCTATCGTCGTTAACGACCGGGAAACCCCATGGGGGGCTAGAAGTACCGACATAATCGTCTGAACGGTATGCTTCACGCCACGTCCAACGCGCCCTGGCCGAAAGACCGTATTTTTCGTAGTAGACCGTTATGTTGTAGGCATTTTCAGACAGATCGAGCAGATCCCCCCGCCATGTAACAACATCTGTAGCACCCAGTGAATTGAAGATGGTGGTAGGGCGACTGAAAGCACTGAAGAATTCATCACTGCCACCGAATTCCTGGTTGGTGTAGTTAGCGAGAAATCCGAACCCGGATGCCCAACCTAGCCTATCCTCAAACTCTGCAAGATCATATTGAAAGGCGATTTCAACACCTTGTTGCGTGCTCGTTCCAGAACCATTGATTGTCTGCGATGTCGGAACACATACCCCAGGAGGCGTGCCCGGTGGGGCGAAAACGTTCGGATCCGCAATGGGGTTGAAAATACCGCCGGCTTCACAAGGGGGGGTAATGTCACGGAATCCATTGGCATCTTCTACCGGATCTGAATCCGTTGGGAAGAACAAACCGGTGCGTTCCTTGTGGAAATAGCCTACGCTCACCACGGCACCGGGTGCAAAATACCATTCAGCAGAAAGATCAATTGAAGTAACCTCTTCAGGCACCAAAGCAGGATTTCCAAGCGCGACGGGAGGGTTCGGGCTAGTGCTAAACGTAAATGAAGTTGACAGATCGTCAAAATCCGGACGCCTGATATCTTCGCTCCAACTGAAACGAACAACGACATCTTCATGTACGTCTGCAACCAGATTGAGTCGTGGCAACCCGAAACTATAACTGGCGCTTGTCGTTGTCGGTTCCACCACACCATCGAGAATACGATTTCCTGTCGAATCAACGTCGGTTGTCAGCCAGCGGAGACCTACATTACCGCGGAATATACCACTCGCAAAATTCGCTTGCGCATAAAAGGCGTGGGTGTCTTCTTCAATATCAAAGAACGCACTGGCACTTGACGATGGCTGATTGATTCCGCCACGAGTAGAACCCGTCGATGCCTGGTGCGTGGCAATGGCAGCATTAAATGCGGCGATCACGGCATCCGGGTCATCCTCGACCTGATCCGGGTCAACATAAAGAAAACTAGGAAAATACAGATCTCTGCCATCCGACTCATCAAAATTATCGGGGCCTGCAGTGAGGATGCTCGAGAACAGATCGCCCGGAGGCGCATCGTCCATGTTTCTTAACCCGTAATTGGAGCGAATTTGATCCCTAGTACTTGAAGTCTCGTTATAACGATAGCCAAATTCAACCGACGTAAGGAATTCCGAGGAATCCAACATGTCGTACGACAAATCAAGACGAAATGCATTTTCTTCATTGTCGGCTTGGTCAAATGCTGAGTTAACGTCACGCAGCCGATAGTTTGCGGCATCAAGCAATTCCGCAGTCGATGGCGCGTTTGCTTCACTGGTCGCGATGCCAGCTCTTAGCGAACCGCCCGTCAGATCGAACTCAATCGGGGTGCCATTTTCATTGGGTGAGCCAAACGGCACGTTCGGGTTGATAAAGTTGAGAGTGGTATTTACGCGAGGGGTAGAAGTATTAGACTCAGAGTGTGACACCTCTGCTCCCACTGTGAGCATGTTGCGCTCCCACGCACCACCCAAACTGAATAACTTGCTATCCGTCTCGCGCGAGTCTGTATCACTTGATAAACGCAGGTTCGGATCCCACGGGGAAGCACCTTGAGCGGGAATGATACCCCGGACTGCCGCTTCTATACTGCCGAGATCCTGGTCGCCATTTACGCCGTCCAATGATCCGAAATCGACCGTTTCAAACTCAGTAATAATCGCGTCAAACCTGAGGTTGCTCACGCCCGATGTCTGCACCCTCGAGCTCTTTTGATGACTTTCTTGATCACCGAAGACCGCATCAAAATACAACGTCAATTCATCATTCGGTGCCCACTCTAACGTAGCGGCAGCGTTGTAATTCTCATATTCAAAATTTTCTAACTCTTGAACAAAAAACTGCATTGGAAGAAAATCGAAACCAGGAGCACTGGCGTTATCACCCGCCGCGACGAAGTTATCGCGATCGGTACGAGGACGGAAGTTGGTAACATCCTGCTGACTATAACCCCCGCTGATAACGAACCCGAAATCTCCGTAGCTTGTCGACCAATTGTCACCGTAGGAAAGTGATGCCCTGGGGTCAAGACCACTTTCTTGTGAAAGGTTGCTGTCTTCCCCCTGGACGCGGATATATGCCAATGTTTCCGACAATTGAAGAGGACGTATCGTTTTCAGGTTGATCGTTCCACCAACAGACCCCTCAATCGTTTGCGCTTCAGGCGCTTTGGCCACTTCAACAGACGCGATAATAGCCGGAGAAATATCTTCAAAATCAATGCCGCTACGTCCGGCACCAGAGCCCACGGTAGAAACACCATTTATTTCGGTACGGTTTGCATTGGTACCGCGAATCTGAACCCCGGTGCCGACACCGGCCGTACGAGTAATCTGGACGCCTGGAACGTTCTCCAGAACCTCTGCCAGGTTTTGATCCGGGAGCTTACCAATATCCTCCGCGACAATTACTTCGACCAGGTTTTCCGAATTTCGCTTTTGGTCAATAGCATTCGCCAGGGATCCGCGGATACCCGTTACTACAACTTCCTCTATCGGTTCATCTTGAGCGAAGATTGCCGGCGCGAAGGCAAACGTGGATGCGCCGAGCAACAACGCGGTAATAGTCCGTTGACAATTCACTTGATTTCTCCCCTGCATAGCCATATTGGTGACAGCCAGTTCTTGTGAGCCTGGTCAGGACCAATTATATGCGATATTACTACCTCTCTGTCAACCCTTGTACTATTCCAATTGACTTAGATTGGTAGGACCAGTTAATCTAATGGCCGTTTGACGTCGGACCGAAGCGCTCTGCCGCGGTACTTGAATTCCGCGTCAATTCTGTAAATGATTGGTTTTCATGGTGGACTGGCAATCGGTCTGCAAGGACTCTGAAGGGAAACGCATGGAAAAGGACAAGCGCCTGTATCACTCAGTTGCTGACCAGATCATGAAATTGATCCACGACGGCGCATTCCCACCAGGCAGTCGACTTCCGGGTGAGCGCGAGCTGGCGGAGCGGTTCGGCGTCAGCCGCGTCACCGTTCGCGAAGCGGAAATTGCCCTTCAGGCGCTCGGTCACATCAGAATCAAGACTGGTTCAGGCGTATACGTGTTAGACGGCTCGGAAATGAGCAATGAGGGCTTGCCGGGAGTCAGCGCCTTTGAACTCACCGAAGCACGGCTGTTGTTCGAGTCGGAGGCCGCCGCGCTTGCAGCACACAATATTGACGATGCCAGTCTGCGGCACCTGGATGACCTGATTGAGAGAATGTCGAACTCGAACCCGGCTGATGAAGAGGATTCGCAGCGAGCGGATCAGGAATTCCACCTTGCCGTCGCTGCCGCTTCGAAAAACGCTGCAGTACAGTACATCGTTGAAACCCTGTGGAAAATGCGTACAGAAATTGCATCCGTCCGCGAGGTACACGCCGCCATTTGCGCCAAGGAGGACGTCACGGATCGTGCTTCGGAGCACGCCGAAGTCCTCGAAGCACTGAGAAATCGCGACCCCGCCGCCGCCCGCGACTCAATGCAAAAACACTTCAAGCGCCTGCTTGCGTCAATGATTGATGTGACGGAAGAGCAAGCGCTGCGGGAAGTCCAGCAACAAGTATCTGCCAGTCGACAAAGATTCCTGAAATCGGCCGAGGGCGGATAATCAACCTGGTCATCCGAAAGACCGTCATCAGACGCTTTCACGGTACTTAGCAGGTCACATCCGACGCATCGTCATTAGAGTTATCGTCTATTGGTCCTACCAATAACGACAATCTCTCGCAATCTGGTCTGCTTTATTGGTTGACAAACTGGCTTGCCAAGCCTAATCTTGCTGGCAAAGAGCAACTGCCCGACTAATAAGACGCAAACCACACATGCAGCTGCCATCGTCACATTTATCTTGGTCGGCGCCGCGCAGACAAGCCCGACAAGTCGACCTCGCTGGCCACTGATGGGATAGACACATGAAGCACAGAAGCGCGGCGTTTATGTTCGCTGACACCACTCCCACCGAAACCGTCGGGGATGGCATCCGGCGGCAATTACTCGGTCATAACGATTCAATCCTGATGGCAAGAGTCGAGTTCGAAGACGGGGCGGTTGGTGACATTCACTCGCATCCGCACACACAGGTCAGCTACGTGGAAAGCGGCGAGTTTGACGTTTTTATCGACGGCGTCGAGAAGCGTGTCGGTCCTGGCGATAGCTTTTATGTACACCCCAATGTCGATCATGGCGCGGTCTGTCGTAAGGCCGGTGCGCTGCTGGACGTGTTCAGTCCTGTTCGTGAGGACTTTCTCAGGGAGGGGGAATCGTAGTGAAGGGAAATTTCAGGTGGGTCATCGTTACCCTCGTCGCGCTCGCCACGGTTATCAACTACATCGATCGGGGCGCGCTCGCCGTTCTGTGGCCGGAAATCTCCGCCGACCTGGGCATGACCAAGACCGACTACGCCATCATTATCAACGTCTTTACGTTCGCCTATGCGTTCGGTCAAACCTTGTTCGGCAAGATATTCGACTGGATCGGTACACGGCTCGGTTTCGTCCTTGCTATTGGTGTGTGGTCTCTTGCAACTATCTTGCACGCTGTCGCAACCTCTTTGTTGACGTTCTCGATCTTCCGCGGCCTTTTGGGTGTGTCGGAAGCAGGCAACTGGCCCGGCGCAACCAAGGCCAATGCCGAATGGTTTCCGATCAAAGAGCGTGCCCTTGCGCAGGGCATCTTCAACTCCGGCGCGGCCATCGGCGGCATAGTCTCCGCGCCGATCGTCGGGCTATTTTTTATATGGTTTGGCAGTTGGCAGGCGACTTTCATCATGATTGGTGTGCTCGGCCTGCTCTGGCTGGTGCCGTGGCTGATCGTCTACAAGTCCGGACCGGATTCCCATCCCTGGCTTGACGAGTCAGAGCGGGACTACATCCTGACCGGTCAGCGCAATACAGAGACGCACCAGGCCGCCGAATACGCGCCAACGTCGCGTGAGATCCTGTCCCGCAAGCAAAGCTGGGGCGTAATTATGGCCTCCTTTTTCCTCGATCCGATCTGGTGGCTATTTGTCGGCTGGCTGCCTCTCTATTTGAACGAGACCTACGGCTTCGGCGTGGCAGAGATTGCGCGTTTTGCCTGGATACCGTATGTCGGAGCAATGTTCGGCGCCTGGTTCGGCGGGCTTCTGGCGCAGAATCGAATCAGCGCCGGCTGGACCGTCAACAAGGCACGAAAATTCGTCATCAGCTTGGGTGGCCTGATCATGCTCGTCTCACTGTTGATGACCATCAAAGCGGCGACGCCGATTATCGCTGTGCTGCTGATGGCCGCTATTCTTTTTGGATTCCAAACAGCTGTTGGGAACATCCAGACGCTGCCGAGTGACTTTTATAGCGGTAAGTCCGTTGGCTCGCTCGCGGGATTTGCAGGAACAGCTGCCAAGCTTGCGGTCGTCCTGTTGAACTTCCTGATTCCGGTCATCACCGTGAACAGTTATGCACCGGCGTTCGCAGTCGGGGCCGGACTGGCGATTATGACTGTCCTCTCGGTCTGGATTCTCTGTGGACATATTCAACCTCTCAGCCCGCGCTCGGCTGGTTCTGCGTAGCGCGAAAAACAAAAGGAATACGTAATGAAATCTCTTGAAGGAAAAGTCGCTATCGTCGCTGGTGGCGCACGAGATATCGGACGAGCTGTTTCGGTAAGACTCGCGGCGCAGGGCGCCAAAGTTGTGGTCAATTACTTCAATAACCGTGAAGACGGTGACGCGACTGTAAAAGCGATCGAAGACGCGGGCGGTAGTGCGATCGCGGTTAAGGGCGATATGACCAAGAAGGCAGACATCGACAATCTTGTCGGTGAAGCGCGCAAGGCCTACGGCGATTCGATTGACATACTGGTTAATGTTGTCGGCGGTCTGGTGGCTCGCAAGTCCTTGCAGGAAATGGACGAAGAGTTTTTCGAATTCCTGATGAAGCTAAACGTCACCAGCACGTTTCTGACGACGCAAGCAGTTACTCCTCATATGGGCAGCGGGGGTTCGATCGTAAATTTCGCTTCGTTGGCCGGCCGGGACGGCGGCGGCCCGGGTGCTTCGGCGTACGCAACCGCCAAGGGTGCGGTCATGACGTTTACAAGGGCGATGGCCAAGGAGCTCGGTCCTGACAATATTCGCGTCAATTGCTTGTGTCCCGGCATGATCAGCACGACGTTTCATGACACGTTCACAAAAGATGCGGTACGGGCAAACGTTGCCGGCGCCACGCCGCTGCGACGGGAAGGTAATGCCAGCGAATGCGCGGACCTCGTTGCCTATCTTGCGTCAGACGAGTCAAGCTTCCTTACCGGCGTCAGTGTCGATATAAACGGCGGCTTGTTCTTCTCTTGATGCCTCCCGATCGGAGAGCCGCATGTAGCGGTTCTCCGATGACTCACACTACAATACTGCGACTTCAAACCATGCGAATGATCTCTCGATGGCTGTTTTTCTCCCTCGTTCTGATCCTGGCGCTTGTTTCATGCGCGCAGAACGAGAACCCCAATCTCGTCAGGACGATCGAAGATTTCGACAAGGTCGTCGCGACTTTGCAACCGGGTGACAAGGTCGTCCTCGCAAACGGAACCTGGACCGACGTAGAGCTCGAACTCAAGGCAAACGGTCTGCCGGACCAGCCGATCGAGTTGACAGCTCAGGTTCCGGGCAAAGTAATCATCACCGGCCAGTCCAACCTCAGCTTGTCGGGCGAGCACATCGTCGTTTCGGGGCTCGTGTTCAGGGACGGATACACCCCGACGAGCGAGGTCATTTCGTTCAGGACGTCGAAGGACGAACTCGCCAACAACTCGAGAGTGACGAACACGGTCATCGACAACTTCAGCAACCCGGAGCGCCACGACACGGATCTCTGGGTGGGCCTCTACGGCAAGAACAACCGGTTTGACCACAACTCATTGATCAACAAGGGAAACCGCGGCGTCACTGTTGCGGTCCGCATGAACACCGAGGCCAGTCGGGAGAACGGTCACGTCATTGAATACAACTACTTCGGTCCTCGCCAGACGCTGGGGTCGAATGGCGGAGAAACCCTGCGCATCGGAACCAGCCATTACTCCCGGGATTTTTCTAACACCATCGTCCAATACAACTATTTCGACCGCACCGGTGGTGAACTCGAGATCATCTCGAGCAAGTCCTGCGGTAACGAATTCCGAGGTAATGTGTTCTTCGAGAGCCAGGGCACACTGACAATGCGACACGGGCATTACACGCTCGTTGAAGACAACTACTTTCTCGGCAATCGCATACCCAACACGGGCGGCATCCGGATCATCAATGAGAATCAAACGGTACGAAATAACTACTTATCCGGCCTGACGGGGCATCGCTTCAGGGGCGCACTCGTGATCATGAACGGCGTACCCAACGGCCCGATCAATCGTTATGACCCCGTCATCGACTCATTGATGAACAACAACATCGTAATCGATAGCGACCACATACAGCTTTGTGCCGGTAGCGACGAAGAGCGTTCGGCAGTTCCCACCGGCTCATCGATGCATAACAACATCTTCATGAGCAAGACGAATCTCGATCCGTTCACGATCTACGACGACATCTCCGGCATCAGCTTCGAAGGCAATGTGCTGAACGAAGAAGCCGATGTTCCGATAGACACCGGATTTAGCAAGGTGCCCTACTCGGTCGCTGAGAATGAACACGGACTTCGCGTGCCGGCCC
>Ga0265306_10001809_pt1 | contig 10384 bp, 11 predicted proteins | sample Helome_3_FD_192493 | JGI IMG/M metagenome (GOLD analysis project Ga0265306, IMG submission 192493) | Marine sediment microbial communities from subtidal zone of North Sea - Hel_20160420 (Illumina Assembly) | ecosystem: Environmental > Aquatic > Marine > Subtidal zone > Sediment ...
AACTGCTTGGCGAAAAAATTCTCTCGCTGCCGGGTGTCAATGGTTCACGCAGTTATGTGGTCATGGAAGAGGTCAAAGAAACCCTCAACCTGCCATTATTCTGAATCTCTGAATTAATTCACGATGCAAAACACTTGCTGACATAGAATGCGTCCATGAGTACGATCATCATCCAGCACGACGATTGTTTCCACCACGATCCCGGCCCAAGACACCCTGAATCGCAACAGCGCGTCAAAGCCGTACTCAGTGGATTGGAAGACCTCAAGGGATTACAGAAACTACCTGCTCCCCTGGCAACCTCCGAGCAGATCTTACGCGTCCACCCGGCAGAATTCTGGGCAGAAATCACCTCGAGAGAACCGTTGGAAGGAGTCGTTGGGATCGATGCCGACACCTTTATCAGTAATGGCTCAATTGATGCGGCCCTGCGCGCCAGCGGCGCTTTGTGTTTTGCCATTGACCAGATCCTGGTCGGCAAGGCGCTCAGGGCTTTTTGCGCGGTCAGACCGCCCGGTCATCACAGCGGACCGGACACTGCGATGGGCTTCTGCCTGCTCAACCATGTGGCGATCGGCGCTCTCCACGCACTTGAAAACCCCGCTATCAACCGGGTCGCTATCATTGATTTCGACGTACATCATGGTAATGGTACGCAAGCGGTCTTTGCAGAGAACCCCGACGTTCTGTTTGTGTCCAGCCACCAGTTGCCGCTGTACCCCGGCACCGGGAATATTGAAGAAACCGGCTGTGGCAACATAATGAACCTGCCGCTTGCAGCAGGTGATGGCAGCAAGCCATTCCGGAAGGCCTGGAGCAATTTTGGTTTACCAGCCGTGCATAATTTTGAACCTGACCTGATCCTGATTTCAGCTGGCTTTGATGCCCATCAACGTGATCCACTGGCACAGATGGAACTCCAGGATGCCGACTTCCACTGGATCACAGGACAAATCTGCGACCTGGCGACAGACAGTTGCCAGGGACGTGTGGCTTCCATTCTCGAGGGTGGCTATAACCTGCAGGCACTGGCGACTGCCAGCCGCGCACACGTACAGGCGCTTGGCAGCTGATTTACGCTGCGACCCATAGTAGAATTACTGTCGGCAGTCACAATGCGGGTGTAGTTCAATGGTAGAACTTCAGCTTCCCAAGCTGACCACGTGGGTTCGATTCCCATCACCCGCTCCACTTTTTTAATGGCTTATAATCATCCCAACCAGCATCATTGATTACAAGACGGGCTTCGGGGAGAGCATTGCCATCCTTCGGCGGCGACCGCGGCTGCACCACCAATCATGGGCAGACGTTTTTCGCCATTACATGTTCACTTGCAGGTGGCTGGGCCAATCCCACGCTTACAATCGTTGCCCTGTCATTTCGGCTTGCGGATCATCTGGCCGGACGATTACGGGATCACGATCGGACACAGGGCGAAAAAGGAGCATAAGCATCATGTTCACCAAAGCAATAGTAAGAACACCATGCAAAGCGATGGTGGACGGCTTGAGCAGCGCAGACCTTGGCAAGCCCGATTACCAAAAAGCACTGCTTCAGCATGCCGACTATATCGAAGCATTAAAGGAATGCAATCTGCAGGTGACGATATTGCAGGCAGATGAGGAATTTCCCGATTCCACCTTTGTAGAAGACGTTGCACTGATGACACCGCGCTGCGCTATCCTGACCAATCCCGGTGCGCCAACCCGCAGGCTGGAAACACGGTCGATGCTTGAAACGATCCGTGAATTCTACGCAGATGTGGGAATGATTGAGGCACCCGGAACGGTGGATGCGGGTGACATCATGATGGTTGGAGACCATTACTATATTGGATTGTCAGAGCGCACCAACCAGGCGGGTGCCAAACAGATGATCACCATCCTGGAAAACCACGGTTTGCACGGTTCAATGGTTGAATTAACCGAGGTATTGCATCTAAAAACCGGCCTGGGTTACCTGGAAAACAATAACCTCCTGGCCTGCGGGGAGTTTTTGAGGAAGGCCGAGTTTCAACGGTATCATCTGTTAAAGGTCGATCCGGATGAAGCATATGCAGCGAATAGCGTTTGGGTTAATGGCACGGTACTGACCCCCCGGGGGTTTCCAAAAACAACGACTCTGATCAAATCAGCCGGGTACACTATCCGGGAGGTCGATGTATCTGAATTTCAAAAGCTTGATGGAGGACTCAGCTGCCTGTCATTGCGGTTTTAGAAGTACTCAAGAGAGGCCCGTTTAACAATTCTTCAGCTGCTCACGGATGTCGGAGTGCGTTTCCCAACACCCGCTCGACAATAATATCGTCGGCCAGGCTTTCCATTTTCCAGTTTTTCAGAAATGCGCAGTGACCACCATAACGGGTGAGAATTAATTCAATATTCTCGTTATCCGGCAAGTCTGCGAAATCGGTTACCGGCACCACAATATCGTCCTCTGAAGTTAGAATGGTTGTGGCTATTTTTATGGCCTCGAGACGGTCGCCTGCAACCGAGTATCCATCAAAATATTGATCCAGTGATTCAAATTCGTAGTGATGCGTTGCTAAATAACCTGTCCTTTCACGGAGATTTCCAAGCTTATGCCAATCATCATATTCACAGGTATCAGGAAACAAAGTCTGTTTGACCTTAATCGATTTTGCCCATTTGCTGATGAAGTAATTTTCATACCCCCGCGGACCCTCTTCCATCGCCGTAAGGGTGTTGGAGGGCGAAATTACCGGGCACACAGCAACCACCTGCCGCAGTGACAATCCGGCATCAGGCGCCGCCATCGCGACTCTCAAGGCAAAGTTCCCACCCAGCGAATATCCTGAAAGGGCCCAGTTCTGCGCACCCGTACGTCGCTGAACATCCTTCAGTGCCTGCACAACTTCCGCCAGCCGACAGGAATGAAACAAACCCCGGTTCATATGATGACTTTCGCCATGATCGCGAAAATTCAGACGAAAAACGTCAAAGCCCTGTTCGTACAGCATGCCGCCGGCTGCCACGATATAGTTGGAACGGCTGCTGCCCTCCCAGCCATGAAACAGGACAACCAGACCTTTGCTGTCACTCTTTTGCGGGGAGTAATGACCCAGCAGACGCACACCCTCACCTCCGTCCAGTATCCAGTCCTGCTCCGAATCCAGCATGGCCTTTGAACGCTTTCTGACAATCCGGCGCCGATAACCGCTGCTATTAATCAGGGATTGTGTATGGGTGCTACGTAAACCGAAGACCGGAAAAAATGATTCTGCTGAGATTCTCGATCGTTTCATTAAATCTTACTGCCCATACTAACTTTCATAGCTACTGATAACCGCTGACCTGGCGCCTTCAGCCAAAACACGTCTGGGTTGATCAATTGCGCTGATGACCGGCAGAAAATGAACCTCGGCAATTGATTTCGGTCTGGCCAGCTGACGGTAAAAATTCACCGACATACTCTCACCTACCCGAAACGAAACCTCCTCATCTATACGACCATCACGCATATAACGAATCATGACCGGTTGAACCGGGCATCCAACATCTACTGCTGCGCGGAACATACGGGCATGAAAGACCCGTATGGGCGCGCCCGGCTGAATACCGCCTTCAGGAAAAATGGTAACAGCCCTTCCCTGTTCCAGGCGCCCGGCCATGAGTGAGCTAACATCGGCCGCCGAATTATGATTACCACGTTGATGAAAAATCGTACCGCCGGTACGTGCTATATGACGGAACACCGGCCAACCGTCGATTTCTGCTTTACCCACGAAACCCATCGCGTGGCCACTATGCAAAACGAGAATATCCAGCCAGGAAATATGATTGGCTGCCATCAATACGGGGCCGGTCTGTGGCTCCCCGGTCACCTGTACCTTTAGTCCAAAAAACCAGACAAGACTTTTGGCAAGTCGAATTGCACCCTGGTCCGCTTTGCGCGAACCCTCTTGTGTACCAAGTCGCCTGTTATAATTCACCAGCACTAGTATTGGTGGAAGAATAAACAATAAAAAACCAATGAGTAACAGGCCGCGTATGGTAAAACGCAGGGTTGAAGCTATTATTGAAATCATAACCAGGTCGAAACAGCTCCAAGCTTGGAGAAAAGTGGCGCAAAGGTTAGCACATCAGCGACAATACGCTGCGATACATTTTCAACCCCATTAACCTTACGGTCAACAGGTGCTATGAAGCAATTTCAAGTCAGAAATATCAACAGCGGTGCTGTTTTCACGGTCAATGAGGGCGAATCAGTTCTGAACGCAGCACTGCGACAGGGTGTAATGCTGCCTTATAGTTGCAAAAACGGCACCTGTGGCAGTTGTAAAGGCCAACTGGAATCGGGTGAAGTGCACTACCCTTTCCATCCGCCATTGGCGCTGAGCCGCGAAGAAATTGGTGAGGGTTCGGCCCTGTTGTGCCAGGCGGAGCCAACCGGTGACCTCGTTATTCGCGTCCGTGAAATCGAAGCGGTTCGAGATATTCTTATCCGAAAAATGCCGGCGCGGGTGACTGAAAAGACACAACTGACACCCGATGTCATGCGTATCAAGATCAAGTTACCCAATGCCCAGCGGCTTCAGTTCCTGGCGGGGCAATACCTTGAAATCTTGTTGCCTGAAGGCAAACGGCGGGCGTTCTCCATTGCCAGCCCCCCTCAGTCTGAAGATGAGATCGAACTGCATATCCGCCATGTCGACGGCGGAGGTTTTACCGGCTGGGTTTTTGACGAAATGAAAGAGCGCGATATCCTGCGACTGGAAGCGCCTCTTGGCAACTTTTTTATCCGCAATGACGAGCTTGATCGTCCAATGATATTAATGGGTGGCGGCACCGGATTTGCACCACTAAAATCCATGATTGAGGACCTGTTGGCACAACAAGACAAGCGCCCGCTACACCTTTTCTGGGGTGCAAGTAACCAAGTTGACCTGTACATGCACGAGCAGGCGCAATTATGGGCCGAACAAAACGAACATGTTCAATATTCCAGCGCTTTACTGGAGGCCGGTGACGCAGCGAGCACGGGTAGTTTTAATGGATTTGTCCATCATGCGGTGTTGCAACAATACTCAGATCTTGCAAATTTCGATATTTACATGAGTGGCCCACCCGCCATGATTGACGCGAGCCGTGACGCATTCCTGGAGAACGGCGCAGAAAAACGGCGCATATTTTTTGATTCATTTGAATTTGGACTGGACGTGCCAATCAGGGTATTGGCCAAATCACACTAGCCGGGATAGGGATGAAATACGCGGCCAGGTAATCTACAGCGACAACAGGTCAAACTCTCCCAGGTTCATCAGGAATTTTTGCGCGGCAAAATTGACAGAGGATTTATCAGTGGCCTCAGACAAACTGCGCACACTATCGGCAATTGCCAACCACCAACGCATATGACCGGCACTCAACTGGGCAGCGACCGGAATCAGGTCGTGCATCGTGCTGATATTCCGCGCTGCGGCCTCCTTGATATTGAGCATATTGCCGAGATCCAATTCACTTTTATGCAATTTTGTAAACAAGGCCTTCACCAGCTTTGGATCCTGTTCCAATGACTGGGAACTGGCAGGTTCCGCATTTTCCTCAAGAAGCGCAATATCCATATAACTCAGAATTTCACGTAAAGCTCCGCGCAGGCTCAGACGCAGTTCGTTCTTTCGTTCCCGCTCCAATCGTAGCTGCAGTAACGAAAATAACCCAACCAGGAAAAAGCCTTCCAGGCAGAAGCCGATCAGTTCCGGTAACAGGCTATTCTGGAACGCCCCATCTGTGCCTGTCTCGAGAAAAAGAAACAACAATAAAGATCCGCCGACGCCAAACAGGATCAGTGGCGTCAGTAATAGAAGACGTTTCAACTCAAAACATCCGTTTCAGGCAGCGCCAGTGCCTGAACCACGGCGGCAATTTTGCTCGCTTCGGTCGGCGTCATATCCAAAGGCACGTTCTGAAGGTAAACGACCAGGTCTTCCCGTATCGGTATAGGGAAGACATCGTGAGGGCTGCGAGGCGGCTTGAGAGCCAACTCCTCGCGGGCCTGAGCCTGCCCCGGCGTATCACGGGCAGCGACCACTACAGCCTCCTGTTTCTCACCTTCCACGGAATTAAAACCAGCGGGATCCTCAGTCCAGGATATAAAATCCTTCAACGCCCCACAGAGCCGTTCGTTATAAACCTTTATGCTTTCCGGACGGATGGCTGAACCCTGGAGCTTATGAAACCGCGAACAAAGTTCATCCACATCAAGCTGACGCAGGTCGGAACGCTCATTCGGTTTCAATTGAATCAGCAATTGCTCTGCTGCCAGCTTGCGCGACCGCGCGGTTGCGGGACTGGTCAATCCGGTAACGGCACCCTGCCTCAGGAACTTGAGGAAGGCTGTTTGTGAATAGTCTTTTTCAGTCATTGATTTCTTAACACTCTGGTTCCATCTGGCCGCATTAATCCAACCGGGCAAGTCTAATCGTTAACCCAAAAATAGCCCAATTAAGACACGGGTAATCGCACCGCGCTTATTGGCAATGGCTTTGGTGTCTGGCCCTGGTTCATCCGCAGCGCATTTCGAAAACAGGCCATTGCGGCTTCAAGTTCCCCCTGGCGTTCAAGCAGTTGACCAAATGCATCATAACCAAGACTGCTCGGCTCCAGTTCAAGGCTTTTAACCATGTGTTCACGGGCCTTGCCCCACAACGATTCACCGGCGCACATACGGCCAATCGCCAGGTGCAGGCCCGCGTCATCTGGATGTTGTTTTAGCCATTTCTCACATTGTCTTAGACGTTTTATCCTGTCATCCGCAGCAGGATCGCCATAACGTAGTACCAGTGCCGGATTCCACTCATGTTTGAGACCTGCACTGATTATCGGCTCGGCGAGATCGGCCCGGTCCAGCTTCGTGGCGCCACTGGCAAATGCTTCGACAACTGCTGCTTGCTGACGCATGGCGCGGGGTAGTTTCTTCCAGACAAACTGCAAATCTTCAACCTCTGGAGCCGATTGCAATTTGTTTATCGCGATCTCTTCTTCCAATTGATGGGATTGCTCGTCATCCAGCACGCCCGCTTTACGCAGTGCAGGTAACAGGGCAAGCAGTTGGTCCCAGTCGGCCAGTTCTCTGTAGCAACGGGACAATAGTTCCAGCACCTGCGGGTGCTTGCGACGACTTTTGTAGAGATCCTGCAAAATCGGTAATGCAGCGGCGCGACCGCCGTTGGCAAGTAACATACGTGCCCGTGTCAACTCGACCAGGAATCGTTTTTTTGAGCCGCCACTGTCGGCCTGTTCAAGGTAATATTCCCGGCGGTCATGGGCATCCTGGCCATCTGCGGCCTGGGCGGCAGCCAGGTAGTGTGCAGTGGTCCTGCCCTGTTTGCTGGCGGAGTGCTCCAATGCCTTTTCTGCCTTTTTCCAATCGCCTTCGGTTAATGCAAGCAGGCCTTTCTCAAGCTGATTGAATGCCCGTTTCTCACGCATTTTACGGGCGGTTTCAACCGGCATACGCCATAACCAAACAACAATCTGCACAGCAAACCATAAAATCAGCAAGGACGAGACCAGGACCATGACACTGGTTTCAACGGTCCAGTCACCAAAATTGATCAGCACATGACCCGGGTCGGATTTGAGTAACGGTGCCAGCGCACTCGCCAGCAGCAGCAGTGCCAAAATCAGCAGGAGGAGAACACTGCGTTTCATTCTTCGGGTTCCACGTTTTCAACCGGTGTTGCAGACTGCAACAACCTGCGGCTATCCCGCAATTGACGCAACTTTGTCCAGGGACCGCTGATATCGGGCATTTCAGGTGAAATATTGACCTGTTTCAAAGTCGCGACACCGAGAAGCAATGCCTCCACCTCAGATGAGCCATTCTGAAAAAATTGTTTTACGGTGGCGTCAACCCTGTCCAGTGACCCGTCATAAGCAACGCTATCGTTACGCATCAACGCCAGGCGCGCCGATTCAAACTGCAACCATAAACCCTGACGCAGGTAATCTTTGTCATCGAGACTTAACAACGATTGATCTTCAGGGACGCGTCGTTTTACCGTGACCAGTGAGGACAGCGTATTTTTGAAACTCTGCCACCAACTGGTATCTTCCGGCAACTCAGGTTCCGGCTGCGCCTTAATCTCACCGCGAAATGGCATATCGGATACTTTTGACTGTAAATCTGTGATCAGTGACGTCAATTGCACGTGGTCAATGGCAGGCACCCGGGCCAGCGCCTGTCGTGCTGCGGCAATCCGTTGACGCACGCTGAGAAACATCGGGTCATTCAATGCCTCAATTTGAACGTCGGCGGCTTGCAAAGCGAGATCAGCGGCAATCGGATCACCAAATAACTGCAAGCGTTCACTGGCGGCTCGTAATAGAAAATCTATTTCTGCAATATCCAAAGCTGCTTTGCTGCTCTGACTGGCGGCAGCGATACTGACAAGACCTGACTCGGTTGCAGAAAGACGTTGTTCCAGTGAGCGCACGCTACCCTGCATCGCACTGATCGAAGACTGATCCTCACCTGTCTGGCCCTGCAAACCCGTCAGCTGGTCTTCCACGGCCTTGAGCCGTTCATTGCGGCGGGAGAATTCATCCGCATCGATAGGAGATTGTGTTGTACCAAGCCGGTCTTCAATAGATGCCAACGAGTTAGCCAGTTGCTTTTGACTATCTTGCAGTTGCGTCAGTGTTTCTGTTTGTGCGAGTTCATCCGGATCCCCGACGCGTGTCTGCCACCACTGCCAGGCTGTAGCGCTGACAGCTGCCATCGCCACCAACAAAGCCAGTATTGCGATAGCCGTACCGGAAGAAGCGGGTTTTTTCTCCTGCAACAACCTGTCCATCTCGGGATCGTTGGTCAATTCTTCAATCTGTTCGTTCAATTGTTCTGTTTCCATCCTGAAGCCTGCAAATTCGTGCCGCGTCGATTGCTGTTGATGCTAACCAAATCCGTACTATTTGGCACCTTAAAACGAAAAACACCGGTTCAACCATTAGCCTGATGCCCCGTCAGTCGCAGAATTGACCGTAACAAGTCAGCGTTTCCCGGACCATCGGCCAGATCAACATCAATTGCACCCAGTTGTCTTAAATGATGCTGGATACGAGATGAAATCACCAGTGCCGGTGATTGCAGTATTTTACCCCACACGTCCTGGGGCAGGTATTGTTTAGCGAGTGTAAGTGCTGAAATACTTGTCCAGATGCTGATCAGACCTGCTACATCGCGTAAATTATCAACCTGGCGGGGGCCCGGTTGAAGTGGCACACGTTCGTAAACCATCGCTTTGATGGTTCTCCACCCATAGTCCCGCAAGCCCCTTGCAATGGTATCGCGACCACCCGGCGCACAAAAAATTACGGCCGTACCCGGTTCTTCAGCCAACTCCGGTACCTGCATGAGGTCTTCACTGGTAAACCCGGACCTGGCTTGCAAATGAACCGGATAGCCAGACGCTTCCAGCTTTGCGCGCGTCGCGGAACCAACGACGGCAATCTCGAGATCATCTAGCTGATCATGCGGGGGAATAAACGGCAGTCCAAACTCAACGGCACGCGGACTGGTGAAAACTGCCAGCTTACGCAATGGCTTTTCAGACCAGGCCGATTTGAAATCAAATTCCGGTTCACGGGCCGAAAATGTATATAAAGGCATGACGATGGGAACCAAACCAAGGGCATCAAGCTGGTCAGCCAATTGCTGTGATGCATCTTTAGGGCGTGTGACAAGAACGTGAGTCATGAATCCTCGCTGTCAGGTTAGTTCTGTCCTATAAAGCCGTGATAATTTTTCCTGCCCCATTTTCCAAGAGATCGGCAGCCACCCGCTCCCCCAATTCAACTGCCTGCCCGGTTGACGCTTCACCTGCGGCCTGGATAGATTGCTTGCCGTCCGGTGTACTGATCATCGACTTTAGACGGACCAAACCACCATCCAAAACTGCATGAGCGGCCAAGGGAACCTGGCAGGTGGCTTCCAGAACCCGGGCCACTGCTCTTTCTGCACAGGCCACGACCATCGTGTCGGAATCTGCCAAGGGTTCGATTAAAGCACGTGTCGCGGCATCGTCCTCACGGCATTGCAAGCCGATGATTCCCTGTGTTGAAGCGGGTAACCAATCAGGCATCTTGAGTGTTTCAGTAATACGCTCACCCAGCCCCAGTCGTTCCAGGCCGGCGCAAGCCAGGATGATCGCGTCATACTGTCCTTCGTCCAGTTTTTTCAAGCGGGTGTCAACGTTACCGCGCAGATCAGCCACTTCCAGGTCAGGTCTTAATGCCAGTAACTGTGACTTGCGACGCAGGCTTGAAGTGCCAATACGACTTCCAGCGGGCAGGTCTGCCAGTCGTTGTGCATTACGACTGACCAGGGCGTCATATGGATTGGCTCTTGGCAGAACCGCGTCAAG
>Ga0265306_10001811_pt1 | contig 10376 bp, 9 predicted proteins | sample Helome_3_FD_192493 | JGI IMG/M metagenome (GOLD analysis project Ga0265306, IMG submission 192493) | Marine sediment microbial communities from subtidal zone of North Sea - Hel_20160420 (Illumina Assembly) | ecosystem: Environmental > Aquatic > Marine > Subtidal zone > Sediment ...
TGTTCCAGGACCTCGAGAACCAGGATCTGGAAAATCAGGACCTGGAGAACGCCGCAATTCTGTTTCAGGACCTCGAGAACCAGGATCTGGAAAATGGCACGCTGCTTGACGATCAGCCATTCGTCGAAATCAGTTGGCCAGTCGATCCCGATTCAAATACAACGGTCGGTATTAATGCCAAGATCATTGCGGCAGCCGGAACGACCGATGATGTTACAACGCAGGTGTTCGTGACGCAGTCCTACCTGACGCATACGGTGACGCAGAGCCCGAACGCCGTATCGGGCCAATTCTGCACGACGCAGGTCGTTGCCGATAACCAGGTGGTCTTCAACACCGTTATCAACGAACCGCTGGGCAGCAACCCGGCCGACGACGGCCTCGATCCGGACGTCATCAGCTTCTACGCTGAGCCCGGCGTGCCGACGACGGTTACGGTGCGCATCTACGGCGACGCAAACTTCAACCCGAACAATGTCGGCCTCGCCGTTTACGCACAGGCGGGGGAAGCGGAGGATTGCACGCCCGAAATCGGTGGACCGGAGATATCGGACTGCGAGATCGACTTCGAGCCCGATACGACGCCGCCCGAGGTTGGTGGTTTCCCGGACGATCCACCCGACGGGGACCCATTTTCGCTATTGCCGGGCCAGACGACTTACACGCTTGAGTGGGGCCCCGTTAGCATTACCGACGACGACCCGACTGCAGGAATTAGCTGTTCTCCGGGCACGCTGATCGACTCTGACGAGACGGCGGATCCGCCAACGTTCACGTTTGAGTACAAGTTCCCGCTGGGCATGACGACTGTCACATGCAACGTGAGTGATTCCTCCGGCAATACGGTCGAGCCGCCGCCATCGTTTACGGTAACGATCTTCGATGACGACGGGCCGGTGTTTACAACGCCGCCGGCGGACATTGACGACTTCGAGGCGACCGGCACCTTCACGCCGATTAGCGATGTTGAGCTGGGCGTCAATGACATTGTCGCAGAGGATGAGTTTCCACCGGTTACGCTCACGAACGATGCTCCGCCGAATCCCGCCGGCTTCCCGATAGGAGAGACGACGGTTACCTGGACGGCGACCGACGCCAACGGCAACGAATCGTATTTCGAGCAAAAAGTGACACTGGTCGATAATCCGCCGACGCTGAGTGTCAGCGACTTCACCGTTTTCACGGCGGAATCATCGATTACAATCGATTATGCGGATTACCCGGACAAGATCTCGGCGACGGATGTCGTGGACGATAATGACGGCAATGACGTCCTGATCGACTGTACGCCAACCGACCTGGTTCTTGGTCCAAATTCGGTCAGCTGCACGGCCACCGATTCCTCAGTCAACGAGGATACGAAGACGCTAACCGTCACGGTCGAGCTGTCCTATGTCATCGAAATCGATAGGGTCAAGCGCAATATCCGGGCCGGCAGCACAGTACCGGTTGACTTCCGTTATCTCGACCGAGGCAATCCGCCTTCACCCATCGATAGTTCCGGCTTCGCGCCGTCAGCCAGGTGGGCGGAGTTCACCGGGAGCGATTGTGAAACAGGTCCAACCGGGGCAAACATGGGCAGTGACGATTCGGGCAGCAGCTATTTCCGTTATACCGATCCGACGTGGCAGTACAGCTGGCAGACACCTGCCGAGGCGGCAGGCAATTATCTACGCTTTACTATCATGCCGCCCGAAATGGAAACCGGAGAGTCATACATTTGCGTGAGGGTTCGATGAGGCGATTAGTGTAATGTCATCTCGGTCAGGACATCCCGCGCTTTTTCGCGCCATGTTGCCAGCGAGGCCATGTATCGCCAGGTAGGGACGTCGTCGAAGAACATCGCCATCGCTTCGCCGCGACGCCGGTAGGCGGCGTCAAATTCGGCGCTCGCCTCGGCCGGGTAGCGTGCCGCGAGGTAGGCCTGGCCGAGGTAGAAGCGAATGATCCAGAGATCGGCAAAACCGAGAGCAGCTTTTAGCTCGTCGATTGCCGGAATGTATCGCTCATTTTCCAAATCAATTAACCCGTTGATCAATTTGGCATAAGCTCTTGATTGTGGTCGCAGCTGACTCCCCAACTTCTCGGCAATTGCATTGGCGGCCTCGAGATCGCCGAGCTTTGCGAACATCACCGCCGCCGGCACTAGCTGCCCGTCTCTCTGGTTATCTGCCGGAAGACTGCGCAACGTGTCCAACGCCTGGGCATTTTTCCCCTGTGCCATGTAAGTTTCGGCGAGCGCGATTGTCTTCACGCCAACACCACGCTCGTTATTGTCAGACCGGTCCTGCTCGATGCCGGCGAGCAATATCGATTCGGCCTGCTCTGAGTTTCCCTCAGACAAAGCCATGTCCGCCACACCGATACTTGCCAGCGATTTGCCGCGCGGGCCGGTCGCATCCATGCGCTGGTACGCGGATCGCGCCGATTCAATATCCCCGGTGTCCAGCGATGCCATCGCAAGAACCATGAAGGGCTTGAAGGCCTTCGGATCGTCGGCGATGACGGATTCTGCCGCGCTCACCGCCGTTTCGAGGTCGCCGGCCCACATCGCATTGAGCGCATGGTTGGACCGATACAATGTCCTCGTCGGGTACATCGCTATCAGGCGCTCGCTCGCTGCTACTGCCTTGTCAAACTGCAATGTCAGGAAATAGAGAACGGAGAGATTGTTGTGCCCGGCACCATCAGCCGGAAATCTCTCGACCAGTTGCTCGAAGTTCTCAATGGCTTTGTCATAGTTGAGTGATACCCGTATGTAATACAGCCCCAGCGTTCGATATCGCTCGCGTTCGGTCATGCGGTCGAGCAACGAAAGCGCTTTCTGCCATTGTTCTTCTGCCTCTGAACGTCGACCTATCTTGAACGCAGACAGCCCCCAGCCCGAATATGCTCTTGCAAACTCAGGATCGTTTTCAATCGCCTTCTTGTAATAGACAATGGCTTCTTCATCCTGGCTTGCGCGGGCCAGATTTTGCGCCGTTACATAGTCTTTAATCGCCTCCAATGACGTTGCGGTGACCGCCTCGCCGGAGGCGAGTTGTTCAACGCTCAGTGAATCATCACCAAGTTCTTTGCGCATGTCCGCTGCGAGGGAATTGACGGCGGTTAGAACCTCTGACCTGTTTGCAGCATCTGCATCGACTTCAGCGACAACCTGTCCCGCCGGGTCAACGGCTCTCAATCTTAGTTCGTATTCACCGCCCGCTTCGGCTATCGAGCCCGCGAGCGTCAGCCCTATGCTCTGACGAACGGAAATCAGAAGCGCAACATTCTCAGCAAGCGTTTCTCCCAGCCCGAGTTCCTTTGCCTGCGACAATGCGCTCGAGCGCCGATAGGTGGAGATGAACGCCGCACCCTCAATACCGAGGTTCAGCGCCTGCTCGAGTGAGCCGTCAAAAAGCGGATCTCCCGTCTGGTTATCGAAGTCGGCGATCAAAATCGAGACAGGCTCAATATCCTCTACGACTTCGGGGCCGGCTGTCAGGTTCAGGTACAGAGAAAAAATCAGCGCGACGGACAGTACTCCGATGACCACGAAGTCCGTCTTACGGCCGCCGAACGGTTCGATGATCGTATCGGTATGTTCGGCCTGAACGACAATTCCCTTTTCGCTAATGTCATAGATCCAGGCGAGAACGACAGCAACGGGAAAGCCGATGAAAGAGAGGATAATGAGCCAGCGGAGCACCCATTCGGGCGCTTCGAAAGCGGGAAGTACGATGCTCGCCGCCTCGACGAGTATCCACGCGACGCCAACGTAAAGGCCCGCCGTCCGAAAGACCTCGCGGCGGCGCAGTTCCAGGAGAAATGATTTCATTTTTGTTATCGAATCGATCGCGCTTTTCGCGATCGAGTTTAGCACAGGCATGCGAGCACAGATCAACGCCGGCGCAAGACGTGCTTTATGCTAGGAGACTCTAGTCGTCGGCGCGCCTGCCGGATGAAGTGCTGGTTCGAATATCGTGATCGACAAGTTGGCTCGCCATGTCAAACGACACGTCTGACGCCCGTCGGACATCAGTGCGTCGGTCGTCAAAACGCTCGTAGCGGCATTGGCAATCGGCTGCGTCGCAGCCATTCAGGGGCAACATCGGTAACTGATTGGTGAGGAAGCGTTGACCTGCGATCGCCTGTGCCGCCTGGCAACAGTCGCCGTTGGCTGCAATCACCTCGACACCGCGGTATTCATTCTTTCTTGTTTCTTGCGGACCTGTTGTTGTTGTCGGTGAAGGGGTGGATTTTCCGATGAGTTTGGCGAATAAGCCCATAAGTCAGGTCCTCTGCGATGTTCCCTCAAGATAACAGCGCGGCGGGCGTAAAACGTTGCGCTGCGTCTCGAAACAAAACGGACCGGCGTCCCGAACATTGCTAAACTCAGTGGCGAAGCAGACACAGACGAGGAAATCCGGATGCGACGCCTACCTATAATCCTATTGGTTTCATTCTTTCTTTGTGCTGCGGCTGCGGCACAGGAGTTGAACGGTACGCTGAAGGGCATCGCCGATTCCGGCCAATTCAAAATCGGGTTTGTGCCGGATGCACCTCCGATGTCCTTTGTTGACCAACAAGGCGAACCTGCCGGCTACTCGATCACGCTCTGCAAAACAGTGGCCGCTGCCGTCAAGGAGGCCGCAGGTCTCGACGAGATGGAAATCAGCTACATACCGCTGATACTGCCCGAGGATCGGCTGAAGGCCATCGAAGAAGGGGTCATCGACATCGAGTGCGGGGCATCGACGGTAACGCTGTCACGCCGAGAGCGAGTCGATTTTTCGCTGATGACGTTCATTACGGGGGGTGCAGTAGTGTCGCTGAAAAAGGCGCCCATCCCCTCGATCAATTTCCTGGAAAAGAAGACCATTGCCGTCATCAGGGGAACGACGACACACGAATCCCTGCAGCACTTCAGCGACGTTAACGAGGTCAAATTCAAGCTGCGCATCATCGAGACGCATACGAGAGGGCTGGAATTGCTGAACGAGGGCAAAGTCGATGGCTACGCAACCGATCGCGCGATGATTATCGGCCAGGTACTGCAATCGGCGGACGCCGCAATCTACACGATCACGGCGGACGTATTCTCATTCGAGCCCTATGCATTGATGTTGCGACGTGGCGACACGACCTTTCGCCTGGTCGTTGATCGCGCTCTCGCCAGTCTGTACAGAACCGCACGGATTCGCCGAATCTACCATGACTGGTTTGGCCGTTCCGGCGAGCCGCTGTCGCCAATAGTGGAAGCCATCTACGAATTCCAGGCGGTCGGCGAATAGCCGATATTCCTTTCGTTTTTGGCAATGACCGCCAGCTCGCCGCATGGATGCAGGGCAAAGCGCAATGTTTCAATGATTCTTGTCGTCGTGCCGTCTGCCGGATACAGGGGTCGATCTTCTGTCGTTCTCGCGAAGCTGGCATGCTACGTCAAATGACAGGTCCGACGCTCGCCTGTAATCAGTGCGTCGGTCGTCAAAGTGCAGGTAGGTGCATCGACATTCCGGTGCGTCGCAGCCACCCAGGGGTAGCATCGGAGCCTGGGCAGTGAGGAATCGTTGACCCGCAACGGACCTTGCCGCCTCACAAGAGCCAGTCTTGTCGACGATTACTTCGACACCGCGGAATTGGTTCTTTGCAGTTTCGTCCTGACCTGACACCGCCTTCCTGGAAGTGTTGGAAACTCCGGTCAACTTGGCGAAAAAGCCCATCAGTCAGGTCCTCTGCGATATACCCTCAAAGATAGCAGCGCTGCCGGCAAAAATCATTATGTCGAATCTCGGGACCAGGCGTTTCGGCGGCTCGGCCTCTCTTTCTACCTGCTTCGGTAAACATCCTTGCGGTCGCCGACCTTGATGACGTGGACCACCAGAACCGCATCTTCGATGCTATAGAGGATGCGGTAGCGTCCCTGCCGGATTCGATAACGCTCCAGGCCCGACAGCTTCAATGAACCCGGGGGTCGCGGGTTGTCGGCGAGCGATTGAATACGCTTGATGATGCGTCGCCGATCGGCTTTCGTGGCGATCGATTCGAGTTCTTTACGCGCTGACTTCTTGATTCGCAGGCTATATCTTGCCACGCCGTTTCAAATCCTTGACGACGTCTTCGAACGCATAATCAGGTTCCTTTTCCCGGACCTCGAAGGCCTCGATGTCGCCGGCATCCTCTGCAAGCGCGGCTTTGACGGCCTCGTTCACAAGTTCGGAAACGCTGCGATCCGTTTCAGCGGCCTTCAGGCGCAGCGCACGATGCAGGTGAGGATCGAAGTAAACGGTAGCCCTTTTTTGAGCGGTTTCACTCATGACCCTAGGCTAGCGTCTTGACGCTATAACGTCAAGACGCCCGATTTGCCAGACAGTGCTGGGCCGATGGCGTGGGCGAACCCAAGGCATGCGGCCAGAATCGTGCAGCGCTGGCCAACGACACGCAATATCTGCGAGTATCTCGTCAACAAATAACAAGAGCGGGCATGGTGAGCCAGCCATTGCCTGGTCGTCCTGATCAGGGAGCCATCACATGTTAGTCACAGACAAGACGTTCAGGGTCAGCTTCTCGCTACGCGGGCTGGCTTTGTTATCCGTATTATCCGCAGCGACACTGGCGTTTGCGGCTGAAGCGACCGCGGCCGATTCGATCGACGAATTCCAACTCATGATGAAGCTGTTCGGCGGTCTCGCGCTATTCCTGTTCGGCATCGATCAGATGTCCGATGGCCTTAAAGCCGTTGCCGGCAATCGCATGGCGACATTGCTGGGAAGCATGACCCGCAACCGTTTCCTCGGCGGCATCACGGGCGCGTTCGTTACGGCAATCCTCAACTCCTCTTCGGTAACGACCGTTTTGGTGGTCGGATTCACCACGGCCGGCATCATGACGTTGCAGCAATCGATTGGCGTCATCATGGGCGCCAACATCGGCAGCACCATGACCGCGCAAATCGTTGCCTTCAATGTCACGCAGTACGCGATGCTGCCTATCGCCATCGGTTTCGGCATGATCTTCTTTGGCAAGAACGAGAGCACCAGGCACAGCGGTGCGATGCTGTTCGGCCTGGGCCTGCTTTTCGGCGGCATGGGGATCATGAGTGAAGCGATGTATCCACTCCGGTCCTTTCAGCCGTTCCTGGATCTTATGGCGCGCATGGAAAACCCGTTGCTGGGCATCCTCGTCGGCGCCGGATTCACGGCCCTGGTGCAATCCTCGGCGGCCACCACGGGCATCGCGATCGTCATGGCGGCTGAAGGGTTGATGTCGCTGCCGGCCGGTATTGCGCTGGCGCTCGGCGCCAATATCGGTACCTGTGCAACCGCGTTGCTCGCGGCAATCGGCAAGCCCGTCGCCGCGCGCCGCGCCGCGGGCGCGCATGTTCTTTTCAACGTCCTTGGTGTGCTCATCTGGCTGCCACTGATCGGTTTTCTGGCAGAGCTGGCTACTGCTGCCTCGCCGGCACATCCGGAATTGGTCGGCGCCGCCCGCATGGCCGAGGAAGTGCCGCGCCAGATCGCGAACGCCCACACGATTTTCAACGTCGCCAACACCGCGATCTTCATCTGGTTCACCGGTTTTTTCGCACGGGCCGTTGAGAAACTGGTGCCCGACCGCGTTGTCGTGACTAAAGAGATTATTGCGCCCAAGTTCCTTGACGACGCACTGTTGGCAACCCCGACACTGGCCATGCAGGCGGCGCGCTTCGAGGGGCACCGCCTGGGCGAAATCGCGTTGGAAATGGTCGACCAGGTGGGACCGGCAATAAGGACCCGTGATGTCGGGCAGTTCGATGAGCTCGAGAAAAAGGATGACCAGATCAGCGTTCTCAAAGAGAAGATCATGGAATACCTCGGCGAGATCTACAAACAGGAGCTGACGTCAGATGAAAGCCGACGACTGTTGCGCATGATGCGTGGTCTGGACGAGATCCAGCGGATCAGCACTGCTGTCCGCATCGATCTGATCGCCGTAGGGCGACTATTGATCGAATCGGAGATCGAGACGTCCGAGACAACCCAGCACGCACTTGCGGCGCTGTACGATGAGGTTTGTGCGGCCGTCAAGCTGGCTGTCGATGCGATCGCCGAACGGGACGAGGGCAAGGCGCTCGAGGTTATTCAGATGAAGTCCACGATCAACGGACTGATCGACGGCGCGCTCGAGTACCAGCAGGAACGCATTGCGCCCACCGAACCGCAGCTCATTACATTGTTTCGTCTCGAGGATGAGGTGATCGACGCGCTCAAGCGCATCTACTCACTGTCGAAGCGACTCGCCAACTTGCTGTTGCCGGAGGCGGTCGCGGCGAGGGACGTGTAACGATATTTTAAATCCTAGTAGACCTGCGGAATCGTGTGTTCGAACGTCAGGTCCGTCGGCGTGCCCGGTTTCTTTTCCTTGCGCGTCAGGCCCTCCACGTCAGGCGGCTCCCAGTCCAGCCGCTTGTACGGGATGACGCTCAGGAGATGGGAGATGCAGTTCAGGTGCGCGCGTTTCTTGTCGTCGGTATGGACGTGGTGCCAGGGCGAGGCGTCCGTGTCCGTGGTCTCCAGCATTCGCTGAAAAGCCGCGGTGTAGTCCCACCAAAGCCGCAACGATTCCACGTCCATCGGGCTGAGCTTCCAGTGGCGCATGGGATCGGTAATTCGCGCCATGAAACGCCGTTCCTGCTCTTCCTGGCTCACATCAAGAAAATACTTGATGAGAATGATGCCCGCATTAATCATCTCTTTCTCGAAACCCGGGCAGAGCCGCAGAAAATTCGCGTGTTCTTCTGGTGTGCAGAAGCCCATCACGTGCTCGACGCCCGCGCGGTTATACCAACTGCGGTCGAAGATCACGATCTCGCCACCGGCGGGGAACTGCTCGATGTAACGCTGCGGGTACCACTGGGTCTTCTGCCGGTCACTCGGTGCCGGAAGCGCTACCACCCGGAAGACACGCGGGCTCACGCGTGAAGTAATGCGCTTGATCATGCCGCCCTTGCCTGCGGCGTCGCGGCCTTCGAATATGACGATGACTTTGAGTTTCTCCTGCTTGACGTACTCCTGAAGGTAGCAGAGTTCCGTCTGCAATTTTCGCAGCTCTTTCTCGTATGTCTTTTTGCCGAGTTTCTTCTTCTTGTCGCTTTTCGCCATGAGTCGCTCCGTTCTTGTATGGACTTTTTCTCTCGCTGATTGCCGGCGACCGGGAAGATCGGAATCCGGTGCCCCTCGACCAGATAATTGGCCTGTTCGAGTCTACCGAGCTTTCAACAGGCGATCCATCCGATTTACGGCAATTCACCAGGGCTTGATACGGCACTCATCAGCTCGCCGCGCGGCATTAGCGTTGTTCCAGCTCAATATGGGAATACTTGTGCGGGCTACCAGCGCCTTACGCGACCGGTGTCGATGTGCACGAAGTTCGATTTCTCGTAGTAACCAACACCGCCGCCTTGCATCGCGAGCGCCGCATCGCGTAACTTCATGAGTTCGACGTCCCTGAGTCGTACGTCGACGGCCTTACCGAGCAAGTGCTGGCTGTTCCTTGCGACGCTACGGCTTTGCCCGCGTAGCATCTCGTTGGTCTTTGGAGAGCGGTAGGCGGATATCACCTCGAATGTTCCATCACTGCCCAGCGATTCGCGTATTTCATAAACGAGATCGACAAGATCGGGATCAATGGCAGCCGCATCCCCGGTTCGAAAATCGAACAGGAAGTTGTCTATTTCCAGCAATGCCGAGTCGATGAACTCGCCGTTACGCTGGTAGGTAACATGCAGTTCTTTTTTCGTGTGCGTGTGATAGAAAGACAGCTGCCTTTCGTCGACCGCCATAATTGGCTTTGCCGGCAGCAACAGAACGGCTATCGTTGCGCCAAGCAGCGATTTGAGCGCGACGCGCCGTTTTTTGGCTATTACCCGGTTCATAAGCGGGCGATTATACTAAATTCGACAATCAGGAAAGCAAGCAGACGGAGTCACAAATCTATGAAAAAGTGCCAAATTTGGCTGATTGCCGCGGTTCTGATCGGGCCGTTATCGGCAGCAACTGCCCAGGAGCCCGAGGTTCGCGAGGCGATTCGCGTCGAGATCGAACAACTGCGGGACAGCGGAATCCTCAGCATCGGTGGCGTGGATATCGCCGCCGGCAACCTGCTTGCCGACCTGTACGAGCGCCGCAATTTCGCCCCCAACTGGACGAACCGCGACAAGATTAAGGAGCTGATCACGGCCATAAAGAGATCTGAAAATGATGGCCTGGACCCGGCTGACTATCACCTGAAAGAGGTTCAATACGTTTACGATGAACTCGGCACTGGTCGATTATTGAGCCCGCATGAGCAAGCGGCGCTCGACATCATGTTGACGGACAGTTTGTTCCGACTCGGCTATCACCAGCGCTATGGCA
>Ga0265306_10001812_pt1 | contig 10375 bp, 8 predicted proteins | sample Helome_3_FD_192493 | JGI IMG/M metagenome (GOLD analysis project Ga0265306, IMG submission 192493) | Marine sediment microbial communities from subtidal zone of North Sea - Hel_20160420 (Illumina Assembly) | ecosystem: Environmental > Aquatic > Marine > Subtidal zone > Sediment ...
ATTAGATTTTAATACGATTATCTGGATTGCCGCTCCACTCATGTTTGCCCTAGTGGCATTAGAGTATTATCTCTCGATAAAAAAGCAACGAAAACTATATCATGGCAAGGATTTCCTGGCCTCATCTGTTATAGGATTCGGCAATTTATTTGTCAATGCACTTACCAAGGTGGCCATTTTCTATTTAGTCGTGATCTGTTACAATATTACCCCTTGGAGCATTCCGCATACCTGGTGGTCATACCTTTTATGCTTTATTAGCCTGGATTTTGTCAGGTATTGGTCTCATAAAATATCGCATGAACAGCGCTTCTGGTGGTCGACTCATGTGGTACATCATAGTTCGGAATATTACAATTTCTCAACGTCGTTTCGATTGTCATGGGTACAAAACCTTAAACTCGTATTCTTTGTTCCTGTGATCATGTTGAGTTTTGACCCGGTTGTTTTTATTATCGTACATCAGTTAGAGATACTTTACCAATTCTGGATACATACCGAATTGATCCGAAAACTACCAAGACCCATTGAATATATTTTTGTAACGCCTTCTCACCATCGCGTGCATCATGCCGTAAACGAAAATTATATCGATAAGAATTATGGCTCTACATTAATAATCTGGGACCGCATTTTCGGAACCTTTCAAGAAGAACATGAACAGGCTATTTACGGTATTACCAAACCTGTGAATTCCTTTAATCCTGTATTCTTGGTGTTTCACGCTTGGGGCGACCTTTTTGTAGATATCTGGAAACGCCCTGCCAAGACCTGGCACATACTTTTTGGAAGCCCGACCTTATGGGAACGGGAACAAGTCAAAAAAGAGAATTTGGAAAAAAACCTGCCCAGTGCGAGCGAGACAATCGTCAATAAAGGACAATTAAAAAGGTCTTGATCTTCCCTTAGAACTACTCGGTCTTCTGAACGCGCACGGCATTCATGCCTTTTAGTCCTTTTTCCAACTCAAAGGACACCTTATCGTTTTCCTGGATCTCATCAATGCAACCACTGACATGTGTGAAGTATTTCTCTTGGTTTTCAGAATCGATTATGAATCCAAAACCCTTAGAAGAATCATAAAACGAGACTGAACCTTGTCTAACCGGGTCAAAGGCCTCTCTATCACTCTCCAGGGTCTTAGGAATGCTTACTTCTATGGACTCAGCATCGACCTTTACTTTTTTTGTAGGGTCTGGTGGTGTGTCTGTTAAATTACCTAGATGGTCTACATAGGCAAATTCAATGCCTTTTTTTCCGCTTTCTTCTTTTTCAAGCTTTCGCGCGGCCATCTTCTTCTTCTTTTCCTCACGTTTTTTTAATCGCTTCTTTTCTTTTTCACTCTTACTAAATGTCTGTTGTGATCTTGCCATTCGTTGTTTTAGGTTATTATTATTTTGCTCATGGATACCTTACCAAAGATAACTAATTATTAGGAGTCATCCAAGATTATGCCATGTTCTTGGGAATCTTGATAAGCTGGTCTTATTAAGACATCTTATAAAATAAATATTGCTAATTAATAAATAACGGGGCATTTTTCTGGATTTCTTAGGGGAATTTCCCTTAGGAATCCAAAATCACTTGAAAATCATTATTTTATTAATCCTGAGGAATCGCCTTTATATGAGCATAGATTGAAACATCCTTAATAACTGCTTCTTCCTCAGAATCGAACATCTTAATTCCTTTGACGGCATTAACCTTTCCCTGCGGCGAAATCGATATAATATTATAGAATCTGGCATCTTTAGTAATGACCCTTAAATTAATGATGTTGCCAGATCTACTAAATCCTTTTACGTCCATAATTTCCCCATCTTGGGTAATTGCCTTTACGTCTATCAATGATCCATTGTCAGCAATGGCCTTAACTGGATAAAAGCGTTCGTCTATTGTTTTTAGGATAACTTTAATTGGCAAACGTTTTCCATCTACAAGAGCCTTGACGTTAAGCATACTGGTGTCATCAGAATCTTGAATGGCCTTAATATCATATCGCTTACCTTCCTTATCGATTGCCTTAATATCAAGGAGCTTCGCTTCTGGTCGAAAGGCCTTGACATGCCAATAGATATCTGCAGGTTTATCGGTTTCAGGTTTGTTGCTATCCTCCTTGGTTAGGATGACCTGTGCATTTACAGGAATTGAAGAGAACAAGAATACGATTAATAGTCCATAAATGATTGAAGTTTTTTGAATGTGCGAATGTGTTTTCATTAATTAAAGATTTAGCTATTAAAATATTTAAACACCTCATGACAAAAAATGATTAAGATCAGTCTCCAAGGGTTTTTTAAATATAAAGGCCAATGCCTTGAATCAGCATTGGCCTTTACATCAATCATAAAACCTAATTAGCTATTTCCTTGTTTTTGTTTAATTGTTGCTTGTGCTGATGCTACTCTTGCTATCGGAACCCTGAATGGCGAACAACTAACATAGTTCATGCCTAGTTCGTAGCAGAACTCAATAGAACTAGGTTCGCCGCCATGCTCGCCACATATACCGACCTTTAGTTTCGGTTTGCTATGGCGCCCTCTATCTGTCCCCATTTTAATTAACTGTCCTACTCCCTCTTGGTCTATGACCTCGAACGGATCGTGTTTCAATATGCCTTTGCTAATATAAATTGGCAGGAACTTACTTGCATCATCACGAGAATAGCCATAGGTCATCTGGGTAAGGTCATTGGTCCCAAAAGAGAAGAAATCAGCATGATTCGCAATTTCATCTGCCACCAAAGCGGCACGCGGCACTTCGATCATCGTACCCACTTGGTAAGGAATGCTATCGCCTCTTTCATCAAAGACTATTTTGGCTGTATTGTCAATAATGTTCCTTTGAATCCTAAATTCTTCAATGGTACCAACTAATGGCACCATGATTTCTGGTTTAGGAACAATGCCTTTCTCTTTTTGATTCAAGGCAGCTTCCATAATAGCTCGGGTTTGCATTTCCGTTATCTCAGGATATGTATTGCCAAGCCTACAGCCACGGTGTCCTAGCATAGGGTTGAATTCCTCCAATTCTGCAACTTTGTTCTTAACTGCAGTAAGGGAGATATGCATATCCTCGGCTAGGTCCTTTTGTGTTGCTAATTGATGTGGTACGAATTCATGAAGTGGAGGATCCAATAAGCGAATAGTTACCGGAGCACCTTCCATAGCCTCGAAAATCCCTTCGAAATCTGAACGTTGCATTGGCAAAAGCTCCTGCAAGGCGACTTTACGGCCTTTCACTGTTTCTGCAAGGATCATTTCGCGCATAGCACGAATCCTATCTACCTCAAAGAACATATGCTCAGTTCGGGTGAGCCCAATGCCTTTAGCTCCAAAATTCTTGGCTGCTCGTGCATCTTTTGGCGAGTCCGCATTTGTTCGAACTTCCATTGTAGCGTACTTATCAGTAAGTGTCATTAGCTCAGCAAAATCGCCGCTCAATTCTGGTTCAATGGTCGCTACTTTTCCTTCAAAGATATTGCCAGTAGACCCATTCAAGGATATCCAATCGCCTTCATGGTATTCTACATCATCAACCGTAAGTGTATTTGTCTTGTAGTTAATCTTCAAGGCTCCAGCACCAGAGATACAGCATTTTCCCATTCCTCTTGCGACAACGGCAGCATGAGATGTCATTCCGCCTCTGGCGGTCAAGATTCCCTTGGCAATATTCATGCCTTCCAAATCTTCTGGAGAGGTTTCAATCCTTACAAGTATGGTGTTCTTGAACTTTCTTGCGTCTTCTGCAAAAAATACGATTTGACCAGTTGCGGCTCCAGGTGATGCCGGCAAACCTTGTGCAATTAAATGAGATGATTTAAGACTTTCAGGATTGAAAACAGGGTGTAATAGTTCATCAAGCTTATTTGGCTCAATACGCATGATAGCTTCCTTCTCGTCGATCAAACCCTCTTTTAGCATGTCCATGGCTATCTTGACCATAGCAGCACCTGTTCTTTTTCCATCCCTAGTCTGCAGTATCCATAACTTACCTCCCTGCATAGTGAACTCCATATCCTGCATGTTCCTATAATGCGTTTCGAGGATGTCTTGATATTTGAATAATTCCTTATAAATCGAAGGCATTAATTCTTCTAATGAAGGATAGTCATTTATTCGTTCGTCTTCACTGATTCTTGCTAGGGTTGCCCAACGTTCTGAACCGAGCTTTGTAATTTGCTGAGGTGTTCTTACACCGGCAACAACATCCTCACCTTGGGCGTTTATGAGGTATTCGCCATTAAAAACGTTTTCACCTGTACCAGCATCTCGAGTAAAACAAACACCGGTTCCAGAATTTTCACCCATATTACCATAGACCATTGCCTGCACATTTACGGCAGTGCCCCACTCCGATGGATAATTATGCATATTACGATAATAAACTGCTCGGTCTCCGTTCCAACTATCGAATACAGCCATTACTGATGTCCACAATTGCTCCCATGGATCCATTGGGAACTCTATGCCCTTACGTTTGAATATGGCATCCTTGAAATCGTACACCAGGTCTTGTAAGTCCTGTATCGTGAAATCTGTATCCAATTCTATGTGTCTTTTCTCCTTAAGGTGTTCAATGATCTCCTCAAATGGATCGATATCATCCTTGGATTCCGGTTTCATGCCAAGAACCACGCCTCCATACATTTGTATGAAACGTCGATAGGAATCCCATGCAAAACGTTCGTTATTTGTCTTTTTGGCAAGGCCCTGTACTACCTCTTCATTAAGTCCTAGATTAAGAACTGTATCCATCATACCTGGCATAGACACCCTTGCTCCGGACCTTACCGAAAGCAACAAAGGATTCTCTGCATCGCCGAATTTAGCACCCATGATATCTTCAATGTTCTCAACAGCTTCCTCAACTTCTACTTTTATCTTTTCAATGATGGCTTCCTTTCCATAGGAATTGTAGTCTGTGCAGACTTCTGTAGTAATTGTGAATCCAGGCGGAACAGGAATTCCGATTGCACTCATTTCTGCAAGATTTGCACCCTTTCCTCCAAGCAAGGATTTCATAGTTTTATTTCCATCGGCGGATTTATTGCCGAACCTGAAAACATGTGGTTTTATCTGTTCTGCGGTCTCCATTTTCTTCTCTTTTATTGTTTTGGATTTTGCTAGCTCAAATTTAAAGTTATGGTGGGTTGGATGACATGATATATATCATAATTTGGAAGCTTGAAAAACTAAAATGAATACTCAATAAGTCCAATTTTTGCTTGCCTTGTTTTTTATTTTATGATATCTTTATTTAAGCAATACAAAAACGATAATTCATGAAAAAAACACTCGTATTTCTCATCGCAATAGGCCTATTATCTGGTTGCAAATCGGAACCAAAAGATCCTGTAAAAACAGAAGAAACAATTGAAATAAGCAACATTGTAAAAGTCCTGAAACCAGCTGAATTCAAGGATGGTATTAAGAAAAAAGATGTACAGCTAGTAGATGTGAGGACCCCTTCGGAATTTGAAGAAAAACACATTGAGGATGCTACACTCATAGATTTTCAATCTGAAGATTTCAAGGAGAGAATACAACAACTGGACAAAAACAAGCCTGTTTATATTTATTGCAGGAGTGGTGGACGAAGCGGCATGGCTTCAGAGGTCATGTCGGAACTCGGATTTTCTGAGGTCTATGACCTAGAAGGCGGAATACTAGCTTGGGAATAATATGTTTGCCCGAAACTATTTATTATCAAAGAAATGTTTCAGAATATAAAACCGGAAATTATCAATGCTTATTTCCTTCTTCAATTGATCTGAGCATCGATTTGGCATTCTTTCCAGTTGGTCCGTCAGGATCCATTCCTACTGCTTTATTGTAATATTCAGTTGCCTTCTCTGTATCTCCAGCCTTAAGGTATGCTTCGGCCAAGCTATCCCAAGCATTTGCTGAATCCGGGAAGAATTGAGAAACCATCTGGAAGACGAATATGGCATTTTCAACCTGATTACTATTCAGAAGGCGATAACCTGCCTTATTGAATTCGCCTTCGAAATTGAAAAATTGATATTTTGGGTCCTTGATCATTCTCAGGGCATCGGTCTTAAGTTGCTCGATGTTATTAGCCATGAACAATCCAGTAATATGCTCCATTGGATCAAGAATAAAATCTGTTGAATCAAACGTCATGGCCGCCTCAAGAACTGGGTCCTTATTAGTCTTGTATTCCTCGAAGCTCATGTCAACCGCTAGATGTGGCACTAACCATTCTCTACCTTCCCACTGTGGTTTGTCCTGCCACCAAGCGAATGATAAATACGCAGGAATCTTACTATTGGGAAGAACGACTCGATTGTTATCTCCATAAAAATTGATGTTTTCGGAGGTTGGTTCTCCAATAAAAATGGCATTGGTGTAGTTATCAAACTCATTAACGAGATTCTGGCACGCTGAAAATGTGCGACGACCTAGGATCACAAATAACTTACCGACCTGATTTATCTTTTTGGACTCAATGATTCCTGTTACTATTGGTTTGTTCTTATAATTATTCCCACCGCCATTTAGTCTTACATCTATTACTAAACGTTCTACATCGTTCGCTTCAATAAAATCAAAAACACGTTTATAGAAAAACGGAATGCTTTCAGATGGATCGTCCTGAATCTGGCTTTGCCTCACATAGACAGTTTTTGATTTTGGCAAGTGCTCGAAAAAATAGATCTTGTCCAATTCTTTCAAGTAGAAAGGTGTTTGGTCTTGGTTTCGAGAATCTAACCAAAGGCTATCTTGTATAATATACCCATAGTTAGTTGGGACCCTCTCACCTTTCGGAAGTGCTTTAAAAGATTGCTTGAATTCTGCACCCTCTTTTTCTAGCGTTAGTTCTACCGTATCTGAAAGTGCTTTGAGCACCCCTTGCGCGTGCAACACTTCAGGGCTTGTGGCATAACTATAGCCATAGGCCCTAAAGAACTGATCGTTCTCAGCAGGAACTACAGGGTATACAGCCTTTAAGACCTCTTCTATCGGAATTCCTGAAATCTCGGTCACCTTTGCCCCTAACGCATTTGCATAGTCCTTATGTGTTCCCTGAATGAATGCGCCATCATTGAACTGGTACAAATTAATAGGAAGTTGACTTATTGCATAAGGTTTTTTTCTTAGTGAAAGTGCCGTATGTCCGTATTTGAAAGAGGACACAATCCTTGCCAATCCAACAACAATTTCATGCTCTTGAAGGTTCGGGATATCATTATGTAGTTGTTCTACTGCTTTATCGAATTCCTCAACAGTCGTTTTCTTGAACAGGAATGGGTAATCACTGTGAACCGTTTCTTGAAGGAATTTAAGGTCAACCTGCCAATCCTTGGCAGTAAGTGTTGTTTGTGATACTGCTTGCATAGCAATACAACTCAAGAAAAGAAAGATCAGATTTTTCATTTTTATTGATTGTTTGATTCGTTGATTGATACTCTAATTAGATGGAGTTTTGCTGATATTGTTACAGAAAATCACCTTCTGTTTTCCAGCTCCACGATAATCGAGTCACATTTTTCATCTAATTCTTCGAGGTCTGGAATAAGTTCCATGGCGCCTTCCTCAGCAAGCCAACGATGAGGATCGCTCCAGAACCTACTGCTATGATTCAATTGTCTTGCCAAGGATTTGTCTATTGGTACCATCGCAGCAAAAGCATCACTCCATAGGTTTGACAATTCGGCATTGGGTTGGTAGTTGTTCTTGGACTTTACAAGATATAATCTAGTGTTATTAACGGCTTTCTGCATGGCTTTCACAGCATCAATTTTCTTGTCTATTCTTGTGCCACGCTTTGTCAGGGCCTTTTCTACAAGACCTACCACCTGAGCAATAACTCCTAATCCTTTCGAGGCGTTTGCTAATCCTAGTGCCATGTATTAATGTTTAAAATAAAGGTAATGAATTATAGGGTCGCTAGCGCAAGAATAATTAAGAGTGATGCTGAAATTGATCAATAGGAATATTCCACGAAATACATCTGTATCTTGCCTTTGCCTTTCGCCTCAACAGAACCTCTTGGTTCAAATTTAAAAACGTCGTATTTCTTTAATTCCTCGTAAGTCGATTCACTTATGTTTACCTTATTAATATCTCCTGAGCTTTCCATTCTACTTGCTGTATTCACGGCATCTCCCCAGATGTCAAATTGAAACTTCTTCGTTCCTACTACTCCTGCCACCACTGGTCCTGTATTGATACCCACGCGAATATCGAACTTCGCTAGTTTATGATCGAAATCCCTTTTGGTCGTTTGCACGAACTCGATGATTTCCAATCCTGCTTGACAGATCTTGACGGTTTGATTTTCCATTGGAAACGGCAAGCCAGCCGCACACATATAGGCATCTCCAATGGTCTTGATTTTTTCAAGACCATACTTGCCGATGATCTCATCAAACTTTGAGAAATAAAAATCAATGCTCTTTACGAGTTCTTCCGGCGTTAGTTTTTCAGATTGTGCTGTAAAGCCTTTAAAATCTGTAAACAATACAGAAACATCATTGAATTGCTTTGCCTTTACCTCACCACTTTCCTTAAGTTCAGCGGCCGTTTCTTCTGGTAAAATGTTCTTTAACAGATCATCAGAAAGTTGTTTCTCATATTCTATTATCGCATTGGTCTTTTTCATGAACTTGTTACGCTTGAGGAGTCCTATTGCTAGCAATAGGATTAAGAACAACGCCACACCTGTAGCAATGACCATGATCTTTTGCGTCTTTTTTTGTTGATTCAACAAGTCAATTTCAGCCTGTTTTTGAGAATTTTCAAATTCTCGGCGCTCATTGTTCATTTTCTGGAAAGCCTCAAGGTTATTGACACTATCTCTATAAGTAATGTGTTTCTGATAATGCTCAAGGGAATTTCTATAGTCGCCACTTTCTTCATAAAAGCCTGATAGTTTAAGATAAGAATCGCTTAATTCATCCTTTAGGCCATATTTCTCAGCAAGATCAAGACTTCTTTGGGCAAACTCAAAGGCCTTCTTGATTTTTCCTTGTTCTTGATATATCTCGGACATGGCATTTAAAAAATCACATATTGGAAGGTAGTCTTCAAACTTTTCAAGAACACCCACAGCCTTGTTCAAATTAAGCTCAGCCAATTCAATATCACCCTTCGCGGCATAGACCTTCCCGACATTTCCAAGATTATAAGCCTCATATTGTTCAAGTTCCATTGCAGCAAAAATCTTTCTGGATTGATCAAATAAAATCAATGCAGAGTCTAGCTTCTTTTGTTTTAAATAATGGTCGCCAAAATTATATTGTACAGAGGCCAAATTAATAGAATCACCGCTGTTTTCTAATAAATCAATTGCATCCTTGTAAAATTTGACCGCCATCTCATTGTCATCCGATTCAGAATATACATCGGCAATGGATATGTTAATAGTTGCTTCCTCAGATTTAAGGCCAGCTTTGCGTGCAATCTCAGCGGCACCGAAGTAGCTCTTTAATGCCTTGTTCCATTCACTTCGATCCTTGAAGGAATTTCCTTGTTGTAGATAGCCAGAGAATTCATATTCGGCCGAGTCCAGATCATTAGCTTTAATTATGAGTAGAAGGCTGTATTTAAACATCTTTTCTGGATTCGTTTCTGATTCCGCAATTTGTTGCAGGAGGCTTAGCTCTTCTGACTCTTCATACTCGCCACTTTCGTATATGGATTGCAAACTATCACTTACTTTTTGGTCTTGAGCATTTGCTGAATATGGAAATAAACAAAAAAAGCCTATGGTTATATAGGCTTTCTTAAGTAATCTATCGAATATTAAATTCATTTGTTTCACGAATCTGTCATAAGAGTAAAATACTCATTTCATTTAGTTCCTCGATTTGATCCTAATTTTTGGATCGATAAAATAATAGTCAGACTGCACAGCATTCCTTATGACACTGAACCCGATAACATACTTCATCTCTGCATCTTCAGCATCATAAGCATCCAATACATCCAACACATATTCTGACTGCCCTAATTCGCCTCTTGGCACTACAAACTCCAGTGACAACAAGTCATCGCCAGATGCATAGTTAAGAGAATCAATAACAAAAACATCTGTAGCAAGGTTAGACTGCAATGAAAAAGTGATCATATCTCCTATCCTAGCTTCTGTGGTGTAATCAGCATTAGACACTCCCGCAGGCTGCCCAAAATTTGCAACTGAACTTGCTTCACTTCCTCCAGCAAGGAGGAGCAAGGCATCTACGTCAACAGTTAGTACAACAGGAAAGTTCTGAGGTTGATCGGTATTATTATCGTCATCACTATTGCAAGCGACAGCAAATAAGGCAATAATACCAGCCAATAAGAGGAGTTTCAATGATTTCATAATGATATGAAGTTTATTAAAGGTTGATTAATTGATTATGATT
>Ga0265306_10001815_pt1 | contig 10369 bp, 10 predicted proteins | sample Helome_3_FD_192493 | JGI IMG/M metagenome (GOLD analysis project Ga0265306, IMG submission 192493) | Marine sediment microbial communities from subtidal zone of North Sea - Hel_20160420 (Illumina Assembly) | ecosystem: Environmental > Aquatic > Marine > Subtidal zone > Sediment ...
GATCGGGGAGAAGCCGCAGCTTTTTGCAGCCATCAGTCCGGCGATGACCTTGTCGAGATTGCCCTTTGTGATCTGCTTGAAGCGCCCGGCGCGTAGTGAATCCAGGCTGACATTGATGCGGCTGATGCCTGCAGTGCGCAGTGCTGCGGCATGGCGCGACATGCCGACGGCATTGGTGCTCAGTGACAGGTCGAGGAGGCCGGGTATTCTGGCAAGATTGCCTGCCAGTTCCGGCAGGTTCTTGCGCACCAGTGGCTCTCCGCCGGTGATGCGGACACGGCGCACACCGAGGGAAACAAATGCCCCGATAACACGTTCGATTTCCGCAAAGGTCAGCCACTCATCCGGTTCGCTGAAGTCCCGGTAGTCACCGGGCAGGCAGTAAAAACACCGCAGGTCGCAACGGTCCGTGACGGACAGCCGGACATACTTTACGGTACGGCCAAATGGATCTGTCAACTCGGTGCTCATTGTTCCTCAGGCTACAGTTGCTGTGCTTGGTTTGCCAGCCCGGCTTTATGACAGTATAGACGATCTAAATCGTATGTTGATCGGGGTTTTCAGGTGTCATGCCCTCCAGTCTGGCCTTGTCTTCCGGCGTATTGATATTCAGGAACATATCCGGTGATGCGGAGAAGTCTGCCAGGGCCAGCCGGTGCCGGGCATACCAGGTGTCAATCTTGCGCCCACCCTCGTCGAGGTAGGCCAGCAGGTCGGGCAACAGTTTGCAGTTCAGCAACGCAAACACCGGCTGCATGCGTGCACCGTCATGGGCGACACTGATTTCGGCATGATCACTGATCAGGGCATGGTAAAGGGTGGCGGTCAGGTGTGCCGGCACGAGTGGTGAATCACAGGGCACCGTCAATAAATACGGCCGGGCGGTCGCCCGCATGCCGGTTGCCATGCCGACCAGCGGTCCGAAATAATCGCCCAGCATGTCCTTTATGACCGGGTAGCCAAAGGCGCGGTAACGGCCCTGGTTGCGGTTCGCATTGATGATGATCTCGCCGGTCTGTGGCCGTAATGCGGTAATAATATAGTCGAGCAAGGGCCTGTCATGCAGCTCGATCAGGCCCTTGTCCTCGCCGCCCATGCGCCGTGCCTTGCCGCCGGCGAGTATGACTGCGCTGATGTCGTTGACGGGAATACAGGTATCTGCCGGCATGGTCTGTTTATGGCATGATGCGCCTGTCAGCCTGCTTCAGGCTGGCATGGTAATCATGACACAGGCAGGATACTGCCGGGGGGTGCATTTTGAACGAAGACGTCGTCAACATGGAAATCCGTAAATTCCTCAAGAAGGTCGGTATCACCTCGCAGCGGGAGATCGAAAAGGCCCTGCAGGAAGCCGATGCGGCCGGCAAGCTGCAAGGCGCCGCGCCGCTCAAGGCCACCATGACACTGGAAGTCGCCGGCCTGGCACTGTCGCATACCGTCGATGGCGAGATCGCGTTCGAATAGAACGGTCAGCGTATTGTCTTTGGTGCATGCTTTTCAGGCGGCGCGTCGAAGATAATGTTGTCTGCACCGTGGTAAGCCAGAAAATGCCGTCCCTTGGCGCGGGCAATCATGGTCACACCCAGTTCCTGTGCCAGTTCCAGGCCCATGTGGGTGACACCGGAGCGTGACAGCAATACCGCAATTCCCATGGTGGCCGTCTTCATGACGATTTCCGAGGTCAGGCGGCCGGTGGTATAGAAGATCTTGTGGTCGCCGCGGATATCATCCAGCCACATATAGCCGGAAATCGCATCGGCAGCGTTATGGCGACCGACATCTTCCGTATAAAGTATTATTTCACTGCCCTCGCACAGGCCGCAGCCGTGTACCGCACCGGCGCGCTTGTAGATAGCGTTACAGCCAGACACCTTCTCAAGCAGCTGGTAAATAACCGACTGTCGTATCGCGATCTCCGGGAGTTGCACCGTGTACAGCGAGTCCAGTGTGCAGCTGAACACCGTCCCCTGCCCGCAACCGGTGGTGACGGTGCGTTTCTTCAGCTTTTCGTCCCAGCCCTCGATGCCGTCCCGTGTGGTGACATTGACTGCCTCGGTACGATGGTCAACGTTGACTGCCTTGATCTGGTCGAGTCGTTCAACGAAGCGCTGATTGCGGAGATAGCCCAGCGCCAGCGCTTCGGGATGCGCCCCGATGGTCATGAGTGTGACGATCTCGCGACCGTCCACATACAGTGTGAGGGGCGACTCTCCCGGTATTTCGACGTCGCGGCGGTTGTTGAATTCATCAACCGCCTGTACCGGGTGGGTCGGTGATAGCCCGGCATGGGTGATCTCGGGCCGGTACTTGTCCTGTGTGCGTGACATGGCGATCGTATCCGGGAGCAGATCTCTGTGTGGCTGTTCGAGCTGCCGTGTTCATGTCTATACTATGGGTTAATGGTCAAGGATAGCAACCCGTGCAAATGTAGTGGTCAAACAGCATGACTGATTCCCTGAATACGCCGGTGCCCGACTCGTTCTCCGTGTCTGTACTCGTCGAGTTTCGCGAGCTGCGCGACAATCGCTGGGAGACGGGTCGCTGGTCTGTTGCGGGAGTGGTTGCCGGCAGCCGGGATTCCGGCGACGTCACGGAGGACAGGGAATTGCATGCGGCTGCGAAGGGGCAGCAATTTCTGCATACCGGTTTGCGCATGCACCTCTACAGGGACGATGCCGAAAGCTACTACTTTAATCTGATAAGCGACACGCCACGCGTCTTCGTGATTTGCAGCCAGGAACCCGATGGTCCATTGCGGCCTTTCATTGCAACACTGAGTTACGGTGAGGCCACTTCGTATATGGAAACCGATGAGATCGTCGAGTCTGTCGCCATGCCGCCCGAATTATATCGCTGGGCCGAGCGCTTTGTGCTCGAGCATTACGTCCCGGAGAAACGCAGGAAACGCAAGCGTGAAAACTGGAAAGAGGAAGCCCGTGGGCCGCGAAAATAAGCCGGAGCAGGATACCGTCGCGCGCGGCGAAGACTTCCTGCAGCGCTGGTCGCGACGCAAGCTGGATGCACAGCATGGCGATCAGGGTGCGCCTGCCGGTGAATCCAGCACCGCCATGGATGTTGCGCCCGCAGCGGATGAGCCGGAAAAGGTACTAACGGACGCCGACATGCCGCCGATCGAAACACTCGGCGAGGACAGTGACTATTCACCCTTCCTGTCAGCGGGCGTCAGCGATGATCTGCGGCAGGAGGCCATGCATAAACTGTTTACCCAGCCGGAATTTAACATCACCGACGGCCTCAATGATTACGACGAGGACTACACGCAATTCGCCGGGCTCGGCAGTGTCATCACGCATGAAATGAAGCGCATGTTGCAGCGCGAACTGGAGAAAGACAGGGCCCTTTCGACAGCAGATACTGAACCGCCTGCCGAGCCACGGTCACCTGAGGCGGTTGTGGATATAAAAGACAATAATGGTAATGTGGAATCAGAGCCGCTTGATGATCCTGACGACACGGACACGAAGAGTAGTCCATAGGGTGTGCCGCGGGGAGAGGGTGTTAACGGGACAGAGCTGATGTCTGATAGGGAATTTACTGCTGCGAATGACCTTTCGGTCACAACCCTGAATGGCAAGGCGCGAGTCGCTGCGTTAATCGCAGCTGATGCAACTGATCGCGAACCGGCCGGTATCGTCTCTTACCGGTCCGCCGGCCGGCTGCTGGTGATTGGTACGGCGGAGGTGATCGGTGAAGTCACGGCGGCGCTTGCAGCCCATACCAATATCAGTTGTACCGGCCTTGTGAAGGGTACTGTCACAGCGCCGCGCCTCAATGGTTACCTGGGCCACTTCGAACTGGATGCCGGCGATACCGAACCGCAGGTGTACGACCTGGTGCTGGATATGGGCAGTGCGCCACTGTTGCAGTCCGGGCTGCTCCCACCCGGTTATTTTGCACCGGGCGATGACAATGATGCCCTGCAGGCGGCACTCGAAGAGATTCCCGGGCTGACCGGTGATTTCGAAAAGCCGCAATATTTTCAATATGATGCAAGTATCTGTGCGCATGGCAGGAGCGGCATTACGGCCTGCACGCGCTGTCTCGATACCTGTCCCGCGGATGCCATCAGCTCGCTGGGTGAGCGTATCGAGGTCAATCCGAACCTCTGTCAGGGTGCCGGCAGTTGTGCCACGGCCTGCCCGACCGGCGCGATCAGCTATGGCTACCCGCGGCTGGTTGACACCCTGCAGCGGGTGCGTGTCCTGCTGCAGGCCTACCATGAAGCCGGTGGAACAGACGCAGTCATACTGTTCCACGATGCCGCGGCCGGCCGCATGTCGATCCTGGACATGGCTGCCCGGTTGCCGGAGCGTGTCATCCCGGTGGAAGTCGAGGAGCTTGGCAGTGTCGGGATGGATACCTGGCTTGCCACACTGGCCTGGGGTGCGGCGTCCGTCGCCTTGCTGGCGACCGCCCTTATACCGAAGAGCGTGACACGCGAAGTGCAGCACCAGCTGACCGTTGCCGGGGAAATTATGACGGGTATGGGCTATCCGGATACCGCCTTGCGGTTGTGCCAGGCCGGTGATGCCGACCTGACAGAAACACTTGCGGCCCTGCCGGCATTGGCAGGGCGGGTGCCGGCCACCTTTGCGGCACTGGATGATAAACGTACCGTGATTCGACTGGCCGTGGAACATTTGCATGCACAGGCTGCAGCACCCAGGCCGATGGTGTCATTATCTGCCGGCGCACCGTTTGGCGAGGTCCAGGTGGACAAAAAACGCTGCACGCTGTGCATGGCCTGTGTCTCGCAATGCCCGGCCCGTGCACTCGAGGCCGGCAGTGAAAGTCCACAGCTGGTTTTTATCGAGGCCAATTGCGTACAGTGCGGGCTGTGCTGCCGGACCTGTCCCGAAGATGCCATCGCCGCGTCACCGCGCTTCCTCTATGATGCACAACAACGCAACAAACGCCGCATACTCTGCGCAGAGGAGCCGTTCCTGTGTATCCAGTGCGGCAAGCCGTTTGCAACCCGCCAGGTGATCGACAAGATCACCGGCAAGATGAGGGACCACCCGATGTTCCAGGGTGAGGCGCTGGAGCGACTGAAGATGTGTGAAGACTGCCGGGTCAAGGCCCTGTTTGCCGCGGAAGGCGAGGGCGACAATCCGGCCTCGCCGGGAGGGCCGTTATGAGCGAGGACGTGCAGCCGGCCGGACCGGACCTCGAGCCGGGCGAGCAGGCGCGTGCCGATGTTTACCGCTTGCTGGGTGCACTGCTGGCCGGGCCACCGGATGCCGCCCTGATCGACCTGTTACGTGGCATACGCGCCCCTGAGGATGTCAAAGAAACGGCGATGGCGGCGGCCTGGCAAGGACTGCAGACTGCCGCAGAGGGCGCGGATTCTGACCAGTTAAAGGACGAATATTTCAATTTATTCATTGGCTTGGGGCGAGGCGAGCTGGTGCCCTACGCCTCGTTTTATATCCATGGCCTGCTGATGGAAAAGGTGCTGGCCTCCCTGCGGGAGACACTGGTGCAGCTCGGTATCGAGCGCCAGGCGCATGTCGCCGAGCCGGAAGACCACGCCGCTGCGGTGTGCGAGATCATGGGGATGATAATATCCGGACATGGGCTACACTTGAATCAAGCGGCCTTCTTCGAAGAATATGCGGGCTCGTGGCTGGGCCGTTTTTTTGCGGACCTCGAAAAGGCCGAGGCCGCGGACTTTTATCGGGCCGTTGCCCGGCTGGGGCAGCAGTTTATGGCAGTGGAGCAACGTTATTTCTCCCTGCCAGGATAAGCCAGTACAAAACCAGGCACCGTTGGAGGAGACGATGAAACAGAATCAGGCAGGACCTGACAGTGACCGTCGCAGTTTTCTCAAAGGGGTTGTTGCGGCCGGCAGTGCAACGGCACTGACGAGCCTCTATGCAACACGGCTGGTAGCCGATGACACCACTGGCACAGCCCTCCGTAAAAGCGAGGTCAGTGCATCCCGCGGCTACCATGAAACAGACCACATCAGGGACTATTACCGGACACGCAGAACGTGATCCGGTTTTTTTTGTTTTGAAGATTGCAGGACAGGGTGGCTGGAGCGTAATAACAGGCAGGTACGTTGCAGAAAGGGAACAGGGGCATCTCTGAAATCCAGGAGGCTGGACTATGAAGCTGGTCAAAAAACAGCAGGGTACGGATCAATCACCGACGCAAGCCGCATTCAGCGCCGCTACCATGGATCGTCGTACATTCCTGAAGCGCTCGGGCATCACGGCCGGCGGCATCGCCGCAGCCGGTTCCCTGTCGATGACAATGATGCAACAGGCCGCGGCAACGACGGCACCCGCAGGCGGCAAGGCCGAACAGGTGCGTACCATCTGCACCCATTGCTCGGTGGGCTGCGGCATCTACGCCGAGGTGGAAAACGGTGTCTGGACCGGCCAGGAGCCGGCCTTCGATCATCCCTTCAGTCACGGTGCGCACTGTGCCAAGGGCGCCTCGGTGCGCGAGCACGGTCACGGCGAACGGCGCCTGAAATACCCGACCAAACTGGTGAATGGCAAGTGGACCCAGGTGTCCTGGGAGCAGGCCGTCAACGAGATCGGCGACCAGATGCTGGCGATTCGCGAAAAGTCCGGACCGGATTCCGTCTACTGGCTGGGTTCTGCCAAGCACAATAACGAACAGGCCTATCTGTTCAGCAAGTTTGCCGCCATGTGGGGGACCAATAACATGGACCACCAGGCGCGCATCTGTCATTCCACCACCGTGGCCGGCGTTGCCAACACCTGGGGCTACGGTGCCATGACCAATTCCTACAACGACATTCACAACAGCCAGGCGATCCTGATCATCGGCGGCAACCCGGCCGAGGCCCACCCGGTATCCCTGCAGCATGTCTTCCATGCAACCGAGCGCAACAATGCGCCGTTGATCGTTATCGATCCACGCTTCACGCGGACCGCCGCGCATGCCGATCTCTTCATGCGTATCCGCCCGGGTACCGACGTGCCGGTGGTGTGGGGCATGCTCTGGCATATCTTCAAGAATGGCTGGGAAGACAAGGAATTCATCAGGCAGCGTGTCTACGGTATGGATGACATCCGTACCGAGGTGGCGAAGTGGACACCGGATGAAGTCGAGCGGGTCTCCGGCGTGCCGGAAGAGACCATCAAGCAAGCTGCGAAGATCATGGCGGAACATCGCCCGGGCACCTTCATCTGGTGCATGGGAGGAACGCAGCACACCATCGGCAACAACAACACGCGTGCCTACTGCGTGTTCCAGCTGGCACTTGGCAACATGGGCGTGTCCGGTGGCGGCACCAATATTTTCCGCGGTCATGACAACGTGCAGGGCGCCACCGATTTCGGCGTGCTCAGCCATACCCTGCCGGGTTATTACGGCCTCTCCGAAGGTGCATGGAAACACTGGGCAAAGGTCTGGGGTGTCGACTATGACTGGCTGGCCGGACAGTTCGACCAGGGCAGTTACGAGGAAGCCAAGGGCAAGCCGGCCAAACCGATGAACACCAAGGGTATCCCGGTATCGCGCTGGATCGACGGTGTGCTGGAGGACAAGGCCAACATCGCGCAGCAGGACAATGTCCGCGCCATGGTGTTCTGGGGCCATGCGCCAAACAGTCAGACGCGTGGCAAGGAAATGAAGGAGGCCATGGAGAAGCTGGACCTCATGGTCATCATCGATCCGTATCCGACAGTCAGTGCCGTCATGCACGACCGTACGGATGGCGTCTACATGCTGCCGGCAGCCACGCAATTCGAGACCTACGGCTCGGTCACCGCATCGAACCGCTCCCTGCAATGGCGTGACAAGGTCATCGATCCGCTGTTCGAATCCCTGCCGGACCACACCATCATGTACAAGCTGGCCAAAAAGCTGGGCTTCGGCGATGAGTTCGTCAAGAACATTGCGGTTGAGAATGACGAGCCCAACATCGAGGACACCACCCGTGAATTCAACAATGGTATGTGGACCATCGGTTACACCGGCCAGAGTCCGGAGCGCCTGAAACAGCACCAGCAGAACTGGCATACCTTCGACTACACCAGTCTCGAGGCAAAGGGCGGACCGGCCAACGGCGACTACTACGGTCTGCCGTGGCCCTGCTGGGGCACAGCCGGGATGGGGCACCCCGGTACGCCCAACCTGTATGACACCAGCAAGCCGGTGGCGCGCGGCGGCCTGAATTTCCGCGCCCGCTTCGGTGTCGAGCGCGATGGCGTCAACCTGCTGGCCGAAGATTCCTATCCGCCAGGCAACGAACTCAAGGACGGCCATCCGGAATTCACCGCCGAAATGTTGAAGAAACTGGGCTGGTGGAATGACCTGAGCGACGCGGAGAAGCAGCTGGCCGAGGGCAAGAACTGGAAGACCGACCGCTCCGGCGGCATCCAGCGGGTGGCCATCAAACACGGCTGTGCACCGTTCGGCAATGCCAAGGCGCGCGCGGTGGTATGGACGTTCCCGGACCCGGTGCCGGTTCACCGCGAACCGTTGTATACCTCGCGGCGCGACCTGGTGGAGAAATACCCGAGTTACGAGGACCGCAAATCGTTCTATCGTCTGCCGACCCGTTACGGTTCGATCCAGGCGACGGACTATAGCGGTGATTACCCGCTGATCATGACCAGCGGCCGGCTGGTGGAATACGAGGGCGGCGGCGATGAAACCCGTTCCAATCCCTGGCTGGCGGAATTGCAGCAGGACATGTTTGCCGAGATCAATATCGTGGATGCCAACAATAACGGCATCAAGGACGGTCAGCAGATCTGGGTCGAGGGGCCCGAGGGCGCGCGCATCAAGGTCATGGCAAAAGTGACGCAGGAGGGTGTGGCTGCGGGCGTCGTGTGGCTGCCGTTCCACTTCGGTGGCCATTTCGAGGGCAAGGACCTGCGGGACAAATACCCGAAAGGCAGTGATCCCTATGTACTTGGTGAAGCCTGCAACACCGCATTTACTTATGGCTACGATTCCGTGACCCAGATGCAGGAAACCAAGTGTTCCCTGTGTCGTATCAGCCGCGCTTGAGACGGGAAGGAGACAGATCATGGCTCGAATGAAATTTTACTGCGACTCGGAGCGCTGTATCGAGTGCAACGCCTGCGTGACCGCGTGCAAAAACGAAAACGAGGTCCCATGGGGGGTGAATCGACGCCGGGTCGTGACCATTAATGACGGCTCTCCCGGCGAACGTTCCCTGTCGGTCGCCTGCATGCACTGCTCGGATGCACCCTGTGCCGCGGTTTGTCCGGTGGATTGCTTCTACACTACCGATGATGGTGTGGTCCTGCACGACAAGGATATCTGTATCGGTTGCGGCTACTGTTTCTATGCCTGCCCGTTTGGCGCACCGCAATTCCCGTCGGACGGCGCCTTCGGCTCGCGCGGCAAGATGGACAAGTGCACCTTCTGTGCCGGTGGCCCCGAGGAAGACCACTCCGCCGAGGAACACCGCAAGTACGGCAGTAACCGGCTGGCCGAGGGCAAACTGCCGTTGTGTGCCGAGATGTGTGCGACCATGGCGCTGCTGGCCGGAGATGGTGATACGGTCTCCGATATCTACCGTGAACGGGTGACCTATCGCGGTGCTGCAGGACTTGGGGCAGGCTGGGGTGTAGCGTACGGCAAGGACAGTCACCGCGGTGCCCGAGGCCTGGAAGGTCGGGTCACGGGCCAGGACTAAACCGGTACGCAGCAGCCAAACGCGACAATGCAAACCACCCGCCAGGTGAACTCCAGGTATCCCCGCCATATTGGCCGGTGGCTGCTGGCGCTGCTCATGGTCGCGCTGGTATTACCGCTGATACCCTATGCCGTCGCCACACTCGATGGTTCCCCGTCGGCAATCTCGGGTGTGGTGCCGAATCCCGGCGCGGATTACTGGCGCAATATCAACCAGCCTGATGCGCCGCTGGCCGGCAAGACACAGGTGCAGGGTGTTGATACCGGTATCCTGATCAGTCAGGCCGGGGAAGAGTGGCGCCAGTACCGAATTGACAAGCTGGTCCCCTGGAGTGCGGCCATCCTCGGCGGCATGCTCGTCATCTTTGTCCTGTATTACCTGATACGGGGCAAGATCCGCATCGAGGGGGGCCGTTCCGGACAGTTGCTGCGCCGCTATACCACACCGGAGATGGTGGTTCACTGGATGCTGGCCATCAGCTTCGTCATCCTGGCCCTGTCGGGCCTCATCCTGCTGTATGGCCGTTGGGCACTGATCCCCCTGCTCGGACCCGAGGGCTTTTCCATTACCGCGACGGTGTGCAAGAACCTGCACAATTATGTCGGCCTGTTCTTCACCGTGATCATACCCATTGCGTTTATTCTCTATCTCAAGGACAGCCTGTTCAAACTCAAGGTCGACCTCAAGTGGTTTATG
>Ga0265306_10001816_pt1 | contig 10367 bp, 3 predicted proteins | sample Helome_3_FD_192493 | JGI IMG/M metagenome (GOLD analysis project Ga0265306, IMG submission 192493) | Marine sediment microbial communities from subtidal zone of North Sea - Hel_20160420 (Illumina Assembly) | ecosystem: Environmental > Aquatic > Marine > Subtidal zone > Sediment ...
TTGTTAATAATTTTTCGAGAATAGTTGGCGCGCGCAGTTAATCTGCAAAACCGACTACTAACACGAGTACCTGGATGTACTGCGAGAACCCATAAATCTAGCAGTATTGTAGGTAAGGGGGGGGGGGAGGACGCAATGGTCCCAGGGAAGATGAGATTCAAAAACAATGACCCGGTCGTCGACGATAACAAGAAGCGACAACCCTGGCCTATACCAAGCGGAAGACAGATGGATAGTAGCAAGGGCCATAATAGGCATTTATTCTGTTTTAAACTGCCGCTATTATGCTTCGATCACAGGGCATGTTTCCCCTTTTATTGTCGTATTTTAATGTCGTGAACGCCGTAACAAGAGATTTATGCAGTGGCTTCAAAATACTCTGGTATCAAATCGAGTCGGTAATAGGCCGCGGAGGCTTCGGCATTACCTATCTGGCCAGGGATGAGAATCTTGGTCAGTTGGTTGCCATAAAGGAGTACCTGCCCTTTGCATTCGCAGAGCGCAGCGGTGATAGCACGGTACAGCCGATTCTTCTAGAAAAACAGGGTATCTTTAGCCTCGGCCTGAAACGGTTTATGAACGAAGCGCAGATGCTGGCTAAGTTCAAGCACCCAAACATCGTCCGTGTGCTCAGCGTGTTCAAACACAACAACACCGGATACATGGTGATGGAGTATGAACAGGGTGAGACCCTCAGTGACGTCTATAAACGCAAAAAGAAACTCAAACAGCATGAACTAGAGGAAATTTTTTATCCTGTCATCGATGGCTTATCCTCCGTACATAAGGCAGGATTTATCCACCGCGACATCAAACCATCAAACATCTATATTCGAAGTGATGGCTCCCCGGTACTGATCGACTTTGGTGCAGCCCGACAGGCGATCGACTCCGTGCCTGAATCACTGACTTCGATATTCTCTGTCGGCTATACCCCGTTTGAGCAATATCACCAATCCTCGGATAAGCAGGGGCCATGGACTGATATCTACGCATTGTGTGCCACTATTTATCAGGGTATTACAGGTGAAAAACCACAAGAATCGACGATCCGGGGAATGGCTCTATTGCATCAGGAGTCCGATCCCTATAAACCTCTGTCAAAACTGGGGATAAAGTCTTATACACCTGCGTTTTTACAAACTATCGACCGGGCCCTGATGTTACGGATTTACGACCGACCGCAGACCCTTGACGATTTTCTGGGTATGCTCAAAGGTGATATCGGGCTTCCGGGTCTGCCCGCCATCCTGCCGGCAGACTACGTACCAATAGAGATCGGTAACAGACCAGTAACAGGACTGGATAAACAAAAAAACGCTGACGATGATACCCAACTCGAACTAGCCGAAGAGCCACCTGATCCAGAACCGGTGGTGTTGGAGCATTTTGGCGATGATACCCAACTCGATCTTACTGGACTACTAACAGATGATGAAGCAGATGAGGTGGAGGGTCCTGGCGATGATGCAGAACCCGACCAAACCGAGTACCAGACGCTTTATGAGCCGGACGAGGTGGAGAGTTCCGACGATGATGTCAATCAGCATACAACAGCCGAAGCTATTGCATACACGCGTAAAGATCAAACGCATATAGCCCATGCTGCAGCGACCAATGAGCAAGCTCTCCCCTTCCGTCGTTTGGTACGAGAGCGATTAAAACGTTCCGAGGTTCGCCTGATAGTGGCCGTTATCATAGCCGTTATTGTTGCCGGCGCTATGTTGTCGCCAGGTGAAATATCACCCGAGAAAGAACGCCAACAGCAATTAGCCGTTTTGCTTGAAAAGGCCGATAAATTGATTTCTCTTGACAGGTATTACGGTGAGAACGCTACCGGGGCACTCGGCGTTTATCAGCAAATTCTTGCCAGGGACCCGGAAAATTCAGCCGCTAAAAACGGTATCAAAATAGTTGGCCAATATTACTTGCTGCAAGCCCAACAATATTTAAATGATGGAGACTTTAGCCAGGCAAGGGTCAGCATGGAAATTGTTAATGGTATCGATCCCGGATTCCCCGGACTAAAAATTGCGGAGAAGAGATTGGATGAAATTTTATCTAGCGACAAAAAAAATCTGCAGATAGATCTTTTACTTAGCCGGGCCGACGCTGCAATGAAAAAAGGCTTCGTATATGAACCAGATAAAAAGGCCGCCCTTTTTTACTATCAGAATGTTTTAAGCCTGAGCCCGAACAATGTAACCGCAAAATCGGGCTTGCTTGATATTGTAGATATTCTAATTGCCCGGGCGCAAAGCGCGCTTAATAAAGGTGATCTTAAACAGGCCGAATCAAAAGTAAGTCTTGCCGAATCGATAGATCCTGACAATTCGGCGACACGAGAACTTCGTCATAAAATTAACAACACCAGCAGACTTGACAATGTTTTGACTAAAGCCGACGCAGCTTTCGCAAAAAAATACTATACGACCCCCAAAAATAAAAATTCCTACGATCTATATAAACAGGCGTTGACCATAGCACCAGCTAACCGGCGCGCAAAACAACAATTAGATAAAATCGCCGCGTATTATGCTGATAAGTCCCGGGTTCATACTCGATCAGGCAATATGCTGTCCGCACAAAAAAATCTCGAGATTCTGGAAACTTTTTTTCCCGATAATCCCGACATATCGAGTTTAAAGCAGGAGATAAGAATAAAGCGGACGCAAATCGATGCCTCAAAGAAAGCCTGGGAAAAACAACTTGCACAGCCGCAAATCGATGCCTCAAAAAAAGCCAGGGAAAGACAACTTAATTCGATTCAAATCAATGTCTCGAAAAAAGCCAGAGGAAAAAAACTTAATCCGGCGGAAATCGATAACGCAACAATAGCCAGGGAAAAATAGCGAAAAAATCGACGGGTGGTTGCCCGCCGATGTAAATCCATGCCCGGACGATTACCAGATGGTTCAGGATCGGAAACCGCCGTCTGTGGCGACATTCTGAGTGTCAGCTTTCTTCAAAGGAGACGCCCATAGGCGCTACCTGGGTGACTGAGAACGGCCACAAGCTGCCGCTCGTTTAAGCCTTCCAGAAGGCAGCAATCGGCACACACCGGACTGTCGTTCAACGTTCCGTATTCTTGATTTTAGCGGGTTGCAAAATGACTTCGCGCTGAAGGAATGCGCTGTAAATAGGTATACTGTCCCCTGAATTCCTTTGGGTTATGCTTCCTGAACCCTTTTGGATGCCAATATCAACTATGAATACCCTTAAAGGATGCTGTGCAGGCGCATCAAGCTATTCAGTCCGGCACAACGATTGGAGAGACGGTTCTCTTGCCCTGGCGACGCGAGGTTACACATGAATTCGAAAGCAATTATCGGTGAAGTCAGCGATGCAATTGCCTCTGGCACCCAGATTGAGCCCTTTTCAAAAAGGGGCATCAGTCTGTCTTTGCAAGACGCTTATACAATCGGCTCGGAGGCGCGCGCAAAGTTTGATCCATCGCAGCCAGTGGGCCGCAAAATTGGATTTACCAACCGGGGTATTTGGGAGATTTATGGTGTGGATCAACCCATATGGGGGGATATGCGTGACGCTTCGGTGAGCTACCATAGCAATAACACGGCTGAGGTAAGCCTCAATCGGTTTTGCGAACCCCGTATTGAACCTGAGGTCGTCATTGGTCTCAAATCCGCTCCCAAAGCCGATGCAACCAATGATGAGGTTGCTGCCTGTATAGATTGGGTTGCCCCAGGGTTTGAAATTGTGGATTCCATCTATCCCGAATGGTCTTTTTCACTGGCGGACTCAATCGCATCTGGGGGCCTTCATGGCTGTCTGGTTGTGGGCGAAAAAGTCTCTGCTCAGACTGATATTGAGCAGGCCTTAATCGACCTTCGCGTGGGGCTTTTCAAAAATGGCAACCTGAGTGAAAAAGGCACTGGGGCAAATGTACTGGATGGCCCTGTCTCTGCCATTCGGTATTTAATGGGAGGCCTTACTCGCTATCCCGATCAAAGACTGCTTGCGGCTGGTGATGTAATTACCACTGGCACAATGACGGACGCGAAGCCAATTTTTGTAACTGAGAATTGGAGCGCTCGGTTTGAGGGTGTCATTGACGCGGAGTTGAACGTTACGTTTACGTAAGCTCAGGTTTCTCTCCGCTTAGCAAACAATAACGCTGTGCAAGGCTGTTGGCCGAACGTCACCGCCCACTTTCATGCGACGGGGGTCCGTTATGGGCACCTTGCTGCCAATGACGTTTCAAATTTGAATGACTGCAATGTGTGATGCTGGTGTAGATGCTCTCAAGGTCAGCTTTCTCAATAGCTGACGCTCAGCAGCGCTACCTAGGCTTCTCGAATCGGCCAGGAGCAGACATTGGGATAAGGGCTATAATTCAAGAACAACCAACTCTGTTTTCCACCTTAACATGCAATATCGCGAATTAAATTGCCGCCCTCTAATAATTATTAAGAGGCCGTTGGCCGCTTAAATGTGCTGTTAGACGGACATCTATGCATCCAAATACTGTTATGAAAGCAAGTGGTCAATTAGGGAAATTTTTTATGGCCACTGCTGTTATTTGGGTGGGGCTTATTTTTGCGATTCTCGGAATCTTCAAAGGTATCTATTATATAATTTTTGGGTTGCTTTTTGGTTTACTTGGTTTTGCATATTGTTGCCTAGCTATCCGCTGCCCCAATTGTGGTCAACGCTGGTACTTACAAGTTTTAAAGGAGAACAAGTTTGGTTGGGTCAAAAGATTACTTTACCAACTTGAATGTCAATCTTGTGGATACGGCGGCACAGATGCCGCCTAACAATCGCATGCAGTCGGTCGCAGAAAAGCTAGGCTGCTGATGCGAGGCGTTAGAAGTTTATGATCAACTACAGGTGGCAGTGTTTGGTCTGTGAATCAGGTAACGAGCCAGATGCTGAGTATTGCGTTGAATGTGGGTGTCCAATTGATGCCGATACAGGAATCGTCGAAGGTTGGATATATTCACGATTCAACCCACCGAAAAATCCAAATAACATCGGGTATGCGTCAAGATGGGTAGAGCTACATTATAAATTTACCAGAACGGCTCCCTGCCCATTTTGCGGACTCCACATGTATATCTCGGATGCAGAGTGCCCTCACTGTACCTACGAGCTTTCACTGTTTCAAAGGCATGACCTAATTAAATGGCAACACCAAGAGCAAAGCTATGGTCGAAAACTGGCAATCAAGATAGTGCCTGGCTTTATCCTGATAATGACAATTTTGTTTTATGGAACAAAAAACTTCTAACAAACGCATTTAGCCGGACAAAGTGCCCCCTGCGCTGGCGATTTCCCAATAACAGACGCTGAAATCCGTTTCCCAAGCTTCTCGAATCGGCCAAATTCCGACACTCAGTAGAAATAAAAAACCTCGCACAGTGGCGGGGCTTCGCATTCAAATCTTGATTAGAGGTTAAGCCCTTTTTCTACGCTTGCTACATCCAACCAATCCGAGCAGTGCGGAGCCGAACAAGCAAACGGCTACAGGCACTGTAACCTCTGGTAGGGGTAGAGGTGGTGCTCAGGGCGGTGGCGGTTGACAACAGAAAGATTCATCCGGGCTTTCAAGCCGACTTCCGTGCAATTCATCAATAACAGCAGATAAACAAACCAGCAATTCGATAGAAAACGACTGTATTAAAGATACATAAAATGGAAGATGATCAACAACTTGTATGTCTACCCGAACTTTACAATTTTATATGTCAGGGGTATTGTTTTATTGTTAATAATTTTTCGAGAATAGTTGGCGCGCGCAGTTAATCTGCAAAACCGACTACTAACACGAGTACCTGGATGTACTGCGAGAACCCATAAATCTAGCAGTATTGTAGGTAAGGGGGGGGGGGAGGACGCAATGGTCCCAGGGAAGATGAGATTCAAAAACAATGACCCGGTCGTCGACGATAACAAGAAGCGACAACCCTGGCCTATACCAAGCGGAAGACAGATGGATAGTAGCAAGGGCCATAATAGGCATTTATTCTGTTTTAAACTGCCGCTATTATGCTTCGATCACAGGGCATGTTTCCCCTTTTATTGTCGTATTTTAATGTCGTGAACGCCGTAACAAGAGATTTATGCAGTGGCTTCAAAATACTCTGGTATCAAATCGAGTCGGTAATAGGCCGCGGAGGCTTCGGCATTACCTATCTGGCCAGGGATGAGAATCTTGGTCAGTTGGTTGCCATAAAGGAGTACCTGCCCTTTGCATTCGCAGAGCGCAGCGGTGATAGCACGGTACAGCCGATTCTTCTAGAAAAACAGGGTATCTTTAGCCTCGGCCTGAAACGGTTTATGAACGAAGCGCAGATGCTGGCTAAGTTCAAGCACCCAAACATCGTCCGTGTGCTCAGCGTGTTCAAACACAACAACACCGGATACATGGTGATGGAGTATGAACAGGGTGAGACCCTCAGTGACGTCTATAAACGCAAAAAGAAACTCAAACAGCATGAACTAGAGGAAATTTTTTATCCTGTCATCGATGGCTTATCCTCCGTACATAAGGCAGGATTTATCCACCGCGACATCAAACCATCAAACATCTATATTCGAAGTGATGGCTCCCCGGTACTGATCGACTTTGGTGCAGCCCGACAGGCGATCGACTCCGTGCCTGAATCACTGACTTCGATATTCTCTGTCGGCTATACCCCGTTTGAGCAATATCACCAATCCTCGGATAAGCAGGGGCCATGGACTGATATCTACGCATTGTGTGCCACTATTTATCAGGGTATTACAGGTGAAAAACCACAAGAATCGACGATCCGGGGAATGGCTCTATTGCATCAGGAGTCCGATCCCTATAAACCTCTGTCAAAACTGGGGATAAAGTCTTATACACCTGCGTTTTTACAAACTATCGACCGGGCCCTGATGTTACGGATTTACGACCGACCGCAGACCCTTGACGATTTTCTGGGTATGCTCAAAGGTGATATCGGGCTTCCGGGTCTGCCCGCCATCCTGCCGGCAGACTACGTACCAATAGAGATCGGTAACAGACCAGTAACAGGACTGGATAAACAAAAAAACGCTGACGATGATACCCAACTCGAACTAGCCGAAGAGCCACCTGATCCAGAACCGGTGGTGTTGGAGCATTTTGGCGATGATACCCAACTCGATCTTACTGGACTACTAACAGATGATGAAGCAGATGAGGTGGAGGGTCCTGGCGATGATGCAGAACCCGACCAAACCGAGTACCAGACGCTTTATGAGCCGGACGAGGTGGAGAGTTCCGACGATGATGTCAATCAGCATACAACAGCCGAAGCTATTGCATACACGCGTAAAGATCAAACGCATATAGCCCATGCTGCAGCGACCAATGAGCAAGCTCTCCCCTTCCGTCGTTTGGTACGAGAGCGATTAAAACGTTCCGAGGTTCGCCTGATAGTGGCCGTTATCATAGCCGTTATTGTTGCCGGCGCTATGTTGTCGCCAGGTGAAATATCACCCGAGAAAGAACGCCAACAGCAATTAGCCGTTTTGCTTGAAAAGGCCGATAAATTGATTTCTCTTGACAGGTATTACGGTGAGAACGCTACCGGGGCACTCGGCGTTTATCAGCAAATTCTTGCCAGGGACCCGGAAAATTCAGCCGCTAAAAACGGTATCAAAATAGTTGGCCAATATTACTTGCTGCAAGCCCAACAATATTTAAATGATGGAGACTTTAGCCAGGCAAGGGTCAGCATGGAAATTGTTAATGGTATCGATCCCGGATTCCCCGGACTAAAAATTGCGGAGAAGAGATTGGATGAAATTTTATCTAGCGACAAAAAAAATCTGCAGATAGATCTTTTACTTAGCCGGGCCGACGCTGCAATGAAAAAAGGCTTCGTATATGAACCAGATAAAAAGGCCGCCCTTTTTTACTATCAGAATGTTTTAAGCCTGAGCCCGAACAATGTAACCGCAAAATCGGGCTTGCTTGATATTGTAGATATTCTAATTGCCCGGGCGCAAAGCGCGCTTAATAAAGGTGATCTTAAACAGGCCGAATCAAAAGTAAGTCTTGCCGAATCGATAGATCCTGACAATTCGGCGATACGAGAACTTCGTCATAAAATTAACAACACCAGCAGACTTGACAATGTTTTGACTAAAGCCGACGCAGCTTTCGCAAACAAATACTATACGACCCCCAAAAATAAAAATTCCTACGATCTATATAAACAGGCGTTGACCATAGCACCTGCTAACCAGCGCGCAAAACAACAATTAGATAAAATCGCCGCGTATTATGCTGGTAAGTCCCGGGTTCATACTCAATCAGGCAATATGCTGTCCGCACAAAAATATCTCGAGATTCTGGAAACTTTTTTTCCCGATAATCCCGACATATCGAGTTTAAAGCAGGAGATAAGAATAAAGCGGACGCAAATCGATGCCTCAAAAAAAGCCAGGGAAAGACAACTTAATTCGATTCAAATCAATGTCCCGAAAAAAACCAGAGAAAAAAAACTTAATCCGGCGGAAATCGATAACGCAACAATATCCAGGGAAAAATAGCGAAAAAATCGACGGGTGATTGCCCGCCGATGTAAATCCATGCCAGGAAGATTACCCGATGGTTCAGGATCGACAAGAGACCCCTGACTCCGAAATCTGGGTGTCTGCTCTGGAGAAATAAATGGCGATAAGCGCTGCCAAATCCGAAATTTATGAATTGTCCTCTCCAGATCGAGAAAATTTCCCCAAAGGAGACGCTCAGTCGCAGACCATGGACTTCTCAGTTCGGCCGAGGCTGTGTAAAAACTCCCGACTAAAAGGTAAAATACAGATTTCCAGTTTAGGGTTGAGCCATGAGCGGATTCATCGAGGGCGAGAACCGTTACCAGTCCACTCTGTTCCCCGAACGTGTTGATGATTATGTCGAAGAAGACAGCGTGGTTCGAGTCATCGATGTCTTTATTGATCGCCTCGATATCTCGGGATTAGGATTTAAAGCAGAACCTGCAGAGACTGGTCGACCCGGCTACCACCCTCGTACGATGTTGAAGATCTATGTGTATGGCTATCTCAACCAGGTGCATTCTTCGAGACGTCTTGAGCGTGAAGCGAGACGTAACGTTGAGCTGATGTGGCTGAGTGGGAGACTGGCCCCTGATTTCAAGACCATTGCGAACTTCAGAAAAGATAATGGTGAAGCCATTCGCCTGGTGTGCCGGGAGTTCGTGATGCTGTGTCGGAAGTTGAATTTAATTGGTGATACGCTGGCGATCGATGGCAGCAAGTTCAAGGCGGTGAACAACCGGGATAAGAACTTCACGCGGGCGAAGATGAAGCGCCGCCTGGCCGAAGTCGAGGCCAGCATCGAGCGTTATCTGGGTGAGTTCGATCAGGCCGACCAGTCTGCACCGCCCGAAGATAGACGTTCCCTCAAAGACAAGATCACGGCACTGGAAGAGGAGATGGGCCGGCTAAAAAAGTTCGAAGTCCGGATGCTTGAAGCGCCGGACCAACAACTCTCGATCACTGACCCAGACGCTCGATCGATGAAGAGCCGCGGTGGCGGTATCGTTGGCTATAACGTGCAGACCGCGGTAGATGTCGATCATCATCTGATCGCATTCCACGATGTTACCAACAGTGGAAGCGATCGGCGTCAACTAACCCGGATGTCACAGCAAGCCAAAGCAGTATTACAAACTGATTGCCTAACGGTGCTCGCTGACCGAGGCTACTACAACGGCGATGAGCTTCGATCCTGTGAGAATCACAATATCACTGCTTATGTGCCGAACTCGGCGACCTCGCATAACAAGGCCAAGGGCCAGTTCGATCGCTCTGAGTTCCACTACATCGAAAAAGACGATGAATATATGTGTCCTGCGGGTGAGCGTTTAATCTATCGATTTACGCGCGAGGAAAAAGGCAAAGCGCTCCGCCGTTACTGGTCATCTGCCTGTACCCACGGTTCACTCAAACCCCGGTGCACGACCGGCAAGAATCGGCGGGTAAGTCGCTGGGTTCACGAGGACGTCATAGAGCGAGCTAAAGCACGGTTGGACGAAAGACCAGATGCGATGCAAATCCGCCGGGCGACGGTCGAGCACCCCTATGGCACGTTAAAAGCCTGGATGGGATCGACGCACTTTTTAACGAAAACCCTGGATCACGTGAGTACCGAAATGAGTCTTCATGTGCTCGCATACAACATGAAACGGGTAATTAACCTCGTTGGCACAAAGAAACTGCTTGAGGCGATCTAACCAGTTCGCTCGCCTGCAAAAAATCGGCGATTGCTACTCGAATACTGTTCAAACTAAATGGGCAATCCCTTATCAGGGGATCAGGTGCGTGGCTTACCCCAGGTTTTTACACAGCCTCGGCCAGAAGCGGACGCT
>Ga0265306_10001817_pt1 | contig 10365 bp, 6 predicted proteins | sample Helome_3_FD_192493 | JGI IMG/M metagenome (GOLD analysis project Ga0265306, IMG submission 192493) | Marine sediment microbial communities from subtidal zone of North Sea - Hel_20160420 (Illumina Assembly) | ecosystem: Environmental > Aquatic > Marine > Subtidal zone > Sediment ...
GCGTATGGCCCGCGACCGCACCCTCCCCCGCGTGCTCCAACAGCAGCACCCGACGCGCGGCACCCCGATCATGTCGATCTACGCCACCGCCCTCGCGATGGCGTTTCTTCTCTTGATGGTGCGCGACGTCTCGGCCGCCGGCGCCGCAGCGAGCCTGATTTTCCTGATCTCGTTTGCGCTCGTGCATTGGACGAGCTTGCTCGCGCGCAGGCGAACTCGAATCAAAGCGCCGTTTCAGACTCCCTGGTTCCCAGCGATTCCCGTGATGGGTGGCTTGGCCTGCGCACTCCTGGCGGTGTACCAAGCGGTCGCGGTTCCAGCCGCGGGCGCCGTCGTCGTCGTCTGGCTCGGCTTCGGCGTCATTCTCTACATCGGCTTGTTTGCGGGCCGGGCACGCGCGGTGGATGCGTTTGCCGAAGCGCACGATCCAAGGCTCGGCGTCCTACGCGGTCGAAGTCCCCTCGTCCTGGTACCCGTCGCTAACCCGGCAAGTGCAGTGGGCATGGTCACCCTCGCCAACGCGCTGGCCATCCCGGTGGTAGGCCGGGTCGTACTTCTCACCGTCGTTCGCCGTCCAAGCGATTTCGCCGCCGCCCAGATCGAAACCACCAAGGCGCTAGACGACGCCAACAGCGTCGTAGGCCAAGCCCTCACCGCGTCGCTGCGCGCCGGTCACACACCCGAAGCGCTGATGACGATCGCCTACGACCCCTGGAAAGAGATCGCGCGGGTCGCCCAATCTTACGAGTGTGAAAGTCTACTCATGGGCTTCTCTTCCCTCGAAGACCAAGGAAACGTCGCGCACATCGAGCAGATGTTAAACGACGTGGAATGCGACGTGGTCGTTGTGCGCGCCTCGAAAACCTGGACTCTGAACGCCGACACGCGAATCATCGTCCCCGTGGGCGGCCGGGGCGGCCACGACGAGCTTCGCGCCCGTCTGCTCGGAAGCCTGGGCCGCGCAGGCTGCACCAACGTCCGCTTCGTTCAGGCCAACAGGCAGAGGCTTGCCCCTGGCGTCAGACTGGTTCGCGAACGGGAGCTCCGCATCTTCGCCGAAGAGGAAACGCGCGGCACGCCAGAAGTGAAGCTCATCGAATCGGGCGACATGGTCGAAGCCCTCGCCAACGAAGCCGGCTCGAACGACCTCATCATCCTCGGCCTCCGCCACCAACGCGGCAAGCGCCTCTTCGGCGAGCTAGCTCTCCAGGTCGCCCGCAAAACCGAGGCCGCAACACTGATGATCAGCCGCCGCTCCTGAGCCGGCTGTGAAATTACAGATCCAGTCGGACCATTGTGTCATCTCCGAGTAGGTGATGGCCAAGGAGATCCGAATGACCAACGATCAGCGAGAGATTCATCGCAAGAAGCGAATCCTTGAGTACGCCGAACGGGTCGGGAACATCAACAAGACGTGCCGATACTTCGGGGTTGCAAGGTCGACGTTCTACCTGTGGAGGGAGAGGTATCGCGAGCTCGGTGACGAGGGGCTCCGAAGTCGCAGATGCGGCCCCCACAACCATCCGAACAAGACGCCCGACGAGGTGGTTGAAAAGATCCTGCACCTGCGCCGGACCTACCACATGGGGCCGATCCGCATTGTTTGGTACCTCGAGCGCTACCACGGTATCAAGACGTCGGACGCGACCGTCTATCGGGTCTGCAAGCAGCATGGCCTCAACCGGCTTCCAAACCGTGTCGGTCGGCGTGCCGTCCACACACACCGGTACCAGAAGCAGGTTCCGGGCCACCACGTGCAGGTCGACGTAAAGTTCCTGACTTTGAAACGGAAGAAGGGCGCGCCGGTGCGGCGTTACCAGTACACGGCCATCGATGACGCCACGCGAGTCCGCGCACTCAAGATCTACCGCCGCCACACGCAAGCCAACGCCATCGACTTCATCAACTACGTGGTGGAGAAGTTCCCGTTTCGGATACGAACCATTCGAACCGATCGGGGTCACGAGTTTCAGGCGCTGTTTCACTGGCACGTGGCGGACCTGGGTATGGAACACGTCTACATCAAACCGCGTACGCCTCAGCTCAACGGCAAAGTCGAGCGGTCACACCGAACCGATAAGGACGAATTCTACCAGCTGCTCACCTATCGCGACGACGTGGATCTCGACAAGAAGCTGGCCGTGTGGGAGCGCTTCTATAACTTCGATCGGCCGCACGGTGCGCACGGCGGCAAAACGCCGTATGAAGCTCTTCGGGAGAAATTGTCCTAGTGAACAACGTCCGGCTTGATTCCTAACATCACACGCCGGCCACGAGCTCACGCATCGAACCTGGAAGCCCTTTGACCTGTGGCTCGGCCGCTTCACCATAGCGCTCAACTGGGGAATCGCGTTTCCCATCGAGCACGTCTATGGACATCATTCCTATGTCGGTACGAAGAAAGATCCTGCGACAGCAGCGCGCGGCGACAGCCTGTACGCGCACCTGCCCAAAGCGATGTACCGAACGGTGGTGAACGCCTGGGAAATCGAAACCAGCCGTCTCGACAAGCTCGGTGCTTCGTTTTTCTCCCCCCGGAACGTGTTGCTGAGGCTCGGAATCATTGCCTTGTCCACGACTGTGGTCGCGTATCTCCTTTCGGGATGGAAAGGCGTTGTCTTCTATCTGACGGTCTGCATCCTAACCAAGGTCACCCTCGAAGCGCTCAACTATGTCGAGCACTATGGCATCGTGCGCGTGCCTTCGGAACCGGTGCAGCCCAGGCACTCTTGGAACTGCAACCACCTCATCAGCAGCATCTTCACCTACAATCTCACCAGGCACAGCCATCATCATGCCGATGCCCAGGTGCCGTTTCAGGACCTGCGTGTTTACGAAGACCAGCCCAAGATGCCGGGAGGATTCATGACTGCGTATCTCACGACCTGGATCCCTCCGCTCTGGCGCAAGCAAATCACCCCCAAGCTTCGGGAATGGGATGCGAAGTACGCTTCACAAGACGAGCAAGCCCTCGCAGCAGAAGCGAACGAACTTAGCCGCTGGGCGGAGCTGACGGCGAACCGCATGGTACGAGCGGCCTAGATCCACCGAAGAACCTTCGCGAAGCTCGGCATTCTGACCGCAGCGGGCACTTAGAAGAGATCCCAAAGAGATCCGACTGACGTTGGCGGCGAAGCCAGAGATCCAACTGATGGCGGCTGTGCCGTCCCGCCGGCGAATCGTTGGGCTGACGGGCTCTTGATGAAGGATTCTCTAAGACCGCTGTGAGACGTCCCACAGTTTCGTCGTTTTGCACACTGATCGGACGTGCATAGCTTGCGAATGTAGAAAATTGCCGTGACGCTGTTATAGAGAGGAGGCCTTCATGGCTTATCGATGGCTTGGAACGCTGCTGATATCGGCAGCTTGTGTTTGTTGGTTCGGTTGTGAAGCCGCCTCGAACGACGGCCCGCGCGGAGGCGCTGGCAGCGGGGGCTCCGGCGGCGACGCGGGCAGCGGGGGCGTAGCGGGCAACGGGGGCGTAGCGGGCTTCGGCGGAACCGGCGGCGCGCCCCCAGCCGTCTGCACGACCAGCGCGCTCTGCGAGACGTGCCCGACCGAGCGCCTTTGCAACACAGACTTCGACTGCGTAACGGGCGGCACCTGCATCGAGACAGGATGTGCAACCGAGCAGGGCGAGCCGATCAAGCAGTGCGCGTACGCGATCGGCGGCGGATGCACCACTTCACTCGATTGTCCCAGCGGGAGCGAGTGCATCGTCCTGCCTGGGGAGACCGACCGATGCGTTCGAACGGCGCCGGGGTGCAGCCTGCAGTCGCACTGCTCCGAAGGTTTCGACTGCGAAAACGGCGTTTGCGCCGACCGTCGTGTCCCATGCGAATACGATTCGGACTGCCCGAAGAACCATCTCTGCCAGGACGCGGCCAACGACGGCCTGCACTGCGTTCGAGTTCATCAGCCCTGCGATCAAGAGATCGATTGCGCCGGCATCGCGCCGCGCTGTGCCGACGTGGACGGTGACGGCAAGACCGAGTGCGCTGGCGTGCCCGATCCCAACACGCCCGGTGGCGCCTGTCTCAATACGGACTGCGCCAGCGCTGCTCCGGTGTGTGAAATCTCCGGGATAGGGGCGACCACCGTGTGCGGCGACTATGGCCTCTGCCGAGACGATAGCGACTGCGACACGGCTGGCGGCTTCGCCTGCATCCTGCTCGGGCTCGAGGGACGCAAGGAATGTGCGCCGTCGTCAGGTGGCACCTGCTCCAGCTCGACCGAGTGTCCTGCGCAGCAAGTGTGCGCATCTCCGCGCCCTGGAGGGCCGCCGAGCTGCCAAGCCGGCAAGGAGGAGCTATGAAAGCGATGAATCGAACCCCCATCATTCTCTTCTTGTTCGCGGTCGCGCTACCGGCCTGCGAGGTTGACATTCCGGCTATTCGAGCCTCGCACGGGTCGCTCGTTGAGCCGCCCGCCAGCTGCGACAATGGCGACCCGACCTGCAACGTCGCGAACGACTTTCCGGGGCCAGGGGACATCGACCCGTCAAACTCCCTGAACCTCGTCTGGTCGCCATCGGACAACGCGCTGATTCTCACAGAGGGCAGTGCTCAGATCCTCGATACGGATGCCGACGGGGTGCCCGACGCGTCCGATGAGTGCCCGGGGCCCGGCTGGCGGGCGCCGTGCGACGGCGACGCGAGCAACGACGGAATCTACTTTACGCTCGAGTACGATCTCGCGGGCGCAGTGACCGGCCAGTCCAACGTTGAGATTGAAGGATCACTCCGGACCATCGATTCATACATACTCATCGACACGAGTGCGAAAATGAGCAAGGAGCTCGACACAATCCGCTCTGAGCTCACGACCGGCACGTTCGGCGACACGAGCGAATGCCCCGAGGCCGTTGGGGCCGGCCTCGTCGGAGCGATCAAGTGCCTGACCCCCAACGCCCGCTTCGGCGTCGGCGAGTTCGGGGAAATCCCACTTTTGCCTCACGCCACGCCTTACTCTCAGACGCCCTACCACCATTACCTCGACTTCACGAGGAATCTCACGCACTTGACCGATGCGATATCGCTCCTGCGGACCCGCAGCAACAAGGACTCTGCCGACGCAGCGACCCAAGCGTTCTACTCAATCCTAACAGGGCAGGGCCTCGGGCCTTACGTCCCCAACCGTGCGGGCTGCCCGCCGAACCACTGGGGCTACCCGTGCTTCCGGGACCTGTCGCTTCCCGTCATCATGCTCTTCACCGATGGCCCGGTCTTCAACGGGCCCCGCGCTGGGGGCAAGACATACGGCAACCCGCCATTCGATGGCGTGCTCGGCGCCTCGGCGCTCCTGCCGCCGGTCCAAATGTCACCGAATGTGCTCTACGCGAACGACCCTACGACGGCCTGGGACCTCGGCGACCTCACCTCGACCTCGATGACCGTCATGGGAAGCAACACAAATTTTGCCAACAATGCCCTAACCTCGAACCTCGGCGCCTGTCGGCAGTGCACGGACCCCACTGACGCTTCGACGTGTTGGACCGATGGACGCGACGCATTCGTGAAGTTCTCACTCAGTGCAATGATCAGCCCGTTCTTGAGCGGCCAAGGAACGGCCTATCCCACGCACAACGTGGCGGTTTTCGACGCGACACCGGCAGGCGTGGATTGTGATCCCGGCCCCGGCGGCGGCGACTATTGGGGGCAGCTGACCCCGACCCTCGCAGCTGGTGACTATTACTTGGCATCGGATGCCGCAGTGCCGTTGGGCGTGTCGTCAACCGACGTGGAGGGCCCCTACCAGCTCCGAATTCAGACGACTCCAAGCGACCCGAGTTGGGCGACCGCCGACTTGCCGGTGCCCTGGACGAATATCGAACCCCTGTTTTTGTCGACGCGCGCGAAGATCGTCGCCATCTTGAGCGAGTCCCCAGCACAACAGGACATGCTCGACTTGGCGCGAACGACCGAATCGGTCGACGATGACGGCAATGAGTACGTCAACCAGGTGTCCAGCTCTGGCGCCGGAATCAGCGACGCCCTGGTCGATGCGCTCGATCTGCTGGTCAACAACACGCGACGAGATATCACCTTGGTGGCCGAGGACGTCGTGGCAACTGCCGCGGTCGACGAAAGCCTTTTCCTAAACTGGGCGGTCGCCACGGCGTGCCCAACCGGGGCCGAGCCCAACTGCACTGGCGGTGTCGGCACGGCGGTGTGCACCGACTGCCTCAACGGGGCCCAGATGGCGTTCGAGTTTGAGCTCGGCAACACGTTTGTGACTCCCGGCTACGATCATCAGATCTTCGATTTCGACCTGATCGCCTTGGCTGACGGCGCGTACGAGCTCACCCGGACTCCGGTGCGCGTGATGGTGCCCAAGGGTGGACCGATGTATGGGTCTGGCCACTACGAAAACACGTACGACGCTAGCACCGTCTGCGAGATGCCTCCAGACGTGCCCGACTGGGGCACGCTTGCATGGACCGCTTCGACGCCCTCCGACAGCAACGTCGAGTTTATCGTCTACACCGCCAATACGCTCGAAGACCTCGACACGGCGACGCCGGTTTCGCTCGTCCCCCCAGTGGGCGTGACCAGCCTCGATGTGGCCGACGAGCTTCAAGCCACCGGCGAGGCCAACAACATGCCCTACCTCCGCATCCGCGCCATCGTCAATGGTTCCACCGACAATTGGAATACGCCGGTATTCAGCGGATGGACGATGGAGTTCAACTGCGTGCCGTTCGACTAGCGGCACGCATCGCGGGAAGATCCTGCCGAGGTTGGCGGTGATACAAGGCCGCGCGAAAGCCATCCCAGCCGGTTGACGAAGGTGCATGGTGCGCAATCACGCCCGGTGAGGCGCCTCGCACCGACTCATTGACGGCTACGGGCCCGTCGATCGCGGTCCCACGCCAGCAAACTGTCCCCTACGCACGCACCCCGACGACACCGGCCCCGTAGGGTAGCCGCAAAAGGCTCGTCAGACTTGGCGAGCCGCTACGGCCCCGGCCCGCACCGCGCCCCGTGGCACACCCGCATCCACCAGGTGCCTACGGGGAAGCACGCGTTTCGGTCCCCAGTGGTCCACCCTGCGAGTGCTCGCACGTACTGCGCCTTGAACGCTCGAAGGCGCCGCACCGCTTCGGTCGCTGCCCCCCGATGCCCGGCCGCGGCAAACTGTGGGTTGAGGCTCCCGAACACCTCGTAGCTCTTGGCCCGCTTGGTGTGCGGGAGTCTGAGGACGCGCTTGGCCCCGACAAACGGTATGCCGGCGCGCTTGGCCTTGTTCCACGCTTGATGTTGTTTGTCGCGCAGCCGTCCGGCAATGCGCGCTCGGGCAAGCTCCGGGCCGTAGTCAAGCCCGAGCGCCACTGGCATCTCCAGCCGAAGCTCGAGCTCCGCGGGCCAGTCGGGATTATCGGGGCGAAAGTAGTGCGTGGGCCGCTTGACCCGGATGACGCGGGTGCCGACGTGCCCCGGAAGCGTGTGCGCCCCCGGCCAATCCTTGGCATAGCGCACGGCCCCCGCTTCAACCGGATTGGCGATGAGGTACGCGATGGATTCGATCATGGCTTCGGGCGTGAGCAGCGCATGGGCGCCGGTGCTGCGCTTGTTGAAGACCTCTTCAGGCCATCCGCGGTAGGCCTTGGTGCACAAGGCCAGATTGCGGTGAAGCGTCTCCAAGAACTTCGGATACTCGCCTCGCACGTCGGTGATGACCTCGTGGCAGTGCGTCGACATCAGACACGCGGCATGGACCAGGACGCCGTGGCGCTGCGCCGCATAGGCGAGGCAATACCAGTAGCATTGCTCCATTTGTCGCGCTTCGTCGGGATGGAGCAGGAAGTGGCGGCGTGTGGTGCGCCGAGATAACGCGAGCGTGGTCCCGGGATCGACGATACGGGGTCGGGTCATGTCCACCGACACAAGCGAAGGCCGTGCCGACGCCTGGCTCCCTGTTCTCAGGCGCTTGCAACACGCACCCTGACGGATACGCCACCGCCGCCGGCGGCCGTCACTTCACGAAATCGCAACGCAATCTCAACAACGCTTGCTGCGTTTAGGGCAACGACGGTAGGATCTCTTTCGTCCGAACCCTCGAACGGATCTCCTCGACCTCGGCAACCGCCGCCAGCCCCTCGTGCGCAAGCCAGGCCTTTGGAACTTGCACGGGCATGTCCAGCAGCTGCTGGGCGTACGCCTTGCCCTGTGGATCGAAGCGCAGCGAAGAAACACCGCCTCCGCCGAGCGAGTCCCGGAGAACGAAGTTCAAGGCATCGATGCCTGGGAGTTCGTAGCACTCGACGCGCCCCCGAATGCGATGGGCGAACCAGTCTGCAACCGCGTTGGTCGTGAGCTGATCGCGAAGCAGGGGCAGGAAGTCGGTGTGGCGCGCCCGAACTCCAATGTTGGCGTCGGCACCCTTGTCACCGCTCCGCGCGTGGGCGATGGCGACGAGCGGAAGCGCGACCGGATCGTCGAGGGGAAACGGCTCGGCTTGGCGCACCGACTCGTCCGGACGCGCCGCGGGCGCCAGGGGGGCCGGCTCCTGGTACGGAATCGGCTCACCGTCGATGTAGATCATCGGCGCAAATTGATTGCGCGGGACCAGGTAGCTCTTCAGCTCGATGAGCGGCGTCGGCTTGGGAAGCCCCCTGCCCCCGGCCGTGAGCCCCGTCACCGCCATGCCAAACGAGCCAAGCTCGCGAACGATCGCAGCCAACGCGGACCTTTCATCGTGGTGCATCGCGATCTTGATCACGACCTCACGGCCGTGCGCGGTTCGTGCATGTGGTCCGTATGTACTCTCTGCGCCGAGAATCTCGACGTCGACGTCGCGTAGGGCCGGATATCCGTCCCGCTCGAGGAGCCGCGCGGCGCGTTTCGTGAATTCGCTACCCAAGCGAGACGCTTTGGCTGCAGCGTCGCGTCCCCCAATCATGAGGAGCGCGGTGATCTTGAATCCATCCACGACCTGCGCGCAGGCTTTGAGTGTCGCCGGCGGAGGCCTTCCGATCGCCCCGTTCACCTCGACCCTATCGACCCCCGCTTGCCTGAGCTGGACGCGTCGCCAGTCACAGGTGACATCGGGCAGGAGGTAGGCTCCGGGGTCTCCGATCTCGTAGAGCAACTGCTCCGCCGCGGTCCGCACATCGACCAGACCGCCGGTCCCCTCGGCTTTGGTGAGGACGAACGAGCCATCCGATCGGCATTCGGCGATTGGATATCCGATGTCGTGCCAGGAAGCCGCGTCTTGCCAATCGGTGAGCAGGCCTCCGGTCGACTGCGGCCCACACTCGAGAAGATGACCCGCTAGGCTTCCTTGAGAGAGGGCGTCGAGGTCTTCGCGACCCCAGCCGAACTCGTGCAAGAGAGGCCCGAGCGCGAGCGCCGAGTCGACACAGCGACCAGTGATGACCAACTCCGCCCCGACGTCGAGCGCTCCGGCGATGGGCCGCGCCCCGAGATAGGCATTGAAGCTCAGAGGTGCGGTGACGAGCGGCTGCCCGTCGCTCATCTCAGCCAGGTCCAGCTCCGAAAGCTCATCGAGCCGATCCATCAGGCTGTCGCCTTCGACCCAGGCGACGCGAAGTGCGACGCCCGCTTCGGCGGACATGGCCCGAAGCGCATCGGCGGCCGCCCTGGGATGGACGCCGCCGGCGTTGGTGACGATGCGCACGCCCTGCTTGGCGATGCGCGGCAGCTCTCGGCCAATCATGGAGATGACGTCGGTGGCGTAGCCAAGCGCTGGATCCTTTTGGCGCGCCCGGGTCAGGATCGCCATCGTGATCTCGGCGAGCGCTTCGAGGAAGATGTAGTCGCAGCGCTCGGAGTCGAGCAGCTGAGGCAACGCAAACGAGCTGTCGCCCCAGGCGCCGGCCGCGCCGCCTAGAACGACTACAGGCTCTTTGCTACTCCGCATCTCCCCCCCTCCTGAACTTCGTTAGGACTACCACGAAGGGGAGCCTAGTCGCCATCGACAAGCCGAGCACGAACGACTAGGGTCGTTCTTCAATTTGTACCCGGAGACCCGACGATGACCGACGATCTTCTCTTCGACATGCCGCTGCTTCCCCATCTGATCATGGATGGGCTGAAACGCTATGACGATCGACCGTTCGTATTCCTCGGAGACGAGGTCATCACTTATAGACAGGTTAGAGAGAAGACCAGCCGCTTCGCGCAGGCGCTGCAGTCGAAAGGCGTTCAGCAAAGTGCACGCGTTGCGCTGATCTCGGCCAATCGTGCGGAAGTTCTGTATCAACTTTTCGCGAACATGGCGGTTGGCGTCGTCTATACGCCGCTTCATCCAATGGGGTCGCTCGACGACCACGCCTATGTCCTCGAAGACGCCGAAGTCGATACCCTGATCTTTGATCCCGCGCTATTTCAGGAGCGAGCCCGC
>Ga0265306_10001819_pt1 | contig 10361 bp, 5 predicted proteins | sample Helome_3_FD_192493 | JGI IMG/M metagenome (GOLD analysis project Ga0265306, IMG submission 192493) | Marine sediment microbial communities from subtidal zone of North Sea - Hel_20160420 (Illumina Assembly) | ecosystem: Environmental > Aquatic > Marine > Subtidal zone > Sediment ...
TTGCACCACCGCCAGCACCTGACTCAAGGCTTCCGGATGTGCGGCGAGGAGGAATCGGAGCGGAAACGGGAACGTGAGCACCCATTGCCTGACGGGTGCTTCGGGGAAAACGTGATCGACCAGGTGGGCAGCTGACTCGACCATGCGGCGCGCGCCGCAACTGGGGCAAAACCCTCGACGCTTACAGCTAAAGGCCACCAAGTGCTCGTGATGGCAGCGCGCGGCTTACCGGAGTTTCTTACGGTGGCGTGAGCGGGGATCTTTGATAATGAAAGGGGCCGGGTAGAACCCGGCCCCAATCCGTTCGCACCGGACAAAGTGTTAACCATGTGCCCGGTATAAGGTGTAAACCATGTGACCGGTATAGACCCTTAGACTGTGTGGCGGTGGTTGCAGTCTGCTGCGAACCCGTCTCTGTCAGGAATCCCTGCTTTACCGGGAAAATACGGGGAAATTTCAATCAACAGTCGGGCACCCTACCCTACTTTGTTCAGCTGATCCGCTTGTAATATGGCCTTCCAAATAGCCAAACAAGTGAATGCCGGATCTGGAACAGGGAATTAGCAGGGAAGCACCAATGTCGAACTCTGTACTTGAATAGAAATCTTACGACCCTAACCGGTCTACTGCTCAATCGGGGTAAGCTCAAGAACCACCGCTCGTCTTTCAAGGGGTTCATAAAAGAAATTGGAGCGCATGCCTGTCAGCAATATCTTCCGGCCGTCAGAAGTCACGCTGAGGCCAAACATGTCATCCCAATCGTCATCACCGATGCCGAGTTCCTCAAGCATGGTAGATACCGAAACGATTCCTGCAGCTTCAGTCCAGATAAAGGCGCGCGAACTTAGCTGGTTCGTCGTTCCAGGCTCTTGTATTGCATAGCTGCCAACCACCAATGTTCCGTCAGCTGTGGTATCACTGGGAATGTATGGGAATGACACTGAGAGTATTGCACCAGGTAAAGACCCCATGTACCTCACGCCAGCAAATTCTGTCCAGTACCACGCTTGCCCAAAGCTTGGGTGTTGTGGCAGGAATAAGGTTTGATTGCTCCCTGTCGTAACCGAGCAATCAGCATTGCACGTTCTGGACAGGCCCAGTTCCGCACCATATTCGTCACGAAGCGTGATTGGATCCTCATCGTTTTCCCAAATAACAGCAAAAAACTCTGGGGTTATAGGATTGGCACCACGTCGAGGGCGATATCCCAAGACTCTTGAGCCGTCGTTTGAAACTGCGACTGGCGAGCCGCCGCGTATTGTTCCATTCTTAGCTAGCTCACGTGTTCCCTTATCTGAGGTCCAAACCCAGGGATAGCTCCCAGGAACACTACGTTCACTTCCAGTGCCAACCACTGCGGTGTGACTTTCCGAAACTCCATTAAGGAGTTGCTTGAAAAAAATCGTGTCAGGAAGCACTTCCCAACCAGCAGTGTCTTGCCAGGTAGCCGGCAAATAGGGCACATCGCCAGCAACAATCTGCTCATTGGCAATAACCGTCGTCGCGTCAGGCGATATGCGAATAGGTGCGCCTGAAGCAATCACCAATTCGCCCATTAATACCCATTCACCTAGCTCAGGTCGCCACATGACCCCTCGGGTTCCGCCTGGGACCCAAACGAACCCCACGATTGTCCCATCATCGGCAATGGATTGAGCCTCGGGGTTGGTAAAGCCATCGCCAGCATCAGACTCTATGGGTATTTCAGTCCAGGTAACGTCATACAGATCCGTAAACACCGGTTTTTCATAAGGACACTGAGGTTTAAGCAGTTGCGTCAAACGTGAAAGATTCTGACCCCCAAAGCCGAACTCCGGAAAGGTCGAGGCGTAACTCATAGTGCCATCATCACAGCCCAGTGCCATTGACATCTGGCCCCAGGGCACCAGCTCGACATCGGCGGGGTCGAAAGCCTCACCAAACCTGGCACCTTGTGGTCTTAGCAGGTCGTCAAAAAAAATGATTTCACCACCCCTTTCTTCACCCACCCCAAACAACCACACCTGGTTGCCTTCCTCGTCATATGTAAACCAATAGACAACGGCTAAACCGTTGGCCAGCCAATGAAGGGTGAATCCTTCACCACTGTGTGTCAGGTCAAACCAGGATCCACTTTCACCCGCGTAGGGCTCAACCGGCTGACCCGGAATTCCATTACGTGTCGAACACCCAGCACCCATGGTCCTCGTCAGTCGGGTAAGCGGTGTCTGGCCAGTGGTGCCGAAGGCCTCGAAATCGACCAGACCTTCATTGCAGTTTTTAAATCGAAAGGCTGCCTTGCCTACAAGTTCAAGAACCACATCATCCGGATCGAACTGAGCCCCGAACTGTCCGCCACTGGCGACGAACAGTTCGGGAAGATTAACGTGAGTTCCGTCTTCATCCTCAAAGACCTGACCGGCACCTACGAGCCAGCGTTGATTGCCCTCATCATCGTAGGTATACCAGTACGCTACAGCACGGTTTTCCTCAAGAATCTCAAGCACCCAGCCCTCTCCAGAACGGTCGGGATCGTACCAGATCGCACTGTGACCCGATTCAACCGCATGAGCGACACTACTCGTGCTGCCTAACACCACAAGCCCAGTCAGCAACCACCGGACTATCAGAACCGTCAACATCCCAGTGTTGTAGGTAGCAGGGGTCATCTCACGCATTCTAAACTCCTGAGATTTGGACATCCTTCATTCGCTCAGGGACAGGTAAACGAGTAGTTGTTAGTCCGAGTTCCGTATCCGTTAGTTGCCTTTAGAACCACACTAATCCACTGCCCGGTTGTACATGAATCGCTCACGATAGGAAACGATGAGGAAGCTCCGGTGCTCGTAGTCCATTGGATGCTCGTCACTTTACCCTGGGAATAAACGCTAGCAAACATGCATTGGTAAAATCCCGGGCCACCGAGTGATGTTGATGGGCACTCAACCCCGCCAAAGGAGGGCTTGTTAGCCCCATGGCTGGTCAACACTTCCACGCCCGCGCTTGAATAAGTATTAACTGTGTCTATTAACGGCTGAAACCACGTGTACCTAGACTGTGTTGGACACGAGTCATACTGGCCATACCTTTGCGTCCCCGTATTCGTTCCTTGGATCACACCAGCACCCGCCACATGCGGCCCGCCAGAATCTCCATCATCAGAACAACTACCCGCCAATTGAGTAAGGCCAGTGACAGTGTGACTACCAAAGGATACGGAGACATTGCGTGCGTCAATCACACCACAATGTGGCCCTCCACTGGTTTGACCGTATCGACAAACGGTCGTTCCAATCGGGTATTCAAGCAGACTGCCCCAGAGTGCAGATACATTAAAAATACCGTCCGTATAACCGTACACTTTGGCCACTGGGGTCCACCCTGCAACTGTGTCAACATGCGCACTGTCCAGACTGGGGTTGGAATCGAACCAAGTTGATCCTTGAACCTCGCCAAGGGCAGCGCCTGATGAGTCTCCCATGTCGTTACCATCCTCGCCACAGTGTCCAGCAGTGACGTAACCATCCGTTGTTGCAGCGCCAACAGAGCAGGGCCAAACGCCTCCTGGATCAATAGCCCAATCGAGATTTCGCGTGCCGACTGCGACGCTTAGGGAACCAGTAGACAAGCTAGGCATCAAATCTAAAGACTCGACTTGAATGACGCCATTGTCATCCATGTAATTCAGCGCAATGCCAGTATCACCGGCAATCGACTCGTGAACAGAAACTATCAATTGATTAGTCCTGACATCAATTCTCGCACTAGCAAATTGCTCCTTCGGCAGACCGAACAACTCGTACAGGTCAGTAGCCTTCTGTTCTAGCGCCTTCAAATCTCGTAAGCTCCGATCGACAATGACAGTTTCGACCCCGAAATTTTCCAAACGACTCGCATCTTCAGGATTAGAAATCGCCACAACCAGCTTCATGCTGTCTGGATTAAACCAGCTACCAGCGTAGCTCTCGATACCCAAACGTTCAATGCTATACAAAACAACAGCTGCATCGGTCTCCCGTGCAAGGCGTGACACGGCTGATTCCTCATCAATATGGTGTAACGCCGCAACAGCTTGCAGCATGTCCCTGTTAGTGAATTCCTCACTTGGTGGATTACTATTCTCAGAAGCCATAGCGAGCCCTGATGTAATCAATAGACCGCTAGTAATTGCGGCAAAGAGTAAACCGGCTTTCAACTCACGAGACTTAGTGATTTTTGCGAGCATCAGCTTTTAACTCCATAATTTATATTGAAATGAAGGGAGGTGACTACGAAAGCCTATGACTGGCGCGTGTGGTTTCTTGATGTGGCCAAGATCGCTACCACATATTGACGAATGTCGATTTGTCAAGACGCGATCCTCCCTGGGTGATCCAGTGAATGAACTATCCGCCTCTTAGAAGTGACGACCCGTAAATGGCCTATGCCGTCTACGATTCCGCTGATTTTTGTTGTTTTCGGAACTAAACCTCAGTGAATCCTTCACCCGAAGAAGCCTCCACCCGAAGCGTTGAAGAATTATCAATATCGAAAAATCAACCTTTCGACTCTGACAAAAACCTAAAGACATAATTTCCCTATATTTAAGCTTTTTGAATACGTTTATGAACGTTGATTGACCTACATCAAATCGCACAAAAGCCGGGGCTCGTTCGGCCAAATATTTCTTTGTCAGAAACCTAGATTAACCTGTCAATGAGGTCTGAATCGCCTCGGATTTTCTAAACACAGTTCGGCCAGTATGGAGGCAGTCCATTCTTTAAAACGTCATTCATCCCCTACCTGGTAACCTCATCCTACCTACACGCGATGGCTCGATTTCTGTGGAACCGAAAACCACATACAACGAATACCTACCTCAAGATGCACTGGTACGCATCCCACCGGCCATGTACATGAGGAATTTAAAGCTGGAAAACTCTAGTTTAGAACTGTGTACTTGACGGGGAAGCCTACGAATGAGCCGCGTCATCCAGGCTCAATGTGGGATTATTCAAAGGTCCGTTGTGGGTCGTTAGCGGTCCAAGTTGCCTCTTTAGTGACAAATTCCGCTGTCGAGCAGATAGCAGATCTCCCCTGGATGCGAATCGCAGGGGAGTTTAGTTCTCAGTTCGGCCAATATAGGTATTCCGTCCTACTTTCGGCGATAGTTATTGCAGCTGACAGGTAGCTGTCAGTGAAGGCGGGACATGCCCCTGTGGCTAATAATACACGGCGGAGAAGAGGCCGCTCATGCCTCTCCTTTTTCAATCCTCGAACACACGCCGTCAACTAGCGCCTCAAACTCATCCATAAATGGCGTCTTTTGTTCAGTTCGCCACCACTCTCGAAAACCTCGATTGCCCAGCCAGCAGCCAAGATTCATATCGACAATTTTCCGAAGCACGTCGTCTTCCGCCCCACCGTGCATACGCGAAAATATATTCTGATAGGCCCACATCAATTCATGCAGCATTTCGTTCGCCTGCGCCTGTTCATCCGGATCTAGCGTGCTATAACTGTCCTTCGCACGACGCCATACGGACGCTCGTTGTAGGGAGCCACTAACGTGCAATCTCAGCCCAGAAAAGTCGGCCCCAGCAGAATCGTACGATTGGAGTCGCAATGCGCGAATCTGCTCTTTGACTTGCTGATTGTTTTGACGAATCTGCGCAGCCAGGTAGACAAGGGAAACAACGACAGCCGTTGCCCCCACGATTTCTGCGATCGTACTGATGGCTTCCCAGTTCATTATCTTTTCGATTCTCTGCGCATTGGGGTGAATGTCTGCTTCGGGTCAGCAGCCGACATTTTACCTGAATTTTCTCGACGGCCCTCTTCATGTAGCTTTTGAGTGACCATGATTAGTCTAGCCTCGGACTCGGCAGATGGGAGCGCATTTGCAGGCTCAAACTCCCACCAACCTGTGAGTCCTCGCCAGAGATACCAATTGCCCACAAGAGACACCAAAAGTGCCACTGCGATTATGACCACGCGCCAAGATTGTTTTTATAAATGCCATTGAGTCCCCCAACGCGAATGATGCCGTAGTTTGTTCCAGGGAGTCTATGTCAGTAACTTCAAGCTGGTAGGTATTTATGGCCGCATTGAGTCGACAAGAGAGATAAACCACTGAACCGGGTCAATGCCTGGTTGTCGCCAGATAGCGGAACTGAAATGTGTATTGATTTGAGTGCCGCTAATCTCGGCTGTCGGCCAGGAGCGGTCGAACTACGACTCGTGCTACTGATGAATCTGCTGGTTATTTCGCTTTCAATGATTCACATAATGGAACGTTGTCCAGAGAGATACGCTCGATGGGAATTTCTCCTGAAATACCCAGCGAGGTGATCTCATAGCTCACCAGTCCGGCATTACAGCCTGCGAACTCAATGGTCAGTGTTCCGTCACCGGTCAGGTCGGTCGATGCTACTGGTTCAATGGCGTCAAATACACCACCCTCAGTTACAAAGATGGTCAATTCAGCGGTGTCCCCATCGTAAGGGCCTTGTGCCGTAAGCCAGCGATGCCCAGGTTCGCCTAAAAATGCAGTTACATCTTCCGGAGGGCGTTGGGTGTCAAACGTAAACCAGGCCACGAACATCTCCCTTATTTCCGGGAATACCGTGAGAAGAAAACCCTGTCCAGAAGTGGCACGATTGTACCAGGCATCATTCAGGCCGGGGTTGATATTGAAAACATTGAACATGCTGAGATCAAATACCCGTACGTGACCGGAGAAATCTCCATTGCCATCGTTCCCGTCGGCACCAATTGCCAGATTGTTACCATCTGAAGACAGCGCTACCACTCCGGAATAGTCTTCGGCTGACTCACCGTCAATGTCGGTACCGAGCTGTGTCCAAGCCATACCCGACCATTGGTATATGCGTACGTGGCCGGAGCCTATCCCATTGCCATCATTCCTTGGGGCACCAATCGCCAGGCGGTTACCATCCGAAGACAGTGATACCAATTCGGAACGGTCACCGGCTGCCTCACCGTCAATGTCGGCACCAAGCTGTGTCCAGGCCATATCCGACCATTGGTATACGCGGGCGTGGCCGGATTCGCTCCCATTACCATCATTACCCGGGGCACCAATCGCCAGACGGTTACCGTCAGAGGACAGCGATACTGACCATCCGGCCCCATCATCGGCTGCCTCACCGTTAATGTCGGCACCGAGCTGTGTCCAGGCCGTACCTGACCATTCGTATACGCGAGCGTGGCCGGAATAACTCCCATTACCATGACTCCAAGGAGCACCAATCGCCAAGCGGTTACCGTCAGAGGACAGCGATACTGAGAATCCGGTATATTGTGCAGTTGCCTCACCGTCAATGTCAGCACCAAGTTGTACCCAAGCCGAATCTGACAGTTCATATACACGCACGTGACCAGAATTGTCATCACTCCAAGGGGCACCAATGGCCAGTCGGTTACCGACTGAAGACAGTGATACCGACAGTCCGGACCCATCATCGGCTGCCTCACCGTCAATGTCAGCACCAAGTTGTACCCAGCCCGAATCTGACCATTCATATACACGCACGTGACCGGAGCCTATGCCATTGCCATCGTTCCCTGGGGCACCAATCGCCAGACGGCTACCATCCGAAGACAGTGATACCAATTCGGAACCGTCACCGCCTGCCTCACCGTCAATGTCGGCACCAAGCTGTGTCCAGGACATACCCGACCATTGGTATACGCGAGCGTGGCCGGATTCGCTCCCATTATCATCATTCCCAGCGGCACCAATCGCCAGACGGTTACCGTCAAAGGACAGCGACACCGTGCCAGAACCGTCTTCGGCCGATTCGCCATCAATATCAGCACCGAGTTGAATCTGAGCCAGCACCGTCGCTGGTGCGCAGAGCAGGCAGAAAGCTACGAACAAAATCGCAACCCACCGAGTATGCCCAATAGACATGAGTGAATTGATAAATTTGCAAGAGACTGAGATGGCTGATATCGATTCCGTAGGATTTGGAAAATTCAAGGTGACCTCCATCCGTGCTTTAAAGCCAGTGCCGCTACCGGATCGGGAGGTTATTGGATTTTTCTTCGCAGACTTCTTTGAATAATCTGGCGATGAAGTAGCGGCTGATTCCGTATATTTAAGTATAGGAGATTGTTACAGTATTGCGATTTGATGCGCGGAAATGGAACCTTTTACGGGTTCGCCTTTGGGTCGTTAACGGAGATTGTAGGCAGTCAGGTAGTTTGTTCTGCTTTCAAGCGATCAGCGGAACCTACTCAGCATTCAATTTCAGGGGCGAGTAGTTCCGAGTTCGGCCAGAAGCCGCTATTGCAGGTGAGTCAATTCTCTTGCTCTGCAGCAAACCGCTCGCAGGTTCCCTCTGCGGGTTGCCAGACATCCGCGTAAGGCTTGTTGTTGCAGATGATAGACAGGAAGCGGTTACGCTCGCGGGCCTGCCGGGCCTCCTGTCTGGCGATGACCGGAGCAAACCCAGGATCGTCGTATAGTGTTTGCAGATAAGCCTCGTTGGGCAGAATAAAAAAACCACCATCTGCCGCTTTGGCAATGAGCACGAGGCCCTGTTCGTGCTCTCCTGCCAGGTAGGCGGCAACCCCCTCTTCAAAATCAGCGCTAACGTACCATGTGCCATTTGTGTAACCGGCCTCACGATAACGACGGACGTTGTCCTTTATCGCAGCCAGGATCTCGTCAACTTCGGCCTCATCACCCGCATCGCGACGGATGGCGATCAATGCTGCTGCATGATAAAGCTCAAAGCCATTCTGCGTAACTTGCCCCCCATGCCATTGCCACGCCTCCTCTAACATGGGTCGGGCGCGATCATAGTCACCGGCTGAACCCAGCACTTGGCCAAAAAAGAAACGATCGCCGGGCGTTGGGTTCTCACCGAGGTCTTCTTCCATAGCCTTCACCGCATCATCGGACCTGCCCAGTATCCACAGTGTATGGGCTGTCTCTGAAATCGAAAGGGCTTCCTGTTCAAGTCCAATGAGAGCGAAAGCCATATCCAAACCATAGTTAACATAATCCCGGTTGATCCGCATGGCATCCAGGTGACCCAGCACCAGATTGGCCCAATTGCCGCCTAAACTCGCTAGATCCCCCCGAAGTTGCGCGTATTTGGCTGGATAGATGGGCGCTATCTTCTCCAGTTCCTGCTCAGCTTTGTCCAGCAGGTTTCTGTCCCACAGAGACTGCGTGTAGATACTGATGGCGACGATTGACAACGGATTGAGCCGCAGTGCCGCTTCGTTGGTTAAAAGGGCTTCTTCATAGCGCCCTATGTGTGCCAGGGTCATTCCCTTCCACGTATGAGCGATTGCATAGTTTGGGTTTATCCGGATGGCTTGATTGATGTAAGGCAAGGCAGCTTTCCAATCTTCCTGTCTCATCAAGAGAAGCCAGGTGGCAGCGTAGGCTTCGGCGAGATTCGAATCCAGAACCATTGCCCGATCGATATGGGGCATTGATTTGGCGATGGCTTCACTTGAAGTCAAATCGCCATAACCGAAGAGCAAGAGGTACGCCATCGCCAGTTCCGCATGGGCAAGCGCGTAATCAGGGTCAAGCGTTATTGCCTTTTCGAACTCGCGAACCGCAGCCTCAATGGTTGTTGTTGTACGCTGGACCACCAGGTACCGGCCCCTCAGGAAAGCATCATGGGCCTCGGTATTTGTCGCCGTAATCGTCTTCGGAGCTGTCTCAAGTTGAATGTTCAGACTCTCCTTCAAGACTCCAACGATGGCCGCCGAAATCTCATCCTGCACAGCGAAGATATTCTCAAGCTCCCGGTCATAGGTTTCTGACCAAAGGTGCGTGTTGGTGTGTGCCTCAATCAATTGCGCAGTGATGCGCACCTGTTTGCCAGCCTTGCGTACCGAACCTTCAAGAATGTGGGTGACATTCAGTTCGCGGGCTACGTCAACAAGGTTCACGTCCTTGCCTTTGAAGAAAAAGGCCGAAGACCGGGAGATTACACGAAGTTCGGGAATCTTCGCCAGCAGGTTCAGAAGTTCCTCGGAAATGCCGTCGGAGAAGTATTCGTTTGCTGCATCATCGCTCATGTTGACGAAGGGCAGTACAACAATGGTCTGTCTCGTGAGTTCCTGAGGTCGGGTGGTATATAAATACACCAGGAAGATCGCGATAACCGCCATTGCGAAAATCACCGGCCAATGCCATACCCGGTATGAAGTCTTTCGGGTAATTGGCTCCAGCAAGAGCCGATAACCACGTCGTGGGATGGTTTCAAGTACTGAAGGTGAATGGAAATCGTCGTTAAACGCTTTGCGCAATTCCGAAATTGCCTGGCTTAGCACATCATCCGAAACAATCGACCTGCCCCAGACAGCGTTCAGGATTTCTTCGCGGGTACAGACCTTCAGTGAGTGATCCA
>Ga0265306_10001820_pt1 | contig 10359 bp, 6 predicted proteins | sample Helome_3_FD_192493 | JGI IMG/M metagenome (GOLD analysis project Ga0265306, IMG submission 192493) | Marine sediment microbial communities from subtidal zone of North Sea - Hel_20160420 (Illumina Assembly) | ecosystem: Environmental > Aquatic > Marine > Subtidal zone > Sediment ...
TATCTGGCCAACGATCAGCCCCGGCAGACGCGTGCAAGCCTCCACAATGCCTTCGGCCGTGGTCTGTTTGCCGATATCACTGACGAGATAAAGCGGATGTTCTGTTTCCAGTCGCATGAAGTCGCTGCGCGCGACCATGCCGATCAACTCCCCGTCGACCGTAATCGGCAGATGGTGGATATGATGTTGCATCATGACAAGCGCCGCCTCATACGCGTGCGCATCGCCGTCGAGCATTATGGGCGAAGCGCTCATTATCCGCGTTATTGGCAGTTCACCACTGTGGCCTTCGGCGACAACACGGGCGCGGATGTCCCGGTCGGTGACGATACCGCAGACACCTGAATCGTCCGTTATCAACATTGACGAGACACGTTCCGCAACCATCTTCGCCGCTGTCTCGCGCACAGTCGCGCCCGACTCGATCGTGACCGGTGGCCTGCCGACAAGGCTGCCAACGGTTGCACCTGTTGCGCCACGAAAACTGAGGCCAGCCGGCAACATCAACAAACGATCCGACAGTGCACGAATAAACCAGGTATCGAATTCGTCATTTTCTCGCCTGGCCTGCGAAAACGCCTCGCCCTTCAGGTGATAGACGAGCGTATCTTCGATCGCAACCGAGTGATGTCGCGCCGGCAAACTGTTCATCAGCGACGGAAAACCGAAACAGTCGCCCTCACCCAGCCGGGTCATCAGTTCGTCTTCTTCGTTGTGAAGCTCGACAGCGCCGCTACGAACAATATGCAGATGATTGTTCTCGCTTCCGATCGTCAGAATATCTTTGCCCTGTCGGTAGTAGGCAATGTCGATCGCCCTGGCACAGGCACCGAGCAGCGCATCGTTCAGACTATCGAAGCCCGGCAATTTACGAAGAAATTGAACAATTTCCGGTATTTCTTTCATAGCGTGATTCTGACACGGTAACCACAAAGGTAAAACTGGCGATACCGTTTCCGGTACCGCCAGTCGCCTGCAACACAACTACTGCAGGGTTTCGCTCAGAAGGCGTATTTCGCGGAAAGCAGCAATCGAGTCATATCGCCTGACTCACCCGACTCCAGCGTACGATCCGCGAACATAACCTCGCCACCCACGGTCATCTTTTCAACGGGCTGGTAAAGCAGGTTCGCATGGATACTGTAGACGTCCTCGGTAACACCACCGCCTGTCAGGGCGGTGTCGTTGTCGTTGCTCAGGTAGCTGTATGTGAAGTTAGAGCGCCAACTGGCGTTCCAGAAGTGCCGGAAAGACACGAATCCACCCCACTGATCGATGGCTTCGAGGTCTCCATTTGCATCGAGTACCGCACCATTCGACGTATTCAGACCCAGGTAGCGACCCGTACCGCTACCAATAGTCGCCATCCAGCGAATGTCGTCGTCACCGAACATGTGCTTGCCCGAGAGGCTGAGACCGTAAGCGGTCTCACTGTCATCGATGGCGCCAGACTCATAGTCGAGTTGACGAATCATGCCTGCGGCTTTGATGTATCCGTTGTCGAGCTTGGCTGTATAACGCGCAACAACATCGGGGATAAAGCCGTCATCCGCGACGATACGGCCTCCACCACCGAACGGCGTCACCGTGGTTTCGGGACTTTCGATGGCGAACTCCCAGTTATTCTTCGTGTATCGAACCTGCGTTTGGCGTATGAACGTCGTTCCTTCTGCGGGACCAATAAAGTCGAGATTCTCAGCCAGCGCGCCGACGTCCTGGAACGTCGACCAGGTCTGGCCGAACAGCCAGTTGTTGTATTTGAAAAATGCATGGCGCAGGCGTGGATTGTAGGAGTTACTAACGCGCTCGTTACCGCCGGAACCCAGGAAGAAGTCCAGCTCTATGTAGCTGCCGAGCTTGTCGCCGTTATCGAGCACGTGGTCACTGCGGAAATTGATACGCGTCTCGCGCGCCTGCATATTGATATCCGTACCTTCGGACGTTCCACCAACCGGAATCGTGGCTGGCACGTAGAACTGGGTGCCAAGACTGCTGGGCGCCAGGTCACCGTCGCTATAGTCGCTGAACATTGCGTCCATTTTGACGTAGCCACCGAATTTGTAACTGCTCGTCGCACCCGACACGGCGGGTGCTGGCTTGGCCGCGGGCGCCGGTGCCGGTGCAGCCTTTTCGTCAACCAGCTGTCTGAGCATGGCTTCGAGCTCGGCGACGCGAGCCTCGAGCGCGGCCACATCGGCGTCTTTTGCCTGTACGGGACCCGCCGCACACACGATCGTCAATGCGACTCCGACCACGAATGATTGTAGTTTTGACCTCGTCATTATTTTTCCCCCAGCAAAAAGCAGTGAAAGGCATAGTGGATATTCGTCGAGCATCTGCTGCCTTGCCATTAGCCAAAAGTCGAATCCGGCATGCGAATAGACGATGGTCTAATGCCACCCTCGGTTCCGCACTTTTGGGCTACGATTGCGGTAACCTTGGTAGCTAGCCGGGTAATTCACAAAGGCATGCGCCGTGACGCTGACGGAAAAAAACACGTTTATCGTGGCCGACGACCATCCATTGTTTCGGGATGCGCTGATTCACGCCATTGGCAACTGTGTCGATGATGCCGAAATCATCGAAGCCGACAGCCTGGACTCGTTGCAGGCTGCCGTCGACGCAAAACCCGACGCCGATCTGCTGTTTCTTGACCTCAACATGCCGGGTGTCAGCGGATTTTCCGCACTTGCCTATATCCGCAGCAATCACGAATCACTGCCGACTGTTATTGTGTCGGCGATGGACGATCCCGCGGTCATACGCCGCTCAATTCAGCACGGGGCCAGCGGGTTCATTCCAAAGTCATCAACGATCTCTACGCTCGAGGACGGCATCAAGGCCGTACTGGATGGCGAGGTGTGGCTGCCGGAGGGCGTGGACTTGCAGGACAATCGACTCGAAAGCGACGAGGCAGGTATTGCCGAGAGCGTAAGCACATTGACACCGCACCAGTTTCGCGTACTGATGATGTTGGGCGAGGGGTTATTGAACAAACAAATCGCGTATCAGCTCGGCGTATCCGAAGCGACGATAAAAGCGCACGTCACGGCTATACTGCGGAAGATGCACGTCAATAACCGGACTCAGGCCGTCCTGGCCGTGCAACAGCTCAAGATTGACTCGCCATCAGCGGTCACGCGAGACTCAGGCGACCCGGCGGCGACTTAGGATCCGATTCATGAGCGCACGAAGCGCCGCCGGTTTTACGGGTTTGTGGAGAATGGCATGACCTTCAAGGCGAACTTCGTTGATCACCTCTTCCGTGTAATCCGCCGTTAGAATCACGGCCGGCAACTCTGTTCCTGAGGCCTTTCGCAGCGCCCGAATGACGTCAGTGCCTGTCACACCATCGTCTAAATGGTAATCAACCAACAGCATGGCCGGTAATGCGCCGCTCGTATTCCTGAGCTGCTCGATCTCGGCAATTGCATCCTTCTCCGTACTGGCGATTAATGGTCGGGCACCCCATTTGCTCAGCAGTCCGTGCATGCCATCAAGGATGTCCCTTTGATTATCGATGCACAGAATAAACTGGCCATCGAGTGATGACGCCGTACGTTGATCGTGCACCGCAGGCGCTGTAGGCGCCGTGCGAGCAACGCGCGCCCTCGGTACGACCACCTCAAAACTACTTCCCGTGCCAAGCTCCGACCGCAGATTGACGGGGTGGTTGAGCAGGCGGGCTATGCGATCGACAATTGCGAGGCCCAGGCCCAGACCGCGCGTCGTTTGCTGGTCACTGTCGGTCAGCCGCCTGAATTCCTCGAAGACGGCCTGCTGATCGCCGTCGGCGATGCCAACCCCGGTATCGATGACCTGTATGGCAACAAAATCTCCACGGTTTCGGCACCCAACCAGGACGCCACCGGAACGCGTGTAACGGCGTGCATTGCTGACGAAATTCTGCAGGATTCGCCGCAGTAACGCGGGATCGGACCGCACCCATAGCGCGGTTTTCGAAAATCGGAGTTCCAGTTTTTGCTCCGTAAAGGTCTGTGCAAACTGTGCCTTCAGGGCATCGAACAGGTCGGAGATCGGAAACGCCTCGAGCTTTGGCACCGGCGCGGCCGTATCAAGCCTGGAGATGTCGAGTAGCGCACTCAGCAGATCCTCGACGGCCAGGAGACCGCTCTCGACACGCTCGACGAGCTTGCCCTGCTCCGCAGGCATTTCGGCGCTGTGCTCATTGAGCAATGCCGCAAACAACTTGGCCGCATTGAGGGGCTGCAGGAGATCGTGCGCAGCGGCAGCCAGAAAACGGGTTTTGGATGCGTTGGCGGCTTCGGCGTCTGCCTTGGCAACTTGCAACTCGAGCATTGTCTGATTGAGCTCGGCGGTACGATCGTCGACACGCTGCTCCAGCGACGCCTTGGCCTCGACAAGCGCGTTCTCGACGGACTTGAAGTCCGTGATATCAGTATAGGTCGTGACGTAGCCACCGTCAGGCATTGGCTGACCGTGAATCTCAACAACCTTGCCATCAAAGAAAGCACTTTGATAACGATAGGAAGATCCGTCACGCATGAATTTCAGCCGCTTGGCGACTTCCTGTTCGACGTTACCGCTGCCGAAGCGCCCGAGTTTGGCGTTGTACCGAATCAAGTCGGCGACAGGTTCGCCAACGTGGACCATTCCCGCCGGGTAATTCATGAGTTCGACGTAGCGGCTGTTCCAGCCAATGAGGCGTTGCGACGCGTCCACTACGCTTACGCCCTGGGCAATGTTTTCCAGTGTCGCTTCAAGCAGTTGCCGATTGAATCGAATCGCGTGTGAAGTCTCGTCGAGCAGCACGACGACGTCGCCAATCTCAGTACCCGTCTTGCGCAACGCGGTCGTCATTACGACGCGTGCCGACGCCGCGCCGATCGCACCGGCGAGCAGGCGCTCGGTGAATTGCAGCAATCGCCTGTCCGCGGGCAGAGTCGGACTGATATCAATGCCTTCGCTCTCGGCGAAATCGATGAAAGAACGCTCCGCGTGAGACTCGCCGAGAAAGCGATCGGCCAGCGCCCGCAGGTCTGAATTGATGATGGTCGGCCCGGTAGCGGGTGAGCGTACATTGCGTCCACTGGGAATTGGGCTCGAAAAAGCACGCGCCTGGATCTTCTCGACCATCGACTGGCGCGTGAGCAACGATACGACCACGAACACCGCAATGTTGACCGACAATGACCACGCGACGCCGTGCGTCAGCGGGTTCGATTGAACGCCCCAAATTAACGCCTCGGGTCGTAACCAGGGAATCGAGAAAAGGCCATTGTCGATAAAATTTGCGCTGAACGCGCCCGAACGCGCAAGCGTTGGCAAGAACAACGTGTACGCCCACAGGACAAAGCCCGTCGAGAGACCCGCAATCGCACCGACTCGAGTCGAGCGTGGCCAGTAAAGGCCGAAGATAAGCAGCGGCGCAAACTGAGCAGCAGCCGCAAATGACAACAGCCCGATCGACGCCAGGGCCGCTGACTGGTCGGTGGCAAGATAATAGAAGTAGGCCAATGCCGAGATGCCGACAATCGCACCTCGACGAACGTGAATGATCAACCGTGAGTAGTCTCGTCGCTCGGACAGACCCAGTATTTTGATACGCAGCAGCAATGGCATGACGATTTCGTTACTGATCATGGTGGAAAGCGCGACACAAGCAACGATCACCATTCCAGTTGCGGCCGAGAAGCCGCCGAGAAACGCGAGCACGGTCAACCAGGTCTCACCGTTCTGCATCGGCAGTGCCAGAACGAACGTGTCACCACTAAAAGCACCAGAAGGAAGCAGTTTGAGGCCAGCCAGTGTTATCGGGATGATGAACACCGAGAAGATCAGCAAGTACAGAGGAAATGCCCAGCGCGTAGACCGGATATCAACGTCTTCGTGGGCCTCGACGATAGCGACATGAAACTGTCTTGGCAGGCAGACAATGGCGGCGCTCGCGAGAATCATCTGGGTGACGAATGTGTCTGGCCAATGGTCGAGGGCGAAGAGGCCGTCCGCTTTCTCCATGGTGCGCGTTACTTCCGTCGCTTCCGGTAAGTTCCCAAGCAGCAGGACTGCGAATAAGCCAACCGCGACGAACGCGAGGAGCTTGACAACAGACTCGAACGCAATCGCCAGCATCATGCCTTCGTGATGTTCTGTTACGTCGAGCTTTCGGGTCCCGAACAGGATTGCGAAAACGGCGAGCGCAGCCGCTACGACGAACGCCGTGTCGTACCCGGCATCTCCCGCTACAGAATAATCCGAGACAACCGTGAATCCGGCAACGACGGCTTTGAACTGCAGGGCGATGTACGGCACCGAGCCAATTGTCGCAATCACTGTTACCAGGACGGCAAGGCTTTGTGCTTTCCCGTAACGCGCGGCGATAAAATCCGCAATCGACGTCAGGTTCTGGCGCTTGCTGATCGAAACGATGCGGCTGATCAGTGGCCACCCGAACAGAATGACAAGCATCGGGCCAAGGTAGATCGGCAGATAGCCCCAGCCATTATTGGCCGCGCTGCCGACGGCGCCGTAGAAGGTCCAGGATGTGCAGTACACGGCTAGCGTGAGGCTGTAAATAATTGACCGTGACCTGGCCGAGAAGCGGCGCTGCTCGACATTGTCGCCCCAGTGTGCGATCGCGAACAGCAACGAGACGTAGCCGAAGGACAGCAGTAGCAGCGTCCACCAGTTGATCAAGCGACTTCTCCCCGGTCCGCCTTATTATTCTTCTGGTCACAGTCTACCTACTACTATCGTCGAATGCCCGCGAACCCCCCGGTTTGCTAGATTGCCGGTGGAAATAACTAGTAAAACAGTCGCTGATAAGGGGGGCACATGTCCAAGCACGCCAGCTATTGGAGCTCGAATCTCAGGCTCGTGGCTTTATGCCTAGCCATCTGGTTCGTCGTTTCCTACCTGTTCGGAATTATCCTGGTCGAGCCGCTCAACAATATTCGCATTGGCGGGTACAGACTCGGCTTCTGGTTCGCACAGCAGGGGTCGATCTACACGTTCATCGCGTTGATCTTTTTCTATGCCAATCGTATGGGCAAACTCGATCGTGATCACGACGTTCACGAAGACGACGACTAGGGGCTGATCATGACACTACAAGCAATGACCTACCTTGTCGTCGGGCTGACCTTCGCACTTTACATCGGCATCGCTGTCTGGGCGCGCGCAGGAACGACGAAAGAATTCTACGTTGCCGGTGGCAGCATTCACCCGGTCGCGAATGGTATGGCCACCGCAGCCGACTGGATGTCGGCGGCATCGTTCATCTCGATGGCCGGATTGATTGCCTTCATGGGATACGGCGGTTCCGTGTTCCTGATGGGATGGACCGGTGGTTATGTATTGCTCGCCATGTTACTGGCGCCTTACTTGCGCAAATTCGGCAAATTCACGGTGCCCGAGTTTATCGGTGAGCGCTACTACTCGAACGGCGCGCGCGTTGTCGCGGTTATTTGCCTCATTGTCGCGTCCGTTACGTATGTAATCGGCCAGATGAAAGGCATCGGCGTTGCGTTTTCACGCTTCCTCGAAGTCCCTTACGAAATCGGCCTGTTGGTCGGCATGGGTATCGTCTTTATCTACGCCGTATTGGGCGGCATGAAAGGCATCACCTATACGCAGATCGCACAGTACTGCGTATTGATTCTCGCCTACACGATTCCGGCGATCTTCATCTCACTCAATCTGACCGGCAACCCGATCCCGCAGCTGGGACTGGGTTCTACCATGGCAGGTTCCGAGGTATACCTGCTCGATCGTCTGGACCAGGTTCTCAGAGATCTCGGCTTCCTCGAATACACGACCAACGTGAGAATCAGCCTGACCAATATGTTCGCGTACACGTTGTCGCTGATGATCGGCACGGCAGGTCTGCCGCATGTGATCATTCGTTTCTTCACAGTTCCGAAGGTGAAGGACGCGCGCAGTTCCGCGGGCTGGGCACTGGTGTTCATCGCAATTCTCTACACGACGGCACCCTCGGTTGCAGCAATGGCACGCCTCAACCTGATGAGCACGATCGAGCCGACACCAGGCGAATACATGGTCTACGACGAACGTCCAACCTGGATAAGGAACTGGGAGAAGACAGGCTTGCTCGCGTTCGAGGACAAGAATGCGGATGGCCGCATCCAATACTCGGCCGACGCTGACACCAACGAGATGACAAAGGTCGATCGCGACATCATGGTGTTGGCCAATCCGGAAATCGCAAATCTGCCAAACTGGATAATCGCATTGGTCGCAGCCGGTGGTCTTGCTGCGGCACTGTCAACGGCTGCCGGATTGCTGCTCGCAATATCCTCAGCTATATCGCATGACCTGTTAAAGGGCATCTTCAAACCGGATATCGATGAGAAACAGGAGCTGCTGGCGAGCCGTATTGCCATGGCAGGAGCGATCGTGTTGGCAGGATACCTGGGATTCAACCCTCCGGACTTCGCTGCCGGTACCGTTGCCCTGGCATTCGGCCTGGCCGCATCGTCGATCTTCCCCGCATTGATGTTGGGCATCTTCTACAAGAAGATGAATAAAGAGGGCGCGATCGCCGGCATGATTGCAGGCTTGGGCGTGACGCTGCTGTACGTATTCCAGCACAAGGGCATCATGTTCATCCAGAGCACGTCGTACCTCGGCGACATGTCACCCAACTGGTTCCTGACCATCGAGCCGAATGCCTTCGGTGCTGTCGGGGCCGTGGTCAACTTCTTGGTAGCGTTTGCGGTTGCCAAAGTGACGGCACCTCCGCCGGAACACATACAGCACCTGGTCGAGCATATTCGGATTCCGAGTGGCGCAGGCGAAGCCATAAGCCACTAGTTCGAATTATTCCGCTTCCAGGGGGGTCGTTTCGACCCCCCTTTTTTTTCTGTAGGATGGCGTCCATGTTCAGGAACAAGCACGTTGTCGTCGCGATGCTGGTCGCGCCCGTCCTCGCGATTCTGGCGTGGTTCGCGGTCGACTACTTCGTGTCCGAGCGGCCCCACGCCGCTAGAACGGGCGGCACGTACTTGCTGATTGCAAAATCGAACTGCCGTTACGACAGTGGTCAATGTGATCTGACGAACGGCGATTTCGAACTGACGCTCCGCCCGACTGAGATCGGGGAATCCATGGTCACGCTCGACCTGGAATCCCGATTCGCGTTACAGCAGGCGACGGTGGGACTCGTGAACAACGGTATCGAGGCCGAGCCGTCGGGAATGGTTTCGTCCGGCGCCGGGGCGACTCATTGGTCAACGATGCTAACGCGGCCGCAAAGCAGCGAATCAACCCTTCGTATCGCCGTCGTCGCCCAGGGGGCAACGTACTATGCGGAAGTACCCATCGTATTCATGCGATTAGAATTTTAGGTTCGATCCGCGACTATGTTGAGCATATCGGCCATTCGGGATAGGACAGCTTTGGATAGCAATGCTGTCATGGGATTCCTGGGTTTCCGTTGAGCCGCCGCCTGGTTTTTGGAGCGAGCGGCTACATCGGCAGCCACCTGGTGCCCTACCTGTTGGCGCAAGGACTGACGGTCCGTGCAACGTCCCGTAATATTGAGGTTCTCGAGGACCGCGGCTGGCATGGCGCCGTGCTCGCCGCAGCCGATGCGCTCGTTCCGGAGACGTTGGATGAGGCGTTGCAGGATATCGACATTGCCTACTATCTCGTGCATTCAATGGCGGCTGGCAAAGATTTCCCGCAGCTCGATGCAGTCGCTGCACAGAACTTCGCGAGCGCGGCAGGTCGGCAGGGGGTGAAGCGCATCGTTTACCTGGGTGGGCTGGTCCCGGAGGTCGCGAAATCAGCACACTTGCGTTCTCGCCAGGAAACCGGCGATATACTTCGGGCCGGAAAAGTCCCGGTCACCGAGATAAGGGCCGGCATGATCATCGGGCCCGGTTCGGCGGCCTGGGAGGTCATCCGCGACCTGGTCAATCATCTACCGATCATGATTACGCCGCGGTGGGTCTTTTCCCGGTCGACACCGATCGCGCTAAGCAATCTGCTCCGTTATCTTGCCGATGCACCGGAACTCGAACAGACTGCCGGACAAACCTACGACGTCGGCGGACCCGATGAGCTGACTTACGAACAAATAATGCGTCAATACGGCGAGCTTGCCGGCCGCCGGCCTCGCATCATCCCCGTTGGCGTTCTGACGCCTCGCTTGTCTTCGTATTGGTTACGGCTTGTAACGTCAGTGCCAACGAATATCGCACGCGCGTTGATCGACGGATTGTCGCAGGACGTCATAGCCGACGACGATCGACTGGCCAGGCTGATTCCGCAGGAACTTCTCGGTTTTCGTGAGGCGGCTGCCGAGGCCCTCGAAGCCGACCGCAAACATTCCGCACCGGCTCGCTGGGTCGAAGG
>Ga0265306_10001821_pt1 | contig 10358 bp, 7 predicted proteins | sample Helome_3_FD_192493 | JGI IMG/M metagenome (GOLD analysis project Ga0265306, IMG submission 192493) | Marine sediment microbial communities from subtidal zone of North Sea - Hel_20160420 (Illumina Assembly) | ecosystem: Environmental > Aquatic > Marine > Subtidal zone > Sediment ...
GACCTCGAGCATCCGTCTGGGTGGTCAGACCGTCGATGTGGCCGGGCAGGCGACGGAGGTGATCACCAAGGGACGGCACGATCCCTGTGTGGGCATCCGCGCCACGCCGATCGCCGAGGCCATGCTCGCCATCGTCCTGCTTGACCATGCCTTGCGTCAGCGTGGGCAGAATGCGGACGTCGAACCGACCACCCCGGTTATCCCCGCTGCAGCAACCGACTAGCCGGTGGTGTTCGGTAGAGTGCGCTGATGCCTTACTGGCGCCTGTCAGGCTTTTACTTTTTCTACTTTGCCCTGCTTGGCGCACTGGTCCCGTACTGGGGCCTGTTCCTGCGTGATCGTGGGTTCGATGCGGTAGCGATCGGCGAACTGATGGCCATTCTGATGGCCACCAAGATCGTCGCACCGAACGTCTGGGGCTGGCTGGGCGATCACCTGGGGCACCGGATGCTGATCGTGCGCCTGGCATCCGTGATCTCCCTGCTTGTGTTCGCCGGAATGTTCTGGGCCGAAAGCTTCTGGGCGATTGCCCTGGTTATGACCTTGTACAGCTTTTTCTGGAATGCATCACTGCCGCAGTTCGAGGCCGTGACGTTCAGTTACCTCAAAAACCGTGCGGCACGCTATGCGCGAATACGGGTCTGGGGTTCGATCGGTTTTATCGCGACCGTCATCGTGCTCGGTGCCCTGGTCGAATGGCGTGGGCCGGAGATGGTACTGCCGGCGGTTCTGGTCATCTTCGTGACCATCTGGCTGAGCTCCATGCTGGTGCGGGATCCTGATCCCGAGCCGCATCCGCAGGAACAGCAGTCTCTGGGCGCCATTCTTCGGAAGCCGGCTATTATCGGCTTCTTCACAGTCATATTCCTCATGCAGGTCAGTCACGGCCCCTATTACGCTTTTTATTCGATCTTCATGAAGGATCAGGGATACAGCGAGACCCTGATCGGTCAGTTGTGGGCACTCGGCGTGGTGGCTGAGGTCGGACTGTTTATGGTCATGCATCATCTGCTGGGGCGCTTTGGCGCGCGCCGGGTGCTGATTGCAAGCCTGGTCCTGGCGGCGATGCGCTGGTGGCTGATCGGTAATTTTGCAGACTCACTGGCGTTATTGGTGCTTGCGCAATTGCTGCATGCCGCCACCTTCGGGACCTTCCATGCCGCCGGCATCCACCTGATCAATCATTATTTCCGTGGTCGCCACAAGGGTAGGGGGCAGGCCCTGTACAGTAGTGTGAGTTTTGGTGCCGGTGGTGCGGTGGGCAGTCTTGCCAGCGGTTATGCCTGGCAGGGGCTGGGGCCGGCCATGAGCTATGGTGCGGCCGGCATCGTTGCCCTGCTGGGCGCCCTGGTGGCATGGCGCTGGATAGACGGCGGGCACGATCTCTGACCGGTTGTCGGCATTCGCGCTGCATGTCGCTGCGAAGGCGGGCAGAATGACGGCGCCGAAACTTTGGGCGTGAAAAGGTTACCAAGTTGACGATGGACCCCGATCAGAATCAAGGCACAGACCGACGCCGCGGCCGCAAACGCTGGTGGTTGCCTGTGTTGATTCTGCTGCTGGCCGGTGCAGCGGCTGCGGCTCTGATTGCCACCAAGCCGAAACCCAAACCGGTAGCAGTCGCCGAACGTGCGTGGCTGGTCAGCACGACGAAGGCCTTACCGGCGCGTCATACCCCCAGTGTCACGCTCTATGGCCGGGTTGAATCTCTCTGGTCCAGTGAACTGACGGCCGGGGTTTCGGCGGATGTGCAGGAGGTCTCGGTCGTCGAGGGGGACCGGGTTGCGAAGGGCGCGGTGCTGGTCCGCCTCGATGATCGCGACGAACGGCTCGAACTGGCGCAGCGTGAGGCCGAATTGAAGCAGGCCGAGGCCCGTATCGATACCGAGATTACGCGTCACAAGGCGAACCTGGAGGCGCTGCCGCGCGAAAAAAGCCTGCTCAAGCTTACCCGTGGCGAGGTGTCGCGCCTGCGGGACCTGGTTCAGAAGAAGGTGGGTGCACAGTCGGCGCTGGATACGGCACGCCAGGCCCTGGAAAAACAGGCGATCGCGCTGTCCGTCCGGCAGCAGGCGGTTGATGAGCATCCTGCGCGCCTGGCCGAGGTCGAGGCCGAACGTGACCGTGCCACGGCCCTGCGTGACCAGGCACTGCTCGAGCTGGAACGTTGCGAGGTGCGGGCACCTTTCAATGGCCGGATCGCCAAGGTGCTGGTTTCGCCCGGGCGGCGTGCAAGGGTTGGCGATCCCCTGGTAAGCCTGTATGACACCGATGAACTAATTGTTCGGGCGCAGCTGCCCAACCGGCATATGCCGGGCGTAAGGGCGGCCATGAAGGCGGGTGAGCCACTTGCGGTCAACGGATTTATCGACGGGGTGGCCTTGCGCGCCGAATTGCGCAGCCTGGCGGGTGAGGCAGTCAGTGGTACCGGTGGCGTGGACGGGCTTTTCCGGGTCAACGAGGGCGCGGCGCAGATAAACCAGGGCCGGTTCGTGCGCCTTGAACTCTCGCTTCCGGCGCGTGACGACCTTATCGCCCTGCCGCACGAGGCAATCTATGGGACGGACCGTATCTATCTTCTCGACGGAGAAAGCCGCATGCGGGCACAGCGCATCGAGCGCGTGGGCGAGGTGCGCCTCGACAACGGGGAGACCCATGTACTGGTGCGGTCAGCGGATCGGATCGCAGGCCAGAGCGTGGTGAGCACGCAGTTGCCCAACGCCCTCGACGGCCTGCTGGTCCGCGTCGTGGACGGGTCCTGAACGCAGATGACCTTCCAGCACCGCAACGATTTCATCGGCGCCTTCGCCCAGCACAAGGTGGCGGCCAACCTGCTGATGGTGGTCATGCTGCTGGCCGGAGTCTGGGGGCTGGCGAAACTGAATGTTCAGTTTTTTCCCAATTTTGAGGTGGAGGTCGTCACGGTAAGGACTGTCTGGAGCGGTGCCTCTGCCGAAGATGTCGCCCGTTCCTTAACGGTGCCGCTCGAGCAGGCGCTGCGGTCCACCGACGGTCTGGACAAGATGACTTCCACATCCAGCCAGGGCCTGAGTCTCGTAACACTGGAGTTCCCCGAGGGCACCGACATGGGTGCGGCGAGCAACCGCGTGGAGGAACTGGTCAACGGGGTGCGCAACCTGCCCGCCGAAGCCGAGTCCACGGAGGTCAATCACGTGGTCCGTTACGAGCCCATTGCGCGCCTGCTGGTGCATGGGCCCAGGGATACCCGCGAGCTCAGGCCGCTGGTCCGGCAGATCGAACGCGAGTTGCTGGATCTTGGTATCGCGAAAGTGGAGATTACCGGCCTGCCCGAGGATGAACTGGCGATCCAGATCCCGCAGGCGACCCTCGGCGACCTGGGACTGTCGTTGCAGCAGGTTGCCGAGAAGATAGCCGCCGAATCGCGTGACCTGCCGGCCGGAACGGTCGGGCGCGACGATGTCGGTCGCGAGATGCGCTCCCTGAGCCAGCGTCGGACCGAATCGGGGTTCGAGCAGCTGTCGCTGGTCGCTGACCGCGCCGGTCGACTGGTGCGCGTCGGTGACGTGGCCGAGGTCGAACGCCGACCGAGACCGAACCAGGTGGAGCTGAGCTTCCAGGGTCAGACGGCGGTGGAGCTGCGTTTGATGCGTTCAGCGGAAGCGGACTCCCTGAAATCGGCGCGCATCATGCAGGATTGGCTGACGGACAATGCCTCGCGTTTTCCGCCAGGGGTGAGGATCACGGCGTATGACGAGAGCTGGACGCTGATCAGGGATCGCATCAACCTGCTGCTGAAAAACGGACTTGGTGGCCTGGTGCTGGTGGTCGGGATACTGTTTCTGTTCCTGAATGGCCGGGTGGCAATCTGGGTGGCGGTGGGTATCCCGATCTCGTTCATGGCCACGCTTGCGATCGTCTACATGGCCGGCGGCAGCATCAACATGATCTCGATGTTTGCGCTGATCATGGCGCTGGGAATCATTGTCGATGACGCCATCGTGGTCGGCGAAGACGCCATGACCCATTACCAGACCGGGGAGAGTCCACTCGAGGCGGCGGAAGGTGGTGCCAGGCGCATGTTTGCGCCGGTCATGTCTTCTTCCCTGACCACGATCGCGGCCTTCATCCCGCTGTTTGCAATCACCGGGTTCATCGGAAAATTTCTGGGTGATATCCCGTTCGTGATCGTGTGCGTGATCATAGCCTCGCTGATCGAGAGCTTCCTGATCCTGCCAGGACACCTGCGCCACAGTTTCAAGCGCATTCAGCACGCCGATCCCGGTCGCTTCCGGCGACGTTGGGACGCCGGGTTCGCGCGATTCAGGGACCATTTTTTCCGCCGGCTGGTTACCTGGGCGGTGAACAACCGGTTTGCGATCGTCGCCATCGCGCTGGCGTTCGTGATCGTGCTGGTGGGGTTGCTGCGCGGTGGCCGCATGGGCTTCAGTTTCTTTCCGAACGTCGAGGGTAATGTGGTGGTTGCTACCGCCACCTTTGTGGCTGGGACGCCGCCTGAACGTGTGCGGGCCTTTATCGACGATGTCGAGGTGGCCCTGTACGAGGCCGAAGACGACCTCGGCGGTGACCTGGTCCGGTTGGCAAATGTCGCTACCGGGCGGGGCTTTTCCTCCAACGGGCGAAGGCAACAAACGGGCGATCAGTTTGCCTCTATGACGGTCGAACTCATACCGTCTGACCGGCGTGACGTGCGCAACGAGGCCTTTATCGAGGCCTGGGAAAAACGGCTGAGCAAACCACCGGGGCTTGAGTATCTCACCATCACCTCGCGCCTGGGTGGGCATCCGGGGCGTGCACTCGAGATTCGTCTGGTCGGACACGATGCCGAGGGTCTCAAGGCGGCTGCACTCGAACTCGCCGAGGCACTGACGGCCATCCCCGGTATTCAGGGCATCGAAGACGATATGCCTTTCGGACAGCAACAGCTGGTTTATCGCCTGAATCCGCTCGGCGAATCCCTGGGCCTCAGCGTGGAGGATGTCGGGCGCCAGATGCGGGCAGCCTTTGATGGCCAGCTGGCTCAGATCTTCAATCAGGGCGACGAAGAGATCGAGGTGCGCGTGATGCTGCCCGACGATGAACGTCATCGGCTGGCAGCGCTGGAGGATTTCAGCCTCTTTCTGCCGAACGGGCAGACGGTGCCCCTGCTGTCGGTGGTCGAGCTCGAGGAACAGCGCGGGTTCAAGGCCCTCAGGCATGCCGAAGGCAGACTCGCGGCGACGGTGTTTGCCGACGTCAACAAAAAGATCGCCAATGCGAATGTCGTTCGCGCACAGCTGCGCACGGAACTGCTGCCCGTGCTGGCGCAGCGGCATGGTCTGAGCTGGGAGTTTACCGGTCGAGCCGAGGATCAGCGCGAGACCGCCGGCGATATGAAGCGCGGGGCGCTTTTTGCGCTGGCCATGATCTATATCGTCCTGGCCTGGGTGTTCGGCTCCTACGGCTGGCCGTTGGTGGTGATGGCGATCATTCCCTTCGGTGTGGTCGGCGCCCTTTACGGGCACTACCTGATGGGGATCACCCCAACCATTCTTTCGATGTTTGGCCTGTTTGCCCTGTCCGGGATCGTGGTCAATGATTCGATCATCCTGGTCGTGTTTTACAAACAACTGCGCGAGAAAGGGATGGCGGTGAAGGAGGCGATCATCGAAGCCGCCTGCCAGCGTCTGCGCGCGGTGCTGTTGACTTCCCTGACCACTATCGCCGGCCTGCTGCCATTGCTGTTCGAGACCTCGCTACAGGCCCAGTTCCTTATTCCAATGGCCGTTTCCATCTCTTTTGGGCTGGCATTCGGGACCTTCCTGGTCCTGCTGCTGGTCCCGACGCTGCTGGCCGCCCTCGAGGGCGCAAGCGCGCGGGTTGGTGGGCTGCTCGCCCGCTCGGCGGCCTGATGCCTGCCGCGCCGGTGACTCCGATCATGCAATCTCGCAGGTTCGGACCATCTCGGTGCCGGCATTTGAAAGGCTGCGTTTCTGATGGGTGACCGCACCCAGTTGCCGCGACAGCTGCATGCCGTCGATCCGCAGTTGCGAGACTTTGGCATCCAGCACGGTCGCCGGTAACAGGCTCCAGCCCAGCCCGGTGGCGACCAGCATGTGCAGGGTCTCGAGATAATTGGTCGCCATGGCCACATCGAGTTCGACCCCGGCCTCACGCACCGCCTCTTCAAGGATGCCGCGGGTATAGGTTGTTGTCCCGGGCAACACGGCGGGGTACGCAATCAGCTCCTGTAAAGAAACCCGCTCGCGCCCGGCCAGCGGGTGATCCAGGCCGACCATGAAGGCCAGTGGATCGTCCCAGATCGGTTGCAGCCGGAGGTTTGGGGGCTGGCCGGGTGGCAGGGTAACGATCGCCAATTCCAGGTCGCCGGTCTCGACGGCCCGGCAGGCGGCCTCCGAATCCATGAATCGGATATCCAGCTCGACCTGCGGAAACTGCTCGGTGAAACGCTTTAGCGGGCCGGGCAGCCGGTGCAGGCCGATGTGATGGCTGGTGCCCATGACCAGGCGGCCGCGGACCTCGCCCGAAAGGTCACTGACCAGGCGTTTGATTTCCCTGGCGTCGTTGATCAGCCGCTGCGCGCGCGGCAGCAGCGCATTGCCTGCGCTGGTCAATGACACGCGGCGACCGATGCGGTCGAAAAGCCGGGTGCCCAATTCTGCTTCCAGCTGCGCCACCCGTTTGCTGACGGCAGGCTGGGTGAGAAACAGGGTCTCGGCGGCCTCGGAGAAGGACTGGTGATTGGCGACCTCGACAAAGGCCTGCAGGGCGGCGAGTTCCATTATTCCGAATAAGAATCGATTAAATGAAAAACATGAATTTGTGTTATTCATTCTAGACGCTATGTTTAGCAGCGTCAGCACCAGGAAACGCGCCATGAATGCCAAGACGCTCTACGACAAGTTGTGGGAATCGCATGTCGTCCGCGCGGAAGCGGACGGCACTGCCTTGCTCTATATCGACCGCCACCTGGTGCATGAGGTGACATCACCACAGGCCTTCGAGGGTCTGCGCCTGGCGCACCGTCCGGTGTGGCGCGCCAACGCCAACCTGGCGACGGCAGACCACAATGTCCCGACCACCGATCGCAGCAAGGGGATCGCTGACCCGGTCTCACGCCTGCAGGTCGAGACGCTGGATCAGAATTGCGCCGAATTCAGGATCACCGAGTTCGGGATGAATGATCACCGCCAGGGGATCGTGCACGTGATGGGCCCGGAACAGGGCGCCACGCTGCCCGGAATGACCGTGGTCTGCGGTGATTCGCATACCTCGACGCATGGTGCCTTTGGTGCGCTGGCTCACGGGATCGGGACGTCCGAGGTCGAGCACGTGCTTGCGACCCAGTGTCTGATCCAGAAAAAGTCGAAGGCCATGCTGGTGAAAGTCGACGGTGCTGTCGGTCCCGGAGTCACCGCAAAGGACATCGTGCTGGCAATCATCGGCGAGATCGGTACCGCCGGGGGTACCGGCTATGCCATCGAATTCGCCGGCCAGGCACTCCGAGACCTTTCGATCGAAGGCCGCATGACGGTCTGCAATATGGCCATCGAGGCGGGCGCGCGCGCAGGCTTTGTGGGGGTCGATCAGAAGACGATCGATTACGTGAAGGGTCGCCCCTATGCCCCCGCCGCCGAGCAGTGGGAACAGGCGGTCGCCTACTGGCAGACCCTGCACAGCGACGAAGGCGCCGATTTCGACAAGGTGGTGATGATCGCGGCGGCCGGGATCAGGCCCCAGGTCACCTGGGGCACCTCGCCGGAAATGGTGGTTTCGGTCGGTGACCGGGTCCCGGATCCGGATCAGGAGCCCGATGCGGTCAAGGCCGATGGCATGCGCCGCGCACTCGGCTATATGGGACTGGAGGCAGGAACACCGATCAGCGACATCAGGCTGGACAAGGTGTTCATAGGCTCCTGCACGAACTCCAGAATCGAGGACCTGCGCGCCGCCGCCAGTGTAGCCAGGGGGCGCAAGGTGGCAGACAGCATCAGCCAGGCGCTGGTGGTGCCGGGTTCCGGGCTGGTCAAGGCGCAGGCCGAACAGGAAGGCCTGGACAGGGTCTTTATCGAGGCCGGGTTCGAATGGCGAGAGCCTGGCTGCTCGATGTGTCTGGCCATGAATGCCGACCGTCTGGAACCGGGTGAGCGTTGCGCCTCGACATCGAATCGCAACTTCGAGGGCAGGCAGGGCAAGGGTGGGCGTACCCATCTGGTCAGCCCGGCCATGGCGGCTGCAGCGGCTATTGCTGGCCATTTTGTCGATGTGCGTGAGTTGAACTGAATTTTTTAACCACAAAGAACAAGAAGATCGCGAAGGATCTTCGTGTGTGAGTTGCCTTTGTGATCTTCGTGGCCTTCGTGTTTAGGTTTTTATTATGCAAAAATTTGAGACATTTACCGGCATCGTGTGCCCCCTGGATCGCTCCAATGTCGATACGGATGCCATCATCCCGAAGCAGTTTCTGAAATCGATCGAACGCACCGGCTTTGGTCCGAATCTGTTCGACGAATGGCGCTACCTGGATCACGGCGAGCCGGGCATGGAAAACAGCCAGCGTCCGCTGAACCGGGATTTCGTCCTCAATGATCCACGCTACGCCGGGGCAAGTATCCTGCTGACGCATGAGAATTTCGGTTGCGGCTCGTCACGCGAGCATGCGCCCTGGGCGCTGACCGACTTCGGCTTCCGGGTGATCATTGCGCCGAGCTACGCCGATATCTTTTTCAATAACAGTTTCAAGAACGGTCTGTTGCCGATCGTTCTGGATTCGGCGACGGTCGACCGCCTTTTCGGGCAGGCAGCGGGTAAACACGCCCTTCAGCTCACCGTGGACCTTGAAGCACAGCAGATTCATGGTGCCGAGGGCGGGCCGATCCGTTTTGACGTGGACCCATTCCGCAAACACTGCCTGTTGCAGGGCCTCGACGATATCGGCCTGACCCTGCAACATGTGGACGATATCAAGGCCTACGAGGGCCGTAGGAGTCAGGAAGCCCCGTGGTTGTTCGATTAACCACAAAGGGCACAAAGATCACAAAGGAGGTGGTCGTGGACAAGGAAGTGGCAGCAAAAGAGCTGGTCGACAGCGCCCTGAAGGTGCATTCGACATTGGGCCCCGGCCTGCTGGAAAGTGCTTACGAGGCGTGTCTGGCTTACGAGCTTAGTGAGCGTGGGATCATGGTCAGTCGGCAGAAACTGCTGCCGATCCACTACGGTCCGGTAGAAATCGATGCAGGATACCGTCTCGATTTGCTGGTGGATGATCAAATTGTGGTCGAGCTGAAAACGGTCAACTCATTGTTGCCGGTGCATGAGGCTCAACTGCTCAGTTATCTGAGACTCGGCGGTTTTCATTTGGGTTTCTTACTGAATTTTAATGCGAGGAGAATGAAACAGGGTATTCGCAGAATGTTGAACGGCTATAGGCCTTCGCGTCCTTCGTGCCCTTCGTGGTGAAATCATATGAGTAAGAGAATTCTGGTACTGCCGGGTGACGGCATTGGCCCGGAGATCACGGCCGAGGCGGTCAAGGTGCTCGACGCACTGGTCGGTGAGGGCCTGGAGGTGGAGTTGGATGAGGGCCTGGTCGGTGGTGCAGCCTACGACGCGGTCGGGAATCCGCTGCCGGATGCCACGCTCGAGATGGCGAAAGAGGCCGACGCCATCCTGCTGGGCGCAGTAGGCGGGCCCAAATGGGAGCCGTTGGACATCTCGGTGCGTCCGGAGAAGGGCCTGCTCGGACTGCGTGCGGCCCTGGGTCTGTTCTCGAACCTGCGCCCGGCGATCCTTTATCCTCAACTGGCCAGCGCCTCCAGCCTGCGCCCGGAGATCGTTTCCGGCCTCGATATCATGATCGTGCGCGAGCTGACCGGCGGTATCTATTTCGGTCAGCCACGTGGGGTGCGGACCCTCGATAATGGCGAGCGTCAGGGATTCAACACCCTGGTCTATGCCGAGCATGAGATCGAACGCATCGTGCGCTCGGCATGCGAAATCGCCATGAAACGGGGCAAGCGCCTGTGTTCGGTAGACAAGGCCAATGTGCTCGAGTGCACGGAGCTGTGGCGCGAGGTTGCGATCAGGGTGGTTGAGAAGGAATACCCCGAGATCGATCTGTCGCACATGTATGTCGACAATGCTGCCATGCAGCTGGTGAAGTGGCCGAAGCAATTCGATGTGATCGTCACTACCAATATGTTCGGCGACATCCTGTCCGATGCAGCGGCGATGCTCACGGGGTCGATCGGCATGCTGCCCTCGGCCTCGCTGAACGAGAAAGGCCAGGGAATGTACGAACCCATTCACGGCTCGGCTCCGGATATTGCCGGCAAAGGGGTTTCCAACCCACTGGCAAC
>Ga0265306_10001822_pt1 | contig 10350 bp, 7 predicted proteins | sample Helome_3_FD_192493 | JGI IMG/M metagenome (GOLD analysis project Ga0265306, IMG submission 192493) | Marine sediment microbial communities from subtidal zone of North Sea - Hel_20160420 (Illumina Assembly) | ecosystem: Environmental > Aquatic > Marine > Subtidal zone > Sediment ...
AGGCAGTTTTTTTTGCAAGCGAACAGGAATGGGCTCACCTGCACCAGCCCATTAATCCAGACCCTATCAATCGTCATTTGCAGTGTTTGGGTCTGACTGTTTCGGAGGCACTGAATGTACTCGGTCAAAGTCACCTGAAAGCCGCAGGTTTTTCTGACGCAACAGCAATACAGCTCAGTGAATTATTACCCGATTCACCCGTTCTTTTAACCGAGTGTGGTTCACTTGGCTGTCCAGGCACCGGAAACAATACCTGGTTACCGGATATGGCGCCGAAATCACTCAAACGTATGCTGGCCTCGGCAGCAGAAACCACCCATGCCCTCACCAGCCGTAAAGTCTGGAGCGGTCGAAACCAGCCACATTTTGCACCTGGCTCCAATATGTCACAGATTACCGGCTTTGATAACCGCCAGATGTTGCCGCCCTATTTACCCATCCTGCGTGGCGAGGACCGATTGTTTGGTTACATGCTGGACTTTATTTTTCCAAACAGCGTGGCGCTGGATTACCCGTGGGCCATACCGCATTTGCCAATACCCGATCGCCGATGGCGTGACGGTGACCTGAGTTTCAAACCAGCTGATTCGTTTCCAATGTTTTTTGTTGAAAAAATAGTAGAGCATAAATCATCCTGTCACTCCTCATCTGCAAGTGATCGACTGTCGAGTTTGTCAACCTGGTTCGATGACATGGCGTCTGCATCCGATGACTCACTGGTGGCAATGTACCGTCACAACAGGTTGCAAAGTGATTCGGAACGCCTTAATCACCTGACTGATTTACTAGCATCGGGTGAAGCAACTCCGGTCAATTGGCAGAATTACCTGCGAAACGGCATTTCACAGTTGAATGCTGATTTGAACAAAGCCAGTCGCGCGGACTTCACGGTCAAGGGAATGCCCGCTACGATGGAAAGTGATGAACTGCTGGTGTTTTGGAAAAAGGTCTGGTGTGATTTTGCAACGGCACTCAAAGTATGGCCGGAGATTCGGGATGCTGCGACTAAAATCGTTAACTCCACCTAGAATGGTTGAGCATTACGTGCCTGACTGTCGGGCCTGTCTTACCTCGCTGGGTGCCGCGCCCGTCCAATTCTTAAAGGCACGTGAAAAAGAGCTCTGCTCTGAGAACCCAAGCAGCAGGGAAATCTCTGTCAGTGTCAGGCTATTGTCCATGATGTAATGCTCAGCCAGGTTGCGCCGCATCTCGACCAGCAAAGTTCTGAAACTATTATTTACCTCGGTCAATTTACGATGCATCGTGCGTACTGACATATGCAAGGCCTCGGCTACCGAATCATCACTGATTTGGCCAAGCGGCAATTGTTCCATCAACACCGATTCAACTCTTGCAACTATGTCATTGCGGTCCATATACGCAAGGCGGCGCGTAATCACCTGATCATTGAGCAAAGCAAGTTCCGGGTTGGCGCCAACCAGCATTTCGTCGGCGATGGACAATGGTATCAATAGCTGGTTTTCGGGCTGATCAAAATTTAGCTGACAAGCAAAATACTCAAAATAGGGCTTAAGGTCCCTTGGTTTTGAATGCCTGAAATTCACTGTCTGCAGGCGAAAATCATCACCGCAAACCAGGCGGCACATCCTCGCGGTCAATGCCAGTGCACCATCATCCCTCGTTGCTTCATCACCGCTAGGGACGTTTAAAAGAAAAGTTACTACCATGCAACCATCTTTGTCCGCAACTCTCACAACAGCCTTATTATTTACGACCCGGATAAAGCGCTCCAGTCTTGAGCAGGCGCTTCTCAGGGTCATGCTTGACTGCCAGGCATAACCCAGTGCACCAAGTTGTGTAACCGCATAAACAGATGCCGACCTGATTCCAAAAGCTTCGTCACCACAAAGTTTTACTGCCTTGGTCCGAATACGATCAATTTTTTCATACGGCAAACGAATAGAGGGATCTATAGGCAGTTGGAACCTGATGCCCTCAGCCGCGAACAATGGTCCAGGGTCGATTCCATAGGTTTCGATTGTCTTCCATAAAATAATCATGGTGGGTGCAAAGACCGACATACCGACGATTACCTGTGTTGGTCATGGCTATACATAGCATTATTCTCATTCACCATTCAACTTAGGTCAACTGCTTGTCCACGTTAGTCAAGCAGCGCCCCGCATCCCCGCATAAAGTTTGCACATCAAAGATATCGCTGGTGAGTAAAGCAGCAATGAACACACAAGAAAATATGTTATTGGCGGAAATAGAGTTTTGGCGCTACATGTTGGAGAGCCGGAGAGGAGCTATTTCTGAACAGGCACGCGAACGCATGTTGAACGCATGTGAACTTGCTGAGAGAAAGTTGATGATGAAGGAACGCGCTTCATCCCGTATTGAAACAATGCAATGACAAGGAGTATGAGTATGGAACGACTGATTATGAAAAATATCATGCGATTGGTGGTTACCTGTTCGCTCATCGCCATCACGGTCAATATGGTCATGATATTTGGCTGAGACCCAAGCAAAGTTTCTGAGTTTTGGGGGATATCGGTAGCAAACGCCCGCTACCACTATTATGTCTCGGTCTCGTTATTGACCTGGTGGATTTCTCCCCCCCATTCACCGGGGCAGAGACCGGGGCTTTCTTTTTAAGGCAGGTACGTAAAGAGGCTGGGAAAGCCGGCCTGATATCGGGAAAACCAGATGGATCTGGTCCGGTAATGAGTAACAGGGCACGTTACCTGCGCGATAAGTCCCCGGTTCTTGTTGTGGTGTTTCCAGTCCTCCTTCACCATTACAACGAGCGCCGGGGCACCTTTTCCAGACCAAAAAAAGCTCCGGTTTTACCCGGAGCCATATTTTTGGAGTCACACATTCCCCCCTTCCGTAATATAAAACAATCATTGGGGAGAAAAGTTGGTGAAAAATTAAAAATATTCTATTGCAAAAGAAAATCTCTTAGTAAGCTGAAATCAGCCGGCATCTGTGCACTCAAAACCTCTTTCTCTGAAACCTTTGCCAGCGCTTCAGGCAGTGTCACCGGCCTCCCCAGGGTCTCTTCAATTGTTTCCCTGAACTTGGCCGGGTGTGCGGTACACAAAAACACACCGGTTTCATTCGCCCCCAGGCTGTCTGTCAACGCCTTCCACGCCAACGCGCTATGTGGATCAGCCAGGTAGGACTCTGCATCAAGAGCGCGCACGGCCTCTTTTGTACGATCATCATCAATAGCAAACGAAGTCAATAATTCTTGTAAAGGCAGACCGTGACGCTTCTCAAGTTCCAACACTCGTGGAAAATTGTTGGGTAGCGAAATATCCATGGCGTTGGTTAGTGTTGTAATCGTTGCTCTTGGTTCCCACTGGCCTGAAGCAAGGAACCTTGGCACCGTATCATTACGGTTGGTAGCGGCAATTATCCGCTTCATCGGCAAACCGAGGGCATACGCGGTCAGCCCGGCCGTTACGTTACCGAAGTTGCCACTGGGTACGCTGAAAACCGGCTCGGTTCCACGCGGTAGCTTTGCAATGGCTTCAAAGTAGTAACAAACCTGTGCCAGCAAACGGGCGACATTGATCGAGTTGGCGGAATTAAGCCCCAGCGCCTCGACCAGTGGTTGATCATCAAACGACCGTTTGACCAGTTGTTGACAGGCATCAAAATCGTCTTCAATGGCAATGGTTCTGATATTGCCACCCAGTGTGCAAAACAGCTTTTCCTGCAAAGGGGTCACTTTGCCTTTCGGATACAGCACCACAACATCAATTCCAGGCTGATTGTAGAATGCAAGTGCGACCGCTGCACCGGTATCACCGGAAGTTGCCGTCAGGATAGTGGTGCGCTGATTCGAGTTGAAACTGGCCAGGCATTGCGCCATAAAACGTGCACCGAAATCTTTAAACGCAAGTGACGGTCCATGGAAAAGCTCCAGCGCATGAACCTGGCTGGAAACAGGTGCCAGGGTGACCGGAAAGTTAAATGCCTTTTCGACGCATGCCTGCAAAACATCGGTCGGCATCGAGTCACCTACCAGGTGCTGTAATATAATTTTGCTGCGGTCGACAAAACTCATATCCAGTAAATCCTGAATATTGTCCAGTGGTGCCAGGTGCTCCGGAAAGAACAAACCCTGGCCCTTGCCAAGCCCGGTGATGACGGCCTTTGGAAACGTCACACTTTGCTCAGGGTGGCTTATATTAATGAACTTCATGGGAACGGGTTTCCTGCTTCGATGTAAAGTTTCAAACTTCGCGGGCACCTGCAAGATCCGCCCTGCAAATATGTACAAAACCGGTGTCATTCTGAAGGTAATGATGTTTTAGCCACCCGGCAACCGTTTCGGCCGTTTGACTGTCATCAACAATGCTAAAAACTGTCGGCCCGGATCCTGAAATGCCGGTTGCCAATGCCCCCATTTGAGCCAACTCAACGCGGGCCGCATCGAAACCGGGTAGCAAAGTCTTTCGATAGGGTTCTGCCAGCAGGTCTACCAGGCAATTCGCTGCACCCAGTGCATCACCCTGGTGTAGCTGATGGACGAACAAGGCAAACTGCGCACCGTGATTGACGACCGTTTTACGATCATATTTTTCCGGCAAGACCTCCCGGGCGGGGCGGGTTTCAAGGCGCGTTCCCGGCCATGCAACCACAGCCTGCCAATGACCTGGCCACGGCAGGCTGTACTGACGTGCTCCACCGGGCATACACAGACGCAAGCCGCCAAGCAGGCAAGGGGCGATATTATCCAGGTGTACTTCACCGCTGATACTGCCTTCCATCTCGGCCATCAGTTGTAACAATGCCGGGCGATTCAGCGGTCGGTCAAAATAGCGGTTCAGGGCAACCAGTGTGGCAACAATTGAACTGGCGCTTGAACCCAGGCCACTGCCTACCGGCAAGCGTTTATCCAGTGTGATATTCAATGGGTGGATGTCAACGCCAGCATCGCGCGCTGCCTGCTCAAAGCGACGGCAGGATGTAATGACAATGTTCTGTTCCTGATTCTGTGGTAATGCATCTGCGTATGCTCCGTCTATACACAGCATCCAGTCATCAGGCCTGCCCTCAATAATGCTCACGCAGTCGCCCAATAAGCTACCATCCACGGGAGCAAGGGCTAAACCCAGTGCATCAAAACCAACAGAAACATTTCCGGATGATGCGGGCGCATAAACAGTTAAGATCTTCTCGTTCATAGGTCTAGCGGCCTCCAGGCCGTGCGTAACAGATCGCCAAATACACCGGCGGCAGTGACTTCCGCACCGGCACCATAACCACGCAGCACCAGGGGAATGGGCTGATAATACCGGGAGTGAAGAACCAGGGCATTTTCCCCGTTACGTATGGAGCCCAGGGGGTTCAATTTCGGTACCACATCCACGGAAACACTACACCGACCATCCTCAATCCGACCGACGTAACGTAAAACACCACCTTCAGCTTTTGCTGCTGCGATCTTTTCTGCAAAACTTTCATCCAACTCTTTCAAATGATCAATAAGGTCTGAACTATCGGCATCCCCTGCAAAACCATTCGCAATCACTGGTTCAATCTCGATGTCATCAAGCTCAAGCTCCAGACCCACCTCGCGTGCAATAATCAGTAGCTTGCGCGCTACATCCATACCCGACAGGTCATCCCTGGGGTCCGGCTCTGTGAACCCCATTTGCATGGCTTTTTCAACAGCTTCCGAAAACGGGACCCCGTCTTCCAGCAGACCGAATATCATCGACAAAGACCCCGACAAAATACCTCCGAATGATTTGAGCTCATCACCCGAGCGAATCAATGATTGCAGGGTATCAATTATTGGCAAACCCGCGCCCACATTGGTTTCGTACATAAATTTACGAAAATGGCGGGATGCTGTGGCGCGCATTTCGCGGTAATAAGCGATGTCTTTCGTATTGGCCTTTTTATTGGCTGCCACGACATTGAACCCGCTGGCCAAAAAGTTGGTGTACTGGTCTGCCAGCGCTTCACTTGAGGTGCAGTCGATAATGGTCGGGTTAAGCAAACCCAGTTTTTTACGGATCGTAATAATGTCATCAACGCTCCAGCTAACACCACGCTGGTCAAGGTCCTCCTGCCAGTTCTCCAACTCGAGCATGTCATGACCAACCAGGAGTTTTTGACTATTGGCAATGGCTCTGACATGCAATGCTTTGTGACCGGCGGTTAGTGACTTGTCCTGGCTTTGAAACTGTTGCAAGAGAGCGGCGCCAACATTGCCGCAGCCGAGCAGAATGACGTCCATATGGCTCGTATGGCTGAAAAATGCGGTGTGGCAGGCTCGTAATGCAGCATACGCAGATTTCTTTTCAACAACGACCGTTATGGCACATTCGGTAGAACCCTGGGCAATGACCTCAACATTCACCCTGGCTGCGGAAATTGCGCTCAAAAAGCGTGCCGCAATTCCACGGTAGTGACGCATTCCATCACCGACCAACGTTATTACAGAGCGTTGATCCATCAGTGATATTTCACTGATCAGGCCATGTAAGAGTTCAAAATGAAAAGCATTCTTCAGGGCATTGCGCGCATCTTCCGCGTCACTGCTTCTTACACACAGGGTGATGCTATATTCTGAGGACGATTGCACGATCAGCAACACTGAAATGGACTGATTGGCGAGTGCCTCCATGACCCGGCGTGCGACACCTACGCGACCGCGCATACCACCCCCCTGTAAAGTAATGCTGGCGACATCATCGAGATGTGAAATACCCCTGACTACCGCCGGTTTTTCAGTGTTGGCATGTATCAGGGTGCCCTTGAGTTCCGGGTAGTAGGTGTTTTTGATAGAGCAAGGAATGTTGGCGCTCATCAACGGCGTCAGGGCCTTGGCACTGATAACCTTGGCACCAAAAAACGATAACTCCATCGCCTCTTCATAACTTACTTCATCCAGGCATTTTGCACTGGGAACAATACGCGGGTCGGCGGTAAAAAAGCCGTCAACATCTTTCCATATCTCGCAACTTCTGGCCTGCAATGCCGCAGCTACGCTTGCGGCAGAGTAGTCTGAGCCGTTTCGGCCCAGTAATTGCGGTTTGCCCTGGGCGTTGCAGCCATAAAAACCGGGCAGAATCAGGATACTGTGCTCGGAGCTCACGGCCTGCTGCAACAAGGGTGCCGCGGCCTCTATATCCACCAGGCTGTCGGTAAAGCTATCATTTGCCAGGGGCAAAACAGTCGTATCTGACCAAAGGGTTGAATGCCCTTGCGCCTGCAGGAGGTCGGCCATGACACGGGAGGTATAACCTTCACCGGTTGAAAGAAGTTCCGCTTGTACCTCGGGTGGGCATTGCTCAAGTAAAGCCACCCCTGCCAGTCGTGATTCCAGGCGTTTCAGTTGAATTTGCAAAAATTCGGTGGCCAATGGACTGGCCCAACCTGATTTCTGCATATTTTGCAAAATTCCATGCTCTTTCAGGCGGATACTTTCCAGAACGGCTTTGTAATCACCACCTGCGATAGCGGTTTTTATGGCGTTTTCCAATAGATCTGTCACGCCATACATGGCTGACAAAACCACCACAACTTTTTCACTGGCTGCGGCCCTGCTGATGATACCGGCAGCGGCGACGAAGCCGTCCATATCAGCCAGCGATGAACCTCCAAACTTCTGAATCAACATTTACTGTGTTCCCTGATACTCATCATAATTTATTGTTTGGCTATTGTTGTCAAAGCCAGATTTTTCCTAATACGCATCCTTGTGCACCGAAAGAACCGCGCGGCCTGATGGGTCATTCAATTTCTGCAAACTGGCGTCCCATAACACTGCTTCCGGGGTGCTGCATGCCACCGTTGGTCCACCGGGTACGCATTCGGCAGCACTGGCGAGTGGAAAGTGGCTTTCAAAAATGCGCCGGAAAAGATAGGCCTCTTCGTTAATGGGCGTGTTGTAAGGAAACCGTTTGGCGGCGTGCTCCATTTGCTTTTCACTGACCTGGGTTTTTGCATATTCACGAACACCATCAATCCAGCTATAACCCACACCATCGGAGAACTGCTCTTTTTGCCGCCATACAATTTCTTCAGGCAACATATCACTGAACGCCTCTCTTAAAATCTGCTTTTCCATCTTGCCTTTTGTAATCATCTTATCTTTTGGATTCTGAGACATAGACACATCCAGAAACTCGCGATCCAAAAACGGAACACGCGCCTCAACACCCCAGGCCGACATGGCTTTATTGGCCCGTAAACAGTCGTAACTATGCAGCCGCGACAGTTTACGAAGTGTTTCTTCATGAAAAGAGCGTGCATCAGGTGCTTTGTGGAAGTACAGGTATCCACCAAATATTTCATCGGCACCTTCTCCAGAGAGCACCATTTTTATACCCATGGCATGTATTTTCCTGGCCAGCAGGTACATTGGCGTGGCTGCTCGTATGGAGGTGACGTCATAGGTTTCAATGTGGTAGATCACTTCATCCAGCGCATCCAGACCTTCCTGCAGCGTAAATTCAAAACCGTGATGAACCGTACCGATATGTTCGGCGACTTTTGCAGCAGCCGCGAGATCCGGTGAGCCTTTCAACCCAACCGCAAATGAATGCAGACGCGGCCACCATGCCGGACTGCGTTCATCATCCTCTATCCGCATATCCGCATGTTTTTGTGTGACCGCAGCGATAATGGATGAATCCAGACCGCCGGAAAGCAGCACACCATAGGGCACATCCGTCATCAGGTGACTGATGACTGATTTTTCCAGCGCCTTGTTAATGGCAGCAACATCTGTCTCGGCATTTTCAACCGCGGAATAATTCTGCCAGTCGCGTTGATAGTACTGTTTTGGCTGATCATCCTCGCTGCTCCAGTAATGACCGGGAGGAAATTCCATGACAACGGTGCAAACAGCCATCAGGGCTTTCATTTCCGAAGCCACATACAACTGATGTTCGTCGTCGAAACCGTAGTACAGCGGAATGATGCCAATCGGGTCACGTGCGATCAGATAACGGACCCTGGTTTCATCGTATAACACAAAGGCAAACATACCCTTGAGGTCATTGATAAAATCGCTGCCCTTTTCCAGGTACAAAGGCAGGATGACTTCACAATCAGACTCGGTCGCAAACTTAAAAGGCTGTGTCAGGGTGTCACGCAAAACCTTGTGGTTATATATTTCACCGTTGACCGCTAGTGATTGTTTGCCATCGGGTGTTAGTAAGGGTTGCGCGCCCGTGTTGACATCAACAATTGCCAGTCGCTCATGCGCGAGCACCGCACCTTCGCAAACATGAATCCCGCTCCAGTCCGGACCACGGTGTCGCAGCAGGCGGGACTGCTTCAATGCGACCTGTCGCAAGGCCTGCAAATCCCCATTAATATTCAATATTGCAAAAATAGAACACATATAAAACCTCAGAAGGCATCAATCCAAACCGAACCATGAATGATACGTTCAGTTTGCGTGTCATGGAACCGTCAAGTTGGTCTTTCTTCATTCCTGCAAAACGTGAAGTCACCCCCTTTTAGCGCTATGATATCCGGGGAATGAAAAAACTCTTCAAATGGCTGTTGCTATTAGTTGCTGCACTGGCAATAGGTGTCGCCGTCATTCTTTACAACCCCCACATTATCAAAGGTCCGCTTGAACGTTACCTTAGCGAGGTAGCCGGCTATTCGGTCACACTTAGTGGCGAATTGGAAATTGATACCGGCCGTTTGATCGAAATTACCGCTAAAAACATACATGTTTCAGGCCCGGTCTGGGCCAGCCACGAAGAACTCTTTGTCGTTGGGCAACTGGACCTCGCACTGAATACCGCTTCTATTTTCAAAGACATCGTACTTATAGAGTCATTGCAGGTTGAGGACCTGCAAATCAACCTGGAAACGAATGAAGAAGGAATTGGCAACTGGATTACCGCTGACCAACCATCATCGCCTTCTAAAAAAACGGGTGAAGGTTCCCTGGTGGTTTTCAACGATATACAAGCCCGTAACGCCACCTTTCGGTTCCGCAACGGAAAAACCGATGTTGAAAACATTTTCACTATTGCCTCTCTAAGCCATCTTCAACAGGCTGACGGGATGCTACACACCACCCTGAACGGCGACCTTAACAACAGGCCGGTTGAATACACTCACACCGTTGGTCCTTATGTGAACCTCCTTGACGGACGCGATATCAGCTATGAAGCTGCCGGGCATTTTGGTGAACTGGCACTGAAAGGTGACGCCTATATCGATGACTTGCGGGTGCCGAAGAGCCCGAAGTTCAATCTTGATATGCAGGGACCCAATATCGATGAAATCACCGCCATGCTGGGTATTGATGACCTGGGTGGCGGTGGTTTTTCCCTGCGTGCAAGCGGTGCCCAGGTCAGTGATCGCTATGAGGCAGAAATCAACGGTCAA
>Ga0265306_10001823_pt1 | contig 10342 bp, 8 predicted proteins | sample Helome_3_FD_192493 | JGI IMG/M metagenome (GOLD analysis project Ga0265306, IMG submission 192493) | Marine sediment microbial communities from subtidal zone of North Sea - Hel_20160420 (Illumina Assembly) | ecosystem: Environmental > Aquatic > Marine > Subtidal zone > Sediment ...
CTTGTGATCGACCACCGTCACCCGGCCCGGCTCCAGTTCCGGGATACTCGAGGCGACCAGATGCACCACGGCTTCGACCTGATCATCTTCCAGGATCCGGCCACTGTGTAGGCGCAGTGCCACCGAGGCGCTGGGCGGCTGACGCTTGCGTACGAAAACGGATTGTTTGGGAATGGCCAGATGCACGCGGGCACTGTGAACCGCTCCGATGGTGGCAATCGTGCGTGCCAGCTCGCCTTGAATGGCATGTTGATAGCGGGCCCGCTCGACCATCTGGCTGCTGCCGAAACCAGTGTCCTGCTGCAGCAGTTCGAAGCCCATACCCACGCTGTTCGGGAGACCTTGGCCGGCAAGCTCCATGCGAACCTCTTTCAGCTTGGCCGAAGGCACCATCACCATGCCGCTCGCCTCATCCACCCGGAACTCGACGTTCGACTGACGCAAGGCCTCCAAGACCTGACTTGCGTCTTTTTCCGCCATATTGCCGTAAAGCGGGGCGAAATTCGGTGCCTGCGACCACAGAACCACCGCCACGCCCAACGCCACGCTGGCAGCGATTCCGACCATGACAGCCACCTGGCGCAACCAGGGATTATCGACCATCGAGGTCATGCCGCCGGTCAATTCAGGTGCCGGAAGATTGTTCGTGTTTCCTGCTTCGGCCATTTTCTCAATCTGCCTCTTGGTGAACTAATGCGCTTAATGCCGCCGATCAGACCGGCATATTCATCACGTCCTTATAGGCATCGACCAGCTTGTTTCGGACTTCGACCATCGCCTGGAAGGAAACACTGGATTTCTGCACCGCGATCATGACATCCGCCAGATCCAGACCCGGTTCGCCCTGCTCGAATGCAGTGCGCAGCGAAGAGGCATTCTGCTGCGTTTCATTTACGGAATCGATGGACCGCTTGAGCAGATCGCCAAAATCGTTCTGCGGAGTCTCGGTGACTGCAATGCCGCCGCTGGCCTGGGCCGTTACCACCCGCATCTGGGCCAAAACCTGATTGATTTCCGGAGTGCTCATGCTGATTGACCTGTTTGTGTGTTCGTTTTCTGACGCTCGACTGCCGCCTATGAATCGTGTGCAGTATTCGCGCCAAATCAGTTACGCGGGATCGAGACGCCAGACTCGCGCAGCTTTTGCAGTTTGTGTCGCAGGGTGCGCGGACTGATGCCCAGGATCTCGGCAGCCTGCTTGCGGCTGCCATTACCATTGCGCAGCGCGTCCAGGATCATCTGTTCCTCGACACTGCGCAGATCGTCCGTCAAACGACCTTTTCCGTTCGCATCGTCGCCGGCCGGCGTCAACGCAGCCGGTGGTGGCGTTTCGCCGTCGACCAGCTCAAAGTGGATATCGGACACACTGATATGCTCGCCGTCGCACAGGATGAGCGCTCGCTGCATCAGGTTGTCGAGCTCACGCACGTTCCCGGTCCAGCGGTGTGCCAGCAGGCGCGCCTCGGCCTCCGGCTCAAAAGGCGGCAAGATTTCGCCGCTTCGCAGATGCCGCCCGATGAGGTGGCGCGCCAGCGGCAGGATGTCTCGAGGGCGCTCGCGCAGCGGTGGCACCGTCAGCGGAAACACGTTGAGACGGTAGAACAGGTCCTCGCGGAAACGTCCTGCAGAGACCTCTTCGCGCAAGTGACGGTTTGACGTCGCCAGCACGCGGACATCCAGCTGTATCACCTCGCGCCCACCGAGTCGCTCGACCTCACGCTCCTGCAAGACGCGCAATAGCTTGGCCTGCAGCGGCATACTCATTTCGGAGATCTCGTCGAGCAGCAGGGTTCCACCCTGCGCCTGCTCGAACTTGCCGGCACTGGCCCGCAGGGCTCCGGTAAAGGCACCTTTCTCGTAACCGAACAGCACCGCCTCAAGCATGTTGTCAGGGATGGCGGCGCAATTGATCGCAATAAAGGGGCCATCGGCGCGCGCTGAATGGCAATGAATATAGCGTGCCAAAACCTCTTTGCCGGTACCCGATTCGCCCCCGATCATCACGGTCGCATCGCTTGCGGCCACACGCCCGGCCAATTCGACCAGTTCACGCGTGCGCAGATCATCTGCGACCATCTGGCCACCTTCGTGGTGCCGATGAGGCAGATAACGCTCGACCTTGTCCAGCAGATCATCGACCTCAAAAGGCTTGGCCAGATAATCCACGGCACCCAGCTTCATGGCCTCAACGGCCTGTTCCACGGTGCCGTAGGCGGTCATCACCAGAACCGGGAGTTCATGAAATCGCGTGCGCAGATTGCGCAGCAGGGCCCGTCCGTCCATTGGCCGCATCTGCACATCGGTCAGCACCATATCGACCTGGACCCTGTCCAGTTTGGCCAGGGCCTGTTCGCCGTCGGTGGCATTCACCACCTCGTAGCCGGACAGGCCCAGCGTGTCCGTGAGAGCCTGTGCGAGTGCACTGTCATCTTCCACTACCAGTATGCGCGAGGGATTCATCAGACTTACTTCCTCGATGTTGACTGATTCTGCCGGCTGCTCTTGAGCCTCGGCAGTTGAATTTCAAATCGTGCACCACCCCGTGCCGGATCGATCGCGCGCAGTGCACCGCCATGCTCCAGAACCACCGCCTGGACAACTGCCAGACCGAGTCCGGTGCCGCGCTCGCGGGTGGTGAAAAAAGGGTCAAAGATGCGTGGTAATGCGACCGGATCGATGCCCGGGCCGTCGTCTTCGAACACCAGCAGCAGCGAATCCTGGTCCGCAATACTGGCGCTGATATTGACATTCACCTGCTCGCCACCGTGATTGAGCGCATTGTCTATCAGGTTGCTGAAGGCACCGGCCAGGGCGTCCTGGTTGCCGGCGATCAAACAAGTGCCCGCCCCACCGAGATCGAGGTGGAGACTGGCTTTGAGTTGTCGCAGCCGCGGCTGCAGACCGGCGATCGCCATAGTCAGGGCATCATCGACCCGAATCGGACTAGAGCTGAAACTGCCGCCACGGCTGAAGGCGAGCATATCGCGCACCAGGGTTTCGGTGTGGCGCAAACCCTCTAGGAGTTTGGCACCAAACTGCTGGCGCTGTTCGTCGCTGAGATTGCCCTTTGCGAGCTGTCCGGCATAGAGGACGGAGGCAGACAGCGGGGTCCGAACCTGATGCGCCAGTTGCGCGGCCATCTCGCCCATGGCGCTGAGCCGGTCCTGACGCTCGATGCGCTCCTGCATAAGGCGCTGGTCAGTCATGTCGACCACCACCAGGATCCGTCCCCGATCGTTCAGGGGCCGCTGTGAAACGCTGACCCGGCGGCCGTCATGCAGATGCCAGTCGCCCGGCGCCGGCTCCGCGGCAACCACCTCTCTCTTGATCTCGCTCCAGCGTCTTCCCCAGGCCAGCCCCGGAAACAGCTGCTCGGCGGCGGGATTGAATCGATCGACGCGATCCCGCACGTCGACCAGGACGATGGCCGCCGGAAGCGCCTCGAGCAGCACCCCGAGTTGATCAGCGAGATGTTCCTTCTGTGCGGTTTCAGCCAGGCGCTCGCTGCGCGAGCGTTCGAGTTCCCTGGTAAGGGCGGCTACCCGCCCTTCAAGCTGCCCATAAGCCGTGGTCAGGCGCTCTGACAGCTCGTTGAACACACCGAAGGCATGCTCGAGCTCTTGCGGATCTTGTGCCGGTTTTATCTGCAGGTTGCCCATGTGGCTGAATCCCGTTTCCCAAAGTGTTCCGGGAGAGACTCAGCAAAACACGTGCCACAGAATCTTTTCTTTTTATTTCAGTCGGTTAAGAAAAGAACTAAACGACTGCGTCAAAGGCTTGTCATTTCATGGCCACGCTGAAGACCATATTTGCGCAGTTTTTCGACAAGCGTGGTGCGCCGCATCTTCAGTTTCTTGGCCGCATGCGCCACCACGCCATTGGCCTCTTCGAGGGCCTGGCGGATCAGGCTCTGTTCCATATTCGCAAGATGCAGCTTCAGATCGATTCCCTCGGCCGGCAATCGCGGCATACTGGAAACCGTATTCGGCTGATCACCATGGGTGCTGACCACCGGCAGGGCTTCGTCGTCACCAGGCATATCGACCGGGGTCACCGGTATCCCGGCGCGGAATTTCTCGGGCAGATCCGCGATATCCACCACGCCATAGGGAAAGAGTATGGCCAGACGTTCAATCAGATTCGCCAGCTCGCGAACATTACCCGGCCAGCGATAGTGTGTCAGTGCGGTGACCGCGGCGGGCGTCAGCCTTACTGAACCACGTTTCTCGTGCTCGATGCGCAGGATCAGATCATTGACCAGGACCGGGATGTCTTCGACCCGCTCGCGCAGCGGCGGCACCTCGATCGGAAAGACATTCAACCGGTAGTAGAGGTCTTCACGAAAGCTCTCCTCCTGGATCGCCCTCTCCAGGTTGCGGTGCGTCGCGGCTATGATGCGCACGTTGCAATGGATCGTTTTGTTGCTGCCCACGCGCTCGAAAGTCCGCTCCTGCAGCACGCGCAGCAGCTTGACCTGCATGTGCATGCTCATATCACCGATCTCGTCGAGGAACAATGTGCCGCCTTCGGCGAGCTCGAAACGCCCCTGGCGCGCCGTAATGGCACCGGTGAACGCGCCTTTCTCGTGTCCGAACAGCTCGCTCTCGAGCAGATCACCCGGGATGGCCCCGCAGTTCACCGGCACGAAAGGACGGCCGCGGCGCTTGGAGTGATAATGCAGTTTGCGCGCGACCACCTCTTTTCCCGTTCCCGACTCACCCAGGATAAGTACCGTCGCATCGGAATCGGCAACCTGTTCGATCATTTTGTTGATGCTGCGAGTGGCCCGACCGTTTCCCGACAGGCTTCGGAACAGTTCCAGCGGGCGCCGGGGCGCCTCACCGTGGCGCTGTGACTCGTCGAACACCTGGGCCCTGTGCAACAGCGAGGCGATGGCATCGTACTGGCAAGGCAGGTGCAGGGTACCCAGCACATCGCCACTCACCAAGATCTCGTCACCGCTCTTTTCCTGCACCTGGATCAGGGCCGGACGCGGACTGCATTCGTTGATCGCACCCAGGTAGGCGCTGCGTTCCTGATCCGGCATCTGACTGCTCAGCAACACACACCCGGAGCGATCGCTGAAGCGTCGCACGAGCCTTTGGAGATCTTTCGGAGATTCAGGTACATGCACATCACAGTCGATAAACTGCAGGATGTTTTGCAGGTAAGTCCGTGATGCTTCGTCAGACATCACCAACATGACGGTGACGGCGTTGAGCGCTGTATCTTTGGTGTTTTCGGGTGTCATCCAACCGGCTCCAGTGCGTACGCTATGCGGACACACTCAATAAGTGCATGTTTTTCCGAAGTTAAGCACGCATCTGGGACTATGTCAAAAATTCGTCAGATGGCAAAATCGTGATGAAACCCGTTCAGTGGAGGAACCTCTTTCTTCCGCCGCCTTTCGAGTGCTCCTGAGACGCAACCCGGATTGGATAAATAAGCACACGAATCTGCCGTTAAAAGGTCAAAGGATCGAGGAACCTGTGGATGCCTGACAAAACCGACGAACGCCGACGCTTTCACCGTATCGCCACCGACAAGCCGGTCAGCTTGCTGGACGGAGATATGCAGCACAGCGGGACGGTACTGGATATCTCACTGCAGGGACTGCTGCTGGAGTCGAGTGGAAGCTGGAATCCCACGATCGGCACCCGGGTTCAGGCAGGCGTCCGGCTCGGCGAAGAGATGCCAGAAATCAGCATGGACGGCGAGATCGCACACATCGATGGCAAACGCGTCGGCTTGCGCTGCGTGGGCATCGACCTGGAGAGCGCCAGCATCCTGCGGCGTATGGTCGAACTCAATCTGGGCGACGGCAAACTGCTGGAGCGCGACCTCTCGCAACTGCTCGCGAGCTGATCCGGGCCAAACTGCCCCCCTAAACCATCAGCCCAGCGCGTCGATCGCCTCGCCAATCCGACCGACCGCAACCACTTCCAGACCCGTGATTGCCTTCTTGGGCGCATTGGCGCGCGGCACGATCACCCGCTTGAAGCCATGCTTTGCCGCCTCCCGCAGACGCTCTTGACCATTGGGTACGGGACGGATCTCACCGGCCAGGCCCACTTCACCAAAGGTGGCCAGATCACCGGGCAGCGGACGGTCGCGAAAACTCGACATCACCGCCAGAAGGACCGGCAGGTCGGCGGCCGGTTCGTTGACGCGCACACCACCCACCACGTTTAGAAACACATCCTGGTCAAACATCGCAACACCGCCATGACGATGCATCACCGCCAGCAGCATCGACAGGCGGTTCTGCTCGAGACCAAGTGCCACACGGCGAGGATTGGCCAACGGGCTCTGGTCGACCAGGGCCTGCACCTCGACCAGCAGCGGGCGGGTCCCCTCGCGGGTGACCAGGATGCAGCTGCCCGGCACCTGCTGCTCATGCCTCGACAGAAAGATCGCCGAGGGATTGCTGACCTCGCGCAGGCCCTTGTCGGTCATGGCAAAAACGCCGAGTTCATTGACCGCACCAAAGCGGTTCTTGATCGCGCGGATAAGGCGAAACGGGCCGCCACTCTCGCCTTCGAAGTAGAGTACCGTGTCGACCATGTGTTCGAGTACACGCGGCCCGGCCAGGGCGCCCTCCTTGGTCACATGCCCAACCAGGAACAGCGATGTCCCGGTCTGCTTGGCGAAGCGCACCAGGCGCGCGGCTGATTCGCGTACCTGGGCAACGGACCCCGGGGCGGATTGCAGGGCCTCCGTGTAAAAGGTCTGGATGGAATCCAGCACCAGGACCCTGGGTCTGTCCTTGGCGATCAAGCCCAGGATACGTTCGACGCAGGTCTCGGTAAGCAGGCTCAGACGCTCGGTCGGCAGACCCAGCCGCCGGGCGCGCATGCTGATCTGCTCGGCCGACTCCTCGCCGCTGACATAAAGCGCGGGCATCTTTTCGGACAGCAGGGCCAATGCCTGCACCAGCAGGGTGGATTTCCCGATCCCCGGATCACCACCGATCAGGACCACCGAACCGGAGACCAGGCCACCGCCCAAAACGCGATCGAGCTCCCCGAGGCCGGTCGGCATGCGCTCGGTCTCTTTCGCAACCACATCCGACAGGCTGCGGATAATGGCTGCATCGTCACCGGCATAACCGGCAAATCGCGACTCGGCCGCTGCGGCGGGCGCCGCAATGCTTTCCTGCATGGTGTTCCACGCACCACAGTCACCACACTGGCCTGCCCATTTCGGGCTCTGTGCGCCGCAGTCGCTGCAGACATAAACGGTCTTGGCCGGCTTGCTCACTGATAACTCACCCGCGTGCGACCGAATTTGAGGGGACGTCGTTGCCGGGAACGCAGAGGGCGCAAAGGGCCGCAGAGATCGCAGAGGGACCTGATGAAACAATCTTATCCGACCTTCTCAGTTTTTCGACGACTTCCATGGCCTTTCTAACATCCTCATCCAGCCGAGAAGAAGCTCCCTTGGAAGCGAGCAGATTGCACAAACGCCGCCGCACAAGCCATCTCTGCGTCCTCTTGCGTATCTCCGCGCCCTTTGCGTTCCGTCGTCACGAACCAGGCACCCCAGGACCTCAATACGCATCGTCACCGTAAACGTCATAGGCAAAATTGTCGAAGCGCGTGAACTGCCCCTGGAAGGTCAGCATGACGCTGCCGATCGGGCCGTTACGCTGTTTGCCGATGATGATCTCGGCCTTGCCCTTGTCAGGACTGTCCTCGTTGTAGACCTCATCGCGATAGATGAACACGATAAGGTCCGCGTCCTGTTCGATGGCGCCGGATTCGCGCAGATCGGACATTACCGGTCGCTTGTTCGGTCGCTGTTCCAGTGAACGATTGAGCTGCGACAGTGCAACCACGGGAACATTGAGTTCCTTCGCCAGGGCCTTGAGCGATCGCGAGATGGCAGAGATCTCGGTCGCGCGGTTCTCACCCGACTCGGGAGCGTTCATCAGCTGCAGGTAATCGATCACGACCAGTCCGAGCTGGCCATTCTCCTTGGTGAGCCGACGACAGCGTGCGCGCAGATCGGTTGGTGTCAACGCCGGCGTGTCGTCAATGAACAATTTTGTATTGTTGAGGATATTCACCGCCGAGGTCACGCGCGGCCAGTCGTCGTCTTCCAGCTTTCCTGAACGCACAGCCTGCTGATTGACCCGACCCAAGGAGGAGATCATGCGCATCGTAAGCGCCTCCCCGGGCATCTCCATGGAAAAAATCGCCACCGGCAGGCCGGTCGCGATCGCGACATTCTCGGCGACATTCATCGCGAAGGTGGTCTTCCCCATGGAGGGACGGCCGGCGACGATGATCAGATCCGATTTCTGCAGGCCCGATGTCTTCTGGTCGAAATCAGTGAATCCCGAGGGCACCCCGGTCAGGGCCTCGTCACTCCCATAAAGCTCCTCGATCCGATTGATGGTCTCGGTAAGCAGCCGGGTGATCGGACGGAAACCGCCGCCGCCGCGCGCCTGCTGCTCGGCGATCTGGAAAACCCTGTTCTCGGCGTAATCGAGCAGCTCATTGACCTTGCGCCCCTTCGGCCGGTATCCGGCCTCCGCCACATCGTTGCCGACCTTGATCAGCTGACGCACGACCGACTGCTCGCGCACGATCGCCGCATAGGCCTGGATGTTTGCCGCGCTCGGGGTATCGTTGGCCAGCATACCCAGGTACGACAGGCCGCCGACGTCCTGCAGCGTCTCCTGACGCTCCAGTTCCTCAGCCAGGGTCACTACGTCGAACGGCCGGTCGGCCTCGGCCAGACCGGCGATACCCGCAAACACCAGCTGATGCTCGCGTCGATAAAAATCCTGCTCTGTGACCTGATCCGCCACCTTGTCCCAGCCATCGTTGTCGAGCATCAGGCCGCCCAATACGGCCTGTTCCGCCTGCACCGAATGGGGCGGCATGCGCAGGGCCTCCATCTGCTCGTCAGGCCCGACGTCAGCCATATACCCGGGGACCGATTCGTACACCGCATCAACCATGCCGCTGTCAGACCAATTGGTGAAGGGAGGGCCATTGATTACAACACAAGGCGGCACCGATCCGCATCAACAGCGGCGCAGGTTGCTCGAAAAAGCGTTTTTTTACCGCGAGTACGAAAAAGCCCGGCCAAAGCCGAGCTTTTTCTACGGACCCCTGAACGGATCAGACGGGAATTCAGGCAAGCAGGCCGCTTACCCGGTCGGCGCTTACTCTTCGCCGATGATATTGACCTTGAGGATGGCATCGACGTCGGCATGCAGGTGCAGGACGACCTCATACTCGCCAGCAACACGGAAAGGACCTTCCGGCAACCGCACTTCCGATTTACTGATCTCCACACCTGCCTCGCTGCAGGCATGCGCGATATCCACAGTACCGACGGAACCAAACAGGCGCCCCTCCTCGCCAGACTTGTGGGTAATGCTGACGCCCTCGCTCAGGGCATCGATCTGCGCCTTGCGCGCCTCAGCGGCTGCCAGCTTGTCGGCCGCCTGCTGCTCAAGCTCGGCGCGACGCTCTTCGAAAACCCTGACGTTTTCGGCGCTGGCAAAGACCGCCCTGCCCTGCGGGATAAGGAAGTTGCGACCGAAGCCGGACTTCACCGAAACCTTTTCACCCAGTCCACCCAGGTTAGCCACTTTTTCCAGAAGAATGACTTCCATCGTTCTCAACCTCACAAATGCAATTCAGTTGTCATCGGTCCGCGACCGACGTGCTCGGGCCCGCGCCCGGAAATTCAGCCACCCGTCCGTATAACCGACGAGGGCAACCATGGTCACACCCTGGGGCGCGACAAAAACCAGCAACAGATAAAGACCCACCAGCCAGGCAGGCGATCCGCCAAACTCGGCCACCAAACCATGGGCCACGCTGAGGCCCTGGATCAGAAACACCATCATGCCGATAAGGTACAACTGTCCGATCAGGCTCGGCTCGCCACCCGTCAGGATGACACCGACCAACAGCAGCAGCGGCACCAGCAACAACAGCCAGCGACCGAAGCGCAACTGTCGAAACTCCTCACCAAAGGCGCCGGGGCGATCAACCAGTGAGGCCCAATATCTCGCCAGCATCAGAGATGCCGCCGAACCCAGAAACCAGGTGGCGGCCACGCCACCCGCCATCCAGCCGGCCAGCAAGCCGACAAACTTCCCGGCATCGGAGGCCACCAGCGTTTCTTCATCCAGGCGCCTGGCGAGAAACTCGTTCAGCGCGTCCGCCCAGAAGGCGGCCGGATCGGCCATCAGCAGATACTGCAGCAGGACCACTACCGCTGATGCGATCGCTGCGGCCTCGATGGCCAGCCGCAACGAACCTGTGCGGCCCATAATGGCACCCAGCGCCGCTGCAGGCACCCACAATAGAATGCCGAT
>Ga0265306_10001826_pt1 | contig 10336 bp, 9 predicted proteins | sample Helome_3_FD_192493 | JGI IMG/M metagenome (GOLD analysis project Ga0265306, IMG submission 192493) | Marine sediment microbial communities from subtidal zone of North Sea - Hel_20160420 (Illumina Assembly) | ecosystem: Environmental > Aquatic > Marine > Subtidal zone > Sediment ...
GCTGGGATTAATAAAGCTGCACTCTAAAAAAATCCCCTGCATAAAAAATGGCCGGGGGAGTAACAAATAATATTTTTAAAAATCCAATGCCGGGATTTTAAGGGATAAATCTTTCATGAAAATGACGGAAGAAGAGTGGGACCTGATTATCAGCGTTCATCTTAAAGGGGCATTCTGCGTTACTCAGCCAGCAATTAAAGTGATGAAAGGTTATAATTACGGCAGAATCGTATCCGGGGACGGCGTGTGCATTGGTGATGCCAAACGTCCCATCGAGGTTGAAGAAATCCGGGATAACTTTGAAAAGATCTCTGATCTGTCCAATCCCCGGGAGCATGACAGCGTTAGGGGCGTTTTCGGTTACATGATACCGCTATTTAAGTAATAAAAGTAATCAAAGCCGGAGCAATTGTGATTCTATTAGCTGGGCTATTTGGACCAGGCGCGGGCCAAAATCGTCTTCAACGGCGTGCCGCCGCATCTGAAACGCTGCCGCACCGCAATTGATGACCATGATGTTTGATCCGCTTATCGGACTTTTTATGGGGACGGCAATGGCATTAACCTCTTTTTTCCATTCACCAAAACTCCTACAGTAACCCACATCCTGATAGTCTTTCAAACTCTGTTCAATGCCCGATTTTAAAGCCGGCCATTTTACTTCATCTCTTAGACGAATCTGATCCATCAGGTAATTTCGCTTCTCTTCGGAAAGGGCGCATAAAAAGGCCCGCCCTGTAGCTGTGACTGCCATGGGAATACGGTCACCCGGCCGGTTGCGCAGAACAACGGCAGTGGTGTTGGGATAAATGTTTTCCAGATAAATCATGTTCAGGCGATCCTGGGCCGCGAGGCCGCTAGCGGCCTGGCAATAATCAGCCTGTTCCTGGAGGAACGGTCTTGCGATTTTCACGATTTCATTGTTGGTGAGAAGGCCATAACCAAGTGACAGGACAGCCGTTCCAAGCTGATATTTTCTAAAGGCTTTCGAGTAGTTCAGATACCCAAGTTCAGTCAGGGTATATGTCAGACGGGAAATGGTGGGTTTGGGCAGGCCCGTTTTCTGGGCAATTTCCTGGTTGCCCAGCATGGGATTCTCCACCCTGAAACACCGCAACACATCAAGTCCCCGTGCAAGGGCGGTCACAAACTGCCGGTCTTTACTCGGTTTTGTTTCAGACAATTTTTCCGATCCTTTTTGAATATCCATATCAGTTGTTTCGGTTTTTCCGACCATCTATACTTTCCCCCTCTCCATCCATCGTTCTTTCTGTGCTGACGGTATATAATCAAATCTTGTCAGGATAGCAATACAATAAAACAAAATTAATTTCCGTCAAGCGAAATAACACCTTAGAATGAAATACACAGTTACTTGTACACCTCATTATAATACCAAACCAGATCGGATTGAAAAGGGATCGCAGTAACGTACGACGCCTTCCCCGCATGACGGGGCTTCACCCTTTGTGCATTGACTCTGGAGCTCTCCGCCTTTTCCATCGTTGGGGTGAAGTTAGAATTGCCCCACCCACTTTCCTGCGGCAAATCCCTGGTGAACCGCATCAAATGCCAGGCCGATTTGGTTGGCATCCCCCACGACCCGGCAGGAAATCCCCTTTTTTTCAAGAACGGCCTGAAGGGGGTTATGGGGTATGGAGCCCGCGGCGAGCACGACGGTGTCGCAGGCAATCTCGGCCTCTTCGCCGTTTCGTTCCGCTCTCACGCCATCGGTGGTGATCTCCAGGGCTTTGGTGTTTTTTTGCAGTGCGACGCCCATTCTTGCCATGTCCTGCATCATGGTCCAGCGCGTTGTCTGCCCGATATCCTTGCCGATGGCATCGATCATTTCGATGACGAGGACCTCTTTCGTTCCTCTGGTGGCCAGTTCGAACAAGGTTTTTGGGTCCTCGGCCTGGTTGACGAGAAGAAATTTCAAAGCGTCACCGGACAGGGTTCCCTTTTCCGCCAGATAAAGGGCGGTCTCCACGCCCACCGCTCCGCCGCCGATGATCACCACCCGTTTACCCGTGAGAACCTTGCCAGACAGGACATCCCAGGCCTGAACCACATGGGGCAGATCGGCTCCGGGAATTGGGGGCGACAGCGGGGTGGCGCCGGTGGCCAGGATGACGGCGTCCGGTGCCTCCGCTTCTATGAAAGCCTCGTCCACATGCCGACGACAGTTCACAGGTATACCGGCGACGGTCATCTGCCCTGCCAGATCGTCGGCCAGCTCTCTGAACTCCTCACGGCCCGGCGGAGATCCGGCCAGATGAAGCTGTCCGCCGAGTCTGTCCCCCTTTTCATACAGGGTCACGGCGTGGCCGCACTCGGCTACCGAAAGGGCCGCACTCATTCCGGCCGCACCGCCTCCCACCACCATGACGCGTTTGGGATCGCCGGTTTCCGTTAGATGACACTCTTTTTCATGGCCGGCTTTGGGATTGCACAGACATTCCACCGGCATTTTCTTGAAAAGATGGTCAAAGCACCCCTGGGCGCACGCCACGCAATGAACGATGGTGCCGTCACGACCGGCCTGCGCCTTTTCCGGCAACCGGGGATCCGCAATCAGCGGCCTCCCCATGGACACCATGTCGCACATACCCTCGGCAATCAGCCTCCGGGCAGTGGCCGCATTGTGAACGCGATGGCCATACATGACCGGGATATCCACCGACGCCTTTATACCTCCTGCGAGATACGCAAATGCGCCCCGGGGAACGGCGGTGGTAATCTGGGGAACACGGGCCTCATGCCAACCCACGTTGACATTGATGGCATCAACACTTGCGGTTGCCAGGGCCTTGGCAAACGCCTTGAGTTCCAGCCGGTTATTGCCGCCGGGCATAAAATCGTTGCCGTTCATGCGGAACACAACGGGATAGTCATCGCCCACCGCTTTTCGGACTGCGGAGAGTACTTCAAGACCGAATCGCATACGGTTTTGCAGGGAACCGCCGTAATCGTCGGTTCGCTGGTTGGTCAGCGGTGAGAGAAACTCGCTGATCAGATACCCCGTGCCGGCCAGCACCTCCACCCCGTCAAATCCGGCTGTTTTAACCCGCCTGGCAGCCTGCGCAAACCGATCCGTGATCTGTGCGATCTCTTCAACTGAAATTGCCCGGGGGGTCTCCCGTGTCAGGCGAGACGCAACGGCTGAAGGCGCAATCGGCTTCCGCCCACCGATTTGACTTGAGCGCATATACCGGCCGGGGTGGTTGATCTGAACAAAACTCCGGGCGTTGTTTTTACTGATCGCAGCGGCCAGCTCGCGTAAACCGGGGATAAATTCATCCTTGTGCGCCCCCAGGTGAAGCCTGCCGCCGGAAAGTTCGTCCACTGTGGCGTATCCGACGGTGATCATCCCCACACCACCTCGCGCCCTTTCGATATAAAAATCGACGAGCTGCTCAGTGACTTCATAATCACGGCACATGTTTAAGTGCATGGCCGGCATGTTGAACCTGTTTTTGATTACCAGCCGGTTGATATTTATGGGTTCAAACAATAGATCGCGCATACCTCCTCCTTGTGCATGGTGTTCGACCATTTTGGCTCGATTCAATACGCACAGCTACAATATTGAATCATCTTTGACTACATGTATTTGGCTGTTTACCTTTATGATACCTTTGACCTTCGATACGGCCGATTCACATTCCTTTATGGCTGTTTCGGATTTGGCAAAGCCTGACAAATTGGCTACCCCTCTTTCAACTCCCAGAATCACCGACGTCAACCCGGAAACTTCCAGCAGGACTGATTTGACTTTCTGTGTCAACGCAAGGTCACTTAATTTTTCGAACACTTGAGGGCTTTTCTTGAATTCATTAGCACCAATAGCACATGTGATCATTTCCACACCCGTGTCCAATGACATTGTCCGGGTATTGATAACCAGATCATAAAGATCTCCATCGTCCCAGTTGGCATCAAAGTAAGCCTTGATATATCCGGATGAGTCATGATCGCTTTGTTGAATTATCCGTTCCGCATTTTTCTCATCGTGTCCCATCTGCTCCCTGAGTCGGCTTATTCTTGCAGCATTCGACGCAATGACTCTGACGTGCAAGGTCCCCTGAAAATCTTTTAAAATGGCTTGCCCGCCCCGACCGACAATCACGACATTTTCTTTGGCTGCAAGTTCATAGACGGCGGCCCGAATCAGATGGGAAAACTTTTTTTTCTGGATGGAAAGGGATTGCCAGATTGAGGGTTTTTTTTCATCGTATTTTTCAACCTTAAGTGCTGAAAATCCCAGGTCCGAAAGAATCTTACTTATTTTCGATTTTTCGATATACTCGTAGTCGAGCTTATCGGCAACCGCCTTAGCTATCTCATCACCAAGGCTTCCTACCTGTCTGGAAATTGTGATAATGGCCATCGCTTTACCTTCCTCCTTAACCCCAAAGATCTCTTATGGGCTTTCCATTGTAATGGGTGGGTACCACCCAAATTCATCAGTGTGAGTCCCGCGCTTAAAAAACTTCCTTGGATATCTCCCACTGTTAGGCTTAAATTGATAATTGATGGTTTGCGTCATATATTTATGAAACAACAATCAGACCATCTGATCGTTTTTAGATGCGTGGCCGTATTCCAGATAGGTGGCCCGAAGCTCGATTTTAAGTACCTTACCGATCACACTGCGAGGCAGTTTGTCGATTATGACGGCATCCGCCAGGCGCTGCATTTTTCCTAATCTGAGGTTGGTCCAATCCACTATATTTTGTGGGGTTATTGTCGCTACCTTCACCGGCACCACAAACGCAACCGGTGTCTCGCCCCACTTTTCCGAAGGAACGCCCACCACGGCAACTTCTTTGACTTGAGGATGTTTGATCAGCACCGTCTCAAGATCGCTCGGGTAGATGTTAAACCCACCAGAGATGATCATGTCTTTTTTGCGGTCCAAAAGGATTAAGAAGCCATCTTCATCCAGGCGCCCGATATCTCCGGAACGAATAAAGCGTTTGCCGGAATCGTCATAATATTCAACTTCCGCTGTTTTTTCCGGCTGGTTGAGGTATTTATCCATCATGCCAGGGGAATGACCGACAATTTCACCGGCTTCACCTGGCAAAACTTCTTCACCCTGGTCGTTAATGAATCGTACCTCGCACCCCTCCGCAGGCAGGCCCACGGTATGAAGTTTGTGCGGGTGCTCATGGGCTGCCAGAATAAAGGTGGCTCCCCCTTCAGTCATTCCGTAGGCTTCAAACAAGCCACCCGGCCATTTCTCAAGAACCTTCTGTTTTAGTTCAGGTTTAAACGGTGAACTGGTACATTGCTTGGTTTGAAATCTGGACAGATCAAATCGGGAAAAATTTTCACAAGCCATAATTCGCTGATATTGAACCGGTACCAGCATGGTGTGGGTGACCTTATACTCCTGAGCCAGTTCAAGATATTTTCCTGCATCGAATTTGGGCATCAATATCGCGGTGCCGCCATACGCCAATGTCGGGAAGAATGAGACCAGCGTTGTGTTGGAATATAAAGGGGTCGATAGCAATGTTGTGGGGCTGTTGTGGTAACCATATGCTTTAGCGCGCCTAACATAATTCCATCGCATGGCATGACTTTGAACGATGCCTTTGGGTGTTCCTGTGGTGCCGGATGAGTATATAATGTTAAACGGCCAATCCGGTTCAATATTAACCTTATCAAACGGCCGGGCTGGCTCTGCCGGCCAATGGCGATAATATCGGTGACCTTCCTTCAGAATACTTTCCTTTTCCTCAAAAAGTACCTTGTGGATCTTAATTTCCAACGTCGCTGATTGAACAAGATCCATGCAAGTTCGATCATAAAATATGATTTGGGCGGACGAATCAACGATCATTGATTTCAGTGCTTCCGGTGATGCCGAGGTGGGTAGGGGGGCAACAACGATTCCGGCACGTAAACCGGCTAAAAATGTGACGACATATTCAATTGAAGATTGAGCGCATATGGCGATGCAATCCCCGTGCCCCAATCCGCCACATTGTAATGCTGCGGCAGTTTTATCCACGAACCTTTTCAATGCATCAAATGTCAAGCTGACACTGTCGACAATTAACGCCGTGCGATGACCATAGCGTTTGGTCTCGCTTTCGATTAAATCCGGTATCGAGATAAACGTTGTTTCCAGAAATTCTGATTGAGAATTTAGATCCGATTTCCGCATCCTAAAAACGCCCTCCTTTCACCAGTTCAGATGCAATGATATTTTATTGGTAAGGTTATTTGCCATTTTTCGAGAGTGGGTGTCCAACCGATGAATGATCGGTTGACGCCGGTTGCCCTTGCACCGTATCACTGCCCGTTCGATAGCGAAATACGCCCTGCCCCGATGCGATCAGGTTCTTATTCCCGTCAAACACGTCAGCCGCCCCATAATATATTTTGCGACCGGATGCCGTCAGCCGGCCGACAGCTTTCAACCGTGACGTTTGCGCCTGCCTCATAAAACTGATGCTCAATGATAAAGTGAGTGCCCTGCGCACAGTGTTTTCGCTATCGCAATAGGTGCCCGGCAAGGCTGTGGCCGCATCCAATAATGTCGCAATGAAACCACCGTGTGCAATGCCGGAATGGTTGCAATGTTCCGGGCCGACATCGGCCCTGATGACCACATGACCTTCCTGCCAGGCCTCAATCTCAAAGCCCAGGTGTTTGTTGAACGGCGGCAGCGGTTTGTCTATCCTAGTCATCATTTTTTTGTTTCCTTGCCGCGATTTTTCATTTTTGCTCTGATAGCAATCGACTCCGGTGATAGCAGTAATTCACCAAAGTGTTTAAACTCCAAAGCCATATGTTCAGCTACCGGCTGGTGAGCGGATCGCTTCATCAATTGCTTTGTCAACGAAAGCGCCTGTGTTGGCTTTTCCGCCAGCTGCTCGGCTTTTTCGATGGCATAATCAATCAGATCTTCCGTCGGCACGGCCGCATTGACCAGACCCATCTCGATCGCTTTCCGGGTGTCGAAAAAATCACCCAGCATCAAAACCTCTGCGGCCAATCGATGCCCCGCATTTGCCGGCAGCAACAGTGTCGAACCGGCTTCCGGAATCACCCCGAGATCGGTGAAAGGCATGCGAAAACGGGTATCGGGTGCGGCATAGACCAAATCACAGTGAAGCAGCAGGGTTGAACCGATCCCCACGGCGATACCGGATACGGCGGCGACAACCGGCTTCTTGAAAGCATGAAGCACCGTCAGGAACCGAGCAGCGGGTGAGGGTTTTTCGGGGTCGCGATTATCAAAGCCTTTTAAATCGTTCCCCGCCGAAAAAGCGTCATCCGTTCCGTTAATCAAGACGACTTTTATGTCCGAATTTTCTTCTGCCTCCAATAAGGCAAGCCGCATGGCGTCATACATCTCCTGGGTCAACGCATTTTTCTTTTCAGGACGGTTGATGCCGATCTTCATAACGTCTCTGCGAATAGTGACATTAATGTGTCTGTTCTCGTCCATTTAAAAGCTCCTCATTTATCGGGTTCGCCCAAGCGCTTCTTCTGCAGCGAAAAAAAATCGTGCGTCAATAGGCACAACGGCGACCCGCAAATACCATTGCTTGTTCCAGGTCTTTCCCCGGGGTCCAACCTGACCGGCCTGAGCATGTATCAAGCTATTCGTTTATCTTTTCACCATAGGTGCTTCCATAGGCGCCATCTAATGAGAAAACATAGTCGACAAGAAGGCTCTCTTCCCGTTCAAAATCAATATGAGGCTCTTTGATAATGTGAAGAAGATTTTCCTTTTGGCCATCAGCGAAATGGCCTGCATATTCGTTGACCTGGCGTATGACGAAGCTGTTGATGTCTCTGACCAAATAACTAAACATTTGGTCAACAACCATCTCATCGATGTTTTCGATCTCGGCCTTCTCGAAAACCAGCTGCCCATAGGCGATGACACCAAAGATCTCGGCCACATTGAGCATGAAGTCCTGATTCTTCATCTGCTCTTTTGACATCGGAGACTCATTGCTGAATTTCTTGAGAGACTCTGCCTGCTCGAGAAAGATCTTCACATTAGCAAGCTCACAACCTTTAAATGACTTTCGATAATCATTGAACTTAATGTTCTTTAATTTGCCAAAGCCCTGATCAAACATGCTGGATGAATCATCCTTGAGCATCTTTCCATCCGGCACTTCAGGCAGATCAACGTTATTGTTGAAATAGTTGTTCATAAATTTTACAGCTTGCCCCATGTTGACATGGGCCGTGCCCTCCAGTCGGACAGCGTTGCCAGTATTGCGTACAGCTGTTTCGGCAAACGTATTGGTTTCATAGGCTTTCGCAGCCATGATGTTGTGCATGATGATGACGGCCGCTTCATTTTGTGCGGCAGCGCGGGCTTTTTGGATGGCATTGAACAGTATGTAGCGACGATCCGTTTCCTTGTTGGCCTGGCGGAAATAGTCCGCCGCCCTGTAGCAGTATAGCCTGCTCATGGCGATACGGCTCCAAGCTTCCAAAAACCCTCTTCTTATATGAGGCATATCTGTAACCCTGTTGCCATACAGATAGCGATTGTGAGCGTGATTGATCGCTTCGTAGAGCATATGTGTGGCCATACCGACTCTCGCAATACTTGTTTGCGTTTTTCCTATATTTACAGTTGCCAGCCCTATGCCAAAAGCACCATCACCCGTCTCAAGAATATCAGAATCGGTGATTGGGTATTCAATCATTTCAAAGTGTCCAAGCTGCCCCTGGAACATGCCTGCAACTTCTATATCACCACAATACTTGCAGTGCCGCTCGCGAGAGTCTACCACCCAGGCGACATATTCACCCGTTTTGGCATTCTTGCCAAAGATAGAGATCTTCGGTGCACGAGAAGAGTTGCCTATGTAGTATTTTTCTCCGTTTGCAATGTACCCGCCGTCCCCTATCGGCAAGATGTTGGCTTCGTTGCTGTACAGGTCAGCGCCGTGATTACGCTCTGACATGCCAAAGGCAAACACATGTCCTTCCTTTAGCTGTTGGGCCAATTCTTGCTTCTGTATCTCGTTTTTACTCATCCAAATAGGCCCGACGCCCAGTACGGAAACCTGCAAGGTATACTGGTACAACCCATAAAAGCCTATCAGCTCACTAAAGGCAGAAAGCCTGTAGTGATCCCACCGGGCGTCTTCATCGCCGAAACCTGCCGGCGTCAGCAGGGTGGCAAACAGTCCGGACTCTTTGATGAACTGGTAATAATCGGTCGGCATGCGTCTTTTATTGGAATCGATTCGCATCGAAAAATTACCTTTATGCTCGAAAAATTCTATGGTTTCATCGAATAGATCCTGAGTCTTCTTGTCTGGCACTGTTTGTTCGAACTTCTGTGGATTTAACAATATATTTTTTTTCATTTTTTTACCTCCTACCCTTTTGCTTGAAGTTTATACCGGCTGCCACGGCGAGCTTGAACCGAATCGCCTCAATGCCACCCTCGATGGACGATAGGAAATTGCTTGATGTATTCTTTACAAGGCGGTTGACGCCAGTCTTCATGGTATCTTGAAGATATTCTATTCTAACGTGTTGATTCTCATTCATTGCATGAACCCCCGACCTGCCTGGTTCGCATCAGCGCCTGGTTGGCTTCTTTTTCAAGAGATGCGACGATGTGGGATAATGGCTCGATTTTGTTTACAAACGCCATCACGATACGGGCACCGCTCATAGCCACTTACTAAATTTCGCTATACAAAACTTATTTTTGTTTATAACATACTACACACACACAAAAATGATGTCAATAAAAATACATAAAAAAATTACATGAGTCAGATATAATATTTAACTATAATATATTATTCGATTAATTTGCCTCTTTTAATAAAAATCGGCAAATGATTTTATGCATTCTTATCTTGCATAAAACAAAATAATATTTTGTATAACGAAACTAAATGCACCCAACAAAGAGGAAAATGAAAACAAAGGAAAAATTATAGTGAGAAATGATATTATTAACCAGAAGGCCGTACAGTCTGAAACAGAAAAAGAATGTTGAGACTGCTGACCAGTAATCGAGAACTGATAATTCCTGAAATTTCACGGAAACTTGATATCAGCATTCCTACAGTCAGCAAGAGCATCAATCAACTCAAAGGAGATCCGGATCCGGATGAGGACCTCTGTGCCCTGGAATATGCTGCATTATATGGCCACTTCGATATTTTTAAGCTCAAGCAAATTCGACTTGATCCAAATCATTCAATTTCCGAAGAGCTAATGCGATGGGCTTGCAGGGCCGACACCGCTGACTTCCTAAAAGAGCTGATCAAAAAAGGTTTTAAACCTGATGGTTATGAGAATTTTGGTTCCTCGCTAATTCAGG
>Ga0265306_10001828_pt1 | contig 10332 bp, 7 predicted proteins | sample Helome_3_FD_192493 | JGI IMG/M metagenome (GOLD analysis project Ga0265306, IMG submission 192493) | Marine sediment microbial communities from subtidal zone of North Sea - Hel_20160420 (Illumina Assembly) | ecosystem: Environmental > Aquatic > Marine > Subtidal zone > Sediment ...
TAACGTGCTATCGACGTCGAGATCGGTGACCCCCGGGTAAGGCTCGAGGAGGTCGTATATGAAGCTCCAGCCCTGGGACCACATGTTGCCGAGAAGGTGTGCCGGGATGGGTCCGTCCTGCGGCACCTTGTCGGCGCCGTAAACTTCTCCGAGCCTCGCACGGACATGACAGTGCAATTCGTCGTACAGCGGCTTGACCTGCTCCCACAAACGACTGGTCTCCTGCTCAAAATCTGCGGGGCTCATGTCATAGCCAGCGCGCCACATTTCGCCGAGATCGCTGTAGCCGAGGTCGTTCGCTCCCTCGTTCACAAGCTCGGCGTAGCGCTGGTACTTGTCACGCATGGGTGGCGCTATCGTGCGCCAGCCGACCCAGGCCTCCTGTAGTTCATCGTAGTTGCGACTATTTGCGAGTGTGTCCTCCAGCTCAGGCAAGCTCTTGCAGTCGCTATCGCTGCGGCAGTACTGGCCGGCGCCGTACATGCCTTTGAGTTCGGTCGCAATCAGCGTGAGCTCCTTGCGCTTCGTTGCATCTGCCGGCGCTGGTAACGATGTGCCAAGCTTCAAAAGATCGATTGCGCGCCGGGTTTCTGCGCTGAGCTCCTGGCCTTCGTACCGCAGGGCCTGCTGCACCATGCCGCTGTGCCATTCCGCGTATCTTTCGTCGGAGGCCGCGGCGATGATTGCCGTGTCATCGGTGATATAGGTCGAACGCACCCAGTCGGCGGCACCTGATTCCCTCCTTAGCTCGGCGAGCTCGGCATTTGCACGAGCAACGAATTCGTCCGCGGCCTCCGTCGATACGGCAGCGGTTGTCTGTTCAGTACCCTTCTGTGCGCAGGCGCCGAGCAGCAACACGAGCACGAGGCTCGCAGCAATCTTCACGAAATATCCCATGGTTAATTTCCAACAAAACAGTTTTCTAATGTATGCCGTGCATCCAGCGACGCAGGATCGGCGAGATAATAATCATTAATGCGCCCGCCCCGAGACCGAACCACATCAGGAATTCGAAGAGCTGGGTGTAAGTGGCGAGCGCGCTGGCCGAATCGGTGACTTCGCCCGTGTGCGATCCTATTGCTGCCATTTTGCCGATGCGTGTGGCGACGGTCTCCGACAGTGCGGTCGCCAGGAACCAGGTACCCATACTGACGCCGACCACATTGGGGATGGACAATTTGGTGACAGCAGAAAGTCCGACCGGCGACAGGCAAAGCTCGCCCGTCGTGTGCAGCAGGTAGGCGAGGATCAGCCAGATCATCGCGACCTGGCCGGCCGCATTCGGGAACTGTGCGCCAACGACCAGTGCTGCGAAGCCAAGGCCTGCCTGGAATATACCGAGGCCAAACTTGACCGGTGTGGACGGCTCGAGTTGCTTCTTCGCAAGCCAGGTCCAGAGCGTAGCAAACGGTATCGCGAGCAACATGATGAAGCCGGCATTGAGCGAGCCAAATTGCGCGGCCGTAAACGTCGTATTGCCGAGGGAACGATCGACAACGCGATCTGCGTACAGGGTCATCGAGCCCGCGGACTGTTCGAACAGGGCCCAGAACACGATGGTTGAAAGGATGAGAATCATGAGAACGACGGTTCGACCGAATTCGGCCGAGTTGTGCGTCATGAATCCGTATATTACGAAGCCGACGACGAGAATGATGGAGCCGTACAAGACGTTCTCGGCCAGCGACTCACTGCCGGGAATGAAATGCAGGTTCACGCCGATGGCATACAAGGCGGCAACGACGGCAATGCCGGCGACCGTGTATGCCACCGTGTTGTTCTGGTCCTGCTTGGTGTGCACCATTGAATAAAGTATTAATCCAGTGATCGCGATAATCAGGAAGACGTTTTGCATGAGGTACACGACCGGCTCGTGTTGCACGAGCAGCCACAGCACGCCGAGCACCGGCAGGCTTAGCAGGTAGATCGACCATTCGACGTTGATGGGCCCCAGGACGCTCTTCTTGAGTTTTTCGGGCTCGGAGGGTTCGGCGTGCCCCATCAGGTATTTCTGACCGTACATGAACGTGAACAGGCCGAAAATCATACCGATGCCGGCCGCGCCGAAACCGTACTTCCAGCCGAAGGTCTCGCCGAGCCAGCCACACAGCAGTGTCGCCGTGAACGAGCCGATATTGATGCCCATATAAAAGATCGTGAAACCGGAGTCACGACGTGGGTCGTCGATCGAGTACAGTTTGCCGACGATCGTGGATATATTCGGTTTCAGGTAGCCTACGCCCATGACGATCAATGCCAACGCCAGGTAAAAGACTTTGAGCGCCTCGGTGTCACGAAACATGATCGATTCGCTGAGCGTGGTACCTGCGGCCAACACCTCGCCGCTAGCCAGGGTCAGGTCGCTTGTCAGTACCGTACCAGCCGCATAGTTGATCGCCTGGAAGCCTTCGACGGCCATGAGTATGTGCCCGAGCGACAGCAAGATACCGCCAAACAAGACGGATTTGCGCATACCGAGAAAACGGTCGGCCAGCATCCCGCCGATTAACGGCAACGCATACACGAGGCCCGCGTAGGAGCCCAGCACGTCAAGCCCGGCCTCGTCGGTGAAAAGGTGGTATTTCGTGAGGTACAGGAGCAGCAGGTACTTCATTCCGTAGAATGAAAATCGCTCCCAGAGCTCTGTCGTGAAACAGACGTAAAGGCCCTTCGGATGGCCCAGAAACTCAGCGTCGTGTGAATAGTCGTCCGCGGTCACGGCAACGGAATCGGTCATGTTTCCCCCCGAATTGTATCGGCCGCCATTCGTTTTGGTTTTGGCGGGCCAAGGCTACGCATTAAACACTATTTGGCGTCCACCCTGCCACTTGGCGCAGTGTTAGCCCTCTGTTGCTGTCGCCTCTTCGGCGTTATCGCTCCGCCTCGAGCTGAACAGGCGCGCCATAATGATTCCCAGTTCATAGAGCAGATATACGGGCACGGCGAGCAAGGTCTGACTGATGACGTCAGGCGGGGTCAGGAACATGCCGACGACGAACGCCGCCAGGAAGACATATGGCCGGGCTTTGGCCAGCTTTTCGACCGTGGTCAGTCCGGTCCACACAATCAGGACGGCGGCAATGGGCACCTCGAAAGCAAGGCCGAAGGCGAGCACCAGCATCATTATGAAGTCGAGATAAGCGGTGACATCGGTCATTACCTCGACGCCCTCGGGCGCTATCGCAGTCATGAAACCGAAGATCAGCGGAAAAACGACGAAGTAAGCGAACGCTATCCCCAGGTAGAACAACAGGATGCTCGAGGCGAGCAACGGCATAGCAAAACGCTTCTCTTTCCTGTACAGGCCGGGCGCCACGAACGCCCAGGTTTGATAAAGCACGACCGGCATGGCGATGAAAAGCGCGACATAAAACGTCAGCTTGAACGGCGCCAGCAATGGTGATGCGACCGCGGTCGCGATCATCTGACCGCCGGGAAGAACCTCACGTAGCGGCTCGGAGACGAACTCGAAAATCTTTCGCGCAAACGGTAACAGCCCGATAAACACGAGTACTACGGCAGCTGCGACCTTAAGCAAACGACTCCGCAGCTCGACGAGGTGGGATAATAAGGTGCCTTCGCCGAGATTCTCGCTGGACTTTTGCGATGAATCCGTCACGCGGTTGGTTCTTCCTTGTCGCCTTCTTCGGCATGCAGCGGTGAAAACGTGTCGTCTTCTCGCGGCGTCAGCAATTCGTCCGGGTTGATGCCGATGTTCTTTTCGACGTCGAGCTCCTCTTCGAGTTGACGCTTCATAACACGCGTCATTCGCCGCGCCTGCCCAAGCCATCTGCCGATCTGACTGGCAACGCGGGGTAGCCTCTCGGGCCCCAGAACGAGGAGCCCGATCAGGCAAAGGAGCAGAAATTCAGAACCACCGATTCCGGACATGGCTATGCCGAATCAGGCGTCGTTTTTTTCTTTGCGCGTTTCTTCGGCCGGCGTGTTGTCGAAGTCGGCATCCTCCGAAGACTCGCTGATTTGCTCGTTAGTCTTGTCGGCGTCGTTCACAGCCGAGCGAAAACCTTTGACGGCGCTACCCAGATCAGAACCCAGCGTGCGCAAGCGCTTGGTGCCAAAAATCGCCAGAACGATAGCGAGCACGATCAGTAACTGTACGGGTCCGATGTTAGAAAACATCCCAAAACTCCTGGGGCCCTGCCCCGTGTCGAATGACAAAACATGGCGCCGACCGAAGCCGGGCGCGAATTATGTTCATGATACCTCCGCCCGTGCAACAAAACCGTACCGGCGTCACACGCGCCTCAGGATTCCAGCCAAAAGGTCACAGGACCGTCATTGACGAGGCTAAGCTGCATGTCGGCCCCAAACTCGCCGGTTTCGACGCGTTCGACCTGGTGGCGGCAAATCTCCACGAGTCGGTCGAAGTACGCTATACCTTTCTCCGGCGTTGCCGCTTTCGTGAAACTGGCCCGCGTCCCTTTCTTCGTATCCGCGGCCAGGGTGAACTGCGGAACCAGCAACAGTCCGCCCCCATCCTCCCGGAGGCTACGGTTCATGCGGCCTTCAGCGTCGGGGAAGACACGGTAGCCAAGGATGCGTTCCGCGAGCCGCGCAATGTCTCGTTCGGCGTCGTCGCGGTGCACGGCTACCAGTACCATCAGTCCCCGCCCGATCTTCCCGATGATATGGCCGTCGACACTAACCTCGGCCCGGCTCACGCGCTGCAGCAGTCCTATCATTTTGACCTTAATTCCCAGAATTTGGCCGGGTTGCGGCCTTTCTCGACGCATCAGGCAGAATGATAAGCCACATCGAAGATCGGAGATGGGAGACTTCGTGTGCCGGCTGGTGGGAAGGATGGCCAAAAAAGCGGTCCCCTATGGCGCTACGGATGGCGAAATAGGACACGATTTCTCCGCCGGACCAGGGAAGTAAGGGCCCCGGCCGTCCGGCCGGGGCCTTTTAGCATTAAAAGTGGATTAAACAGGACATTTATAGGCATTTAATAAGACAAAAGTGGGAAAACGAATGTCTATAATAAACCCACAACCTTGCTGTTGGCTTCCGGACGGGCGATCAATAGACTAGCCGCAACGCATTCAGCATCGGATCCACAATGAAACGAAGACAGTTCGTCGGGAGCCTCGCGGCCGCTGCAACCCTCTCGGCCTGTGCGAAAGACGAAGCAAGCTGCGGTCCGGATGAGACGGCCAGCCAGGAAACATTCGAGTGGTCATGCGTGACTTCCTGGCCACCCAAATTTCCCGGCCTGGGCATGGCGCCGGAGAATCTTGCGGCCCGCGTAGAGGCAGCGTCGGCCGGGCGACTCAAGATCAAGGTGTACGGGGCCGGCGAGTTGGTGCCCGCGTTCGAAGTATTCGATGCGGTCAGCCGCGGCACCGTCGAGATGGGCCACGGCGCCTCCTATTATCACAAGGGCAAGCTAGACGCCGCGCAGTTCTTCACGGCCATTCCATTTGGCATGACGAATATTGAATTGAACGGCTGGCTCTACTACGGCGGTGGCATGGCGCTATGGCGCGAGCTTTACGAACCGTTCAACCTGGTGCCGTTGCCAACGGGCAACACCGGCGTACAGATGGGCGGCTGGTTCAACAAGGAAATCAATTCTGTCGATGATCTCAAGGGGCTGAAGATGCGCATCCCCGGCCTGGGTGGCGAGGTGCTGCGCCGCGCCGGCGGCACGCCGGTGACGCTTCCGGGCTCGGAAATCTTCACGGCGCTGCAGACCGGTGCGATCGACGCGACCGAGTGGGTTGGCCCGTATAACGATGCATCGTTCGGGCTGCACAAGGCGGCGCGCTATTACTATTACCCCGGCTGGCAGGAACCGGGCCCCGGGCTCGAGACTATTATCAACAAGGAGGCATGGGACTCGTTGCCGCCCGAACTGCAGGCGACGGTCGCGATGGCGTGCCAGGCCATCACGACCGACATGGCGGCCGAATACACCAACGGCAACGCAAGCTCGCTGAAAAACCTCAAGCAAGACCCGAACATCGAGTTGCGTCCGTTCCCGCAGGAAGTCCTTGCGCTGTTGCGTTCGATCACAAAGGAAGTAGCGGACGAGTTAATGGCCGAGGACCCGGCCGCAGCGAAGATCGGCAAGGCCTACTTCGAATACCTGGCAAACGTATCCGAGTACTCGCGAATTTCAGAACAGGCCTATTTCTCGGCAAGAGCATAGACCCGGCGCAAAAAAAACGGCACACGCGAAAACCCGCGTGTGCCGTTGCTGCCTGCCGTGCGCTCTTATCTAGAACCGGTAGTCGGCACCGACGGACCAATAAGCCCCGTTGAAGCCAAATGGGGCGGAACGTCGCGAATACTTGAATACCGTCGGACTGAACAAGTCCTCGAGGCCTGGCGCCGATTCGAAGCTGCCACCGCGAGATCCGGAGTTGGTGACCTCGTCAGGCGTCGTATCGAAAATATTGAGGCCCGACACGAAGAACGTCAGACCATTTTCCATCTCATAGCTGACGCGCAAATCTGCCAGAATCTCGGCGTCGTACGTTTGGGAGCCGGAGTCCACCGTCGTGTACTCGCCGTAACGATTGATCGACAGATTTGCTGACCACTTATCCATGGTCCAGTGACCCGACAGGCTCATCCTGTCTTCGGGCTGCCAGGTCTCAATTACGGACGGCTGGAATCCGCCAAAAATCTGGTCTGGCGGAATTGCGCTCAGCGTTGGCGAGTTCGAGAAGATGCTCGTGATATCGGTATCCGTAAAGTTCGCCGCCAGCGTAATGGATAGCTCGCCGCCGACGAGGCTAAGCTCCGACAAGGTCGATATGATATCGACACCTTCTGTTTCCGTATCGATCGCGTTAAGGAAGAACTGGCCGCCACCCGAGCCGCTCGCCGTCAGGGCCGCGTCCAGAGCCGGCGACAAGCCCATGCCGAGGTTGCTGCTGATGACGATGCGGTCGTCGATGTCGATCGAGTAGTAGTCAACGGTAACGTTCCAGCTATCGCTGAAATCGTAAATCACGCCGAGACTGTAGTTGTCGGACTCTTCCTCCTTGAGCCTTGGAATACCAATAGCCTGGGCCACGGGGCTGTCATTTCGAAACGTGCCGGTTTCGATCTGCTCTCCGCCGATGAACTGTGTACTGACGCTACTGAAGTAGAGCTGCTGCATTGACGGCGCCCGAAAACCCGTGCTCGCTGCGCCGCGAAGCCGGAAGGTATCCGTGATACGCCAGTTGGCCGCCAGCTTGAAATTCGTGGTGTCGCCAAATCCGTCGTAGTCGTCGTAGCGTACGGCACCATTAACCAGCAAATCGTCGGTCAACTCATACTCGGCATCAACATAGAAGGAAATAACGTTCCGATCTTCATCGGCAGCATTGGCGGGTGAGATGCCAGGGAACCCCTGGATGCCACCGGAGGCATTCTGTGCATACAGAGCAACACCAGCAACGGAGTCGTAGTCCGTGTAGGCATACTCGTCGCCCGGAGTGATCGTGTATTCGTCCTGACGCAATTCGGCGCCCATCGCAACCTGAACCTCGCCTATCGACGTCGTATAGTCGAGATTAACGGTCTGCAAAGTTAGCTCGATGCCGTACGCGAAAGCAGATCGAGGGATTTGTGCACGAATATCGGCATCGCTCAGTCCCCGGCCAAAGTTGAGCTCGTTTACGAATGAGTAGTTGGCAGAATTGCTCGTCGTGTAGTCGATCTGGTTTCTGCCCGCCGTGTAGGAAATGTCGAAAGTCCCACCGTCATCAAATTGAGTGCGATAGCCGACGTCGAAAGAAAAATCGTCGGTTTCGCTGTTGATGTTTGGCAGGAACCCGTCGACGACGACATTCTCGCCATCGTCAAGCGCGGCGTTCGAGCCGGCGGGGTTGCGGTAGAAAGCACCCGAGTTCCCGTCGCGGTTCGAGAACGTCACAAAACTGTAGAGCTCACCGTCAGCTACCGGCATGCCGAGATTCGCGACCAATGCGAACTGGTCGGATTCGGCATCGCCGATACGGAATGAATCACGGCCCGGCCCGGTCACCTCGCGTGTCTCGTTGCCCGGTGCAGGCTCCAGGAAGCCGTTACCGTCTGTATCAACGCAGCCACCGTACAAGCAAACGCCCTGCGGGTTCGCTCGCGAGGTCTCCTCCCGGTCCCGGTAGTTCAAGGCAACGCTCAGGTAACCGTCGTTACCGAGATTGAATCCCTTGAAGAGATCGATATTCGTAACCTGCCCGTCGCCCTCGGTGTATTCGCCGAAGGAAAGACCGAGTTCTCCTCCCTCGGCGTAGTCCTTGAGCTGAATATTGATTACGCCCGCGATCGCGTCCGAGCCGTACTGGGCCGCGGCGCCATCGCGAAGGACCTCGACGCGCTTAATAGCTATCGCAGGTATCGCGTTCATATCTGTGCCAGCCGTTCCCCTGCCGACAGAGTTGTTGATGTGTATGAGGGCTGCCTGGTGGCGTCTCTTGCCGTTAACGAGGACCAGCGTCTGGTCGGGGCCGAGGCCGCGCAAGGTTGCCGGTCTCAGTGCGTCGGTGCCATCTGAAATAGACGAGCTGGAGAAATTGAATGACGGCGCCAGCGACTGCAACATGCGGCCAACTTCGGTTTGCCCTGTCGCGGCCATATCGTCCGCGGTCAGCGTGTCGACAGGCACGGCCATGTCGGACGATACGCGGCCCGGGACGCGACTGCCCAGCGTGACGATTTCTTCAATCATCTCATCGTCTTGCGCGAAGGCACTGTCACTGCCAAAGCCAATGCCGCAGGCAACTGCGGCGATGGTTGTCCAGCGCAAAGTGGTCATCTCCGGTACTTTCGATCGAAGCACAAGAACGCGTGCGTTTTTCTCTTGCATAGTGAACTCCCCCTGAAATGGCCTGATTTGAGGCCCAACTTGGAATGAGTCAAGCTACGCTGTCTGTTGCACCGCTGTCAAATGGTCACAAGCTTGCGTGTGACTTGCGATAGGGGGCTGAAAACGGCTACTGCCCGTAGATTTTTTCAGGGAGCCAGGTAACGAGCTCCGGGAAGGCGGCGAGTAGCAACAAAGCCAATATCTGGATCGAGACGAACGGCACGGCCCCCCGATATATCTGGGCCGTGGTAACGCTTGGCGGGGCGACACCACGCAGGTAGAACAACGCAAAACCGAAGGGCGGTGTCAGGAACGATGTCTGCAAATTGATCGCGATCATGATGCCCAGCCAGACAGGGTCGAGACCCATGGCGAGTAACACCGGTCCGACGATAGGGACCACGACGAAAGTAATCTCGATGAAATCGAGTACGAAGCCGAGCAGGAACATGACGAGCATCACGACAATGACGGCGCCAATGACTCCGCCAGGCAGCGCTTCCAGCACTGCGCGCACGCCATCATCACCGCCATAGCCACGAAACACGAGTGAGAAAATCGAGGCACCGATCAGAATAAGGAACACCATGCTGCTGATACGCAGCGTGCTCCGCATGATTTCCCGGAGGCGCGCGAGATCAAGCTGACGGCGAGAGATGGCGAGTAGCAACGCGCCCATACCACCAACACCAGCAGCCTCGGTCGGTGTTGCCAGGCCTTTGAGAATAGACCCCAGTACAGCAAGGATCAGAAGCAAGGGCGGCAGCAAAGCCCGGAGTATCTGCCCCGGCGAAACCCGCTCCCCCTGTGCCCGGTGATGCGCCGGCATCGCCGTCGGTCGAAAGAACGCGACACCCAGGATGTAGAGCATATACAGAACAACGAGCATCAAACCGGGGATCAAGGCGCCGGCAAACAGGTCGCCCACCGAAACGGTCTTCGGCGAATAGATGCCCATCTCCAGCTGTGCCTGCTGATACGCTGTCGTCATCACGTCGCCAAGCATGACAAGGATGATCGACGGCGGGAGGATCTGCCCCAGCGTACCCGATGCACAGATCGTGCCCGCCGCTATTTCCGGCAAATAGCCGCGCTTGAGCATGGTCGGCAAAGAAAGCAGTCCCATGGTCACGACCGTGGCGCCGACGATGCCGGTGCTCGCTGCGAGCAGCATACCCACCAAGGTTACCGAGACGCCGAGGCCGCCGCGCAAGCTGCCGAACAGTGAGCTAAGCGTTTCAAGCAGTTCCTCGGCGATCTGCGCCCGCTCCAGCGTGACGCCCATGAAGACAAACAATGGCACGGCGACCAATGTTTCATTGCTCATGATGCCGAAGACGCGGTTTGGTAAACCGTGCAGCAACGCCTCGTTGAAACCACCGCCCAATACCCCGGCGCCCGCGAAAATCAGGGCGGTACCACCAAGCGTAAAGGCAACCGGAAAACCCGCCAGCAACACCAGGATCACCGTTAGAAACAACAGTGCTGCTACCCACTCCATGTTCAGC
>Ga0265306_10001829_pt1 | contig 10328 bp, 9 predicted proteins | sample Helome_3_FD_192493 | JGI IMG/M metagenome (GOLD analysis project Ga0265306, IMG submission 192493) | Marine sediment microbial communities from subtidal zone of North Sea - Hel_20160420 (Illumina Assembly) | ecosystem: Environmental > Aquatic > Marine > Subtidal zone > Sediment ...
CCGTTCTATGAAGCCGCAGCCAGATTGAACATCCCGCTTCTGGTACACGCAGGTGCTGAACTCGCGGTGCACGGGGGCAACACTGAGGATTATGGCAATCCCCTGCGCCTGCGCCGCCCGCTGGAACACGGCGTGCGTGTCATCGTCGCGCACTGTGCCTCACTCGGCCAGGGTAAGGATCTGGATGTGGGCCCTGACGGGCCTGCACTGCCGAGCTTTGAACTGTTTTCCCGAATGATGAATGAACCCCAATATGAGGGGCTGCTGTTCGGTGAAATCTCAGCCGTGACCCAGATCAACCGTGTGGGAAATGTCCTTGCGGATTTACTGCCCAGGAAGGAATGGCATCCCCGCCTGCTGAATGGCTCCGATTATCCTCTGCCGGGCATTTTGCCGCTGTTTTCCCTGAAGTTGCTGCAACGAAGCGGCTTTATCCGCAAAGAAGATACCGGTGTGCTTTCATCAATCAGGGATTACAATCCCTTGCTGTTCGATTTCGTGCTGAAGCGGACCTTGCGCCTGAATGGAAATTCACTCGGCGTTGAGCCTTTTCAAACCCGCCGGTTTTTCGACCCAGTCTAGTACCCGTTCTTCCAGGTAACCGTAGAACGGGTTATAGCGCATGCGTAACAGCCAGGTTTCAGGAATCTTGAGCAAACCACGTTCACCCTTGACCGCCAGGTCCCCGAGAAAAATATGCTCCTGGTTGTCCGGAATAAATTGCCCATACAGCGGGTCGTCTGGCGGGATAGGCAAGGCAACATGTGAAAGTGAAACCACCCCCCTTGGCCATTCAAGCCCCAGCGAATCAGAGCTTAAGGGCTCGGCTGAGTGAGCTGCTTTGTATCTCGCCTGAACGGCGTTGCTGTAAGGGTTCTCGTTGGTCACAAAGGTGACGGCAAAAGGCAGGTCGTTCTCGGCCAGCAAACGGTTGGTCAAAGGTCCGGGATCAGACACCAGCAAAGTTGATTTGATTGCGGCCTGGCGGTTGATATCGAACAACACCAGTTCATTGCGATCCACCGGAAGACGGTTAAGCAGGTTATCGGTCTCCCCGGGGCCTGTAATTTCATTTTTTTTCTAAATCTCTTTTGACCTGTGTAGAGTAGACACTCAAATTTGTTTCGGATCAAATCTGATCAGTCAAACCATGGACACAAATACCAGTGGTTTTTGCTAGGCTTAGACAGAGGCGTAAAACCAGCGACAGGCAGTTGTAGATTCGCACTGAAGCGCAAATTAATCCACGGGAGCATTAAACATGAAAAGATCGTTATTGATTATTGGTTTTCTGGTTCTGTTACTGGCTGGCTGTGCCTCGGGTCCTACCATCGTGGCCAATACCAATCCGGAAACGGATTTCTCGGCATTTAAAACTTACAATTTCTTCCAGCCACTGGGTACCGACCGGGCTGGAGGTGTTCGCACTCCACTCAGTTCACGCCTGGTTTCATCCATGAACCGTGCGTTGATATCCAGGGGACTGTCGCTGGACGATGAACCGGATTTGTTGGTTGATTTTGTGGTCTCGGCTGAAGACAGGATCGATGTCCGCACCACGCCGACCCATTCAGTACATCGCTCGCACTGGAACCGCGGTTTCTCGACCTGGCCCACCTATAACACCACGGTCCGCCAGTACACCGAAGGAACTTTGATTATCGACCTGATCGACCCCGCAACCAACACCCTGGTCGCAGAAGGGGCTGCACAGAACCGGATCACCAACAGCGATTTTACGCAGCAACAGCTCGATGAAATCGTCAATACGATAATGAGTGAGGTGATGCCACGGTAGTACAAACCTTAGGAGAGGGCATCGCTCTTTATTACAACTATTTCTCCGAACAGGTATAGTTATATCTAATTGTTTTATATAGTTTTATATGGATACATAAGCCATTATACTGTATACTATTACAGTTAGTTATTGATTTGGAGATCCCCGTGAATCACCCTGTTCCTGCTGTAATCCCTGGCGGTATGCCCGACCCTGAACGGCCGCTCAGACTGGTCCGTCTGGAAGCCAAAATCACTGAGCTTGCGGCACATATCAATGCCGCCACTTTCCAGTTACTGAATCTGATTTGCGAATACGATGAACAAGAAGGCTGGGGTCAGCACGGCGTGGCGTCCTGCGCCCACTGGCTGCAATGGCAGTGCGGCACCACCATCGGGGTGGCCCGTGAGAAAGTCAGGGTTGCTCGCGCCTTGCCCGAATTGCCGAAGATTTCAAATTCCTTCAGCAAGGGCCGGATCAGTTACTCCAAGGTTAGAGCCATGACCAGGGTGGCCACTCCGAAGAACGAAGAGTACCTGTTAAATATCGCCCACCACGGTACTGCAGCTCATATTGAGAAAGTGGTTAGTAATTATCGCCGCGGCAAACGCCTGGAAATTCTGTATGAGGAAAACAACCGTCACGCCCATCGTGAACTGTCATGGTACATGGATGGTGACGGCATGTGGGTGTTCAAAGGCAAGTTCACCGCTGAGCAGGGCACCCTGATCGCCAGGGCGCTTGAAGGCGCAATGGACGAGTTATTTGAAGAACAAAGAAATGAACCTTCAGACGTTTCCGCGGAAACGCCGCAAGGGGTTGATCCGTTCGAGACGAAACCACACCCCATCGATACCCGCCGGGCCGATGCGCTGGAGCGGGTAGCCGAAGCTTTCCTGGCAGGAGAACAGGGAGAACGTTCAGGCGGAGATCGCTACATGGTCAATATCCATACAGAAGTAGAAACTCTGATGGCAAACGGTGAAGGAGCCGAATCAGAATGCGCGGACTGTGGAAAAGTTTCCGCGGAAACGTCCAGGCGCATGGCCTGTGATGCTTCAGTGGTGCACTGGCATGAAGGGAAAGATAGCGAACCCCTTGATATAGGACGCAAATCCCGGACTATTCCACCAGCCATAAGGCGTGCACTCAAGCGAAGGGATGGCGGTTGCCGCTTCCCGGGTTGTACCTGCAGCAAATTTGTCGACGCACACCACATCCAGCATTGGGCTGACGGTGGCAAAACCAGCATGGATAACCTGGTACTCCTGTGCCGAAGACATCATCGCCTGGTGCATGAAGGTGGGTTCGGTGTGCAAACGCTGTCAAACGGAGAAATCCGGTTTATTTATCCCGACGGCAGACTTCTGCCGGCAGCCCCCGACGGACGTTTCCGCGGAAACGTCAAATCGATCCGGGTCGAAAATCATAATAATGGGCTCGAAATCAACCCAGAGACCCTGCCACCGCTGTGGCGGGGAGAGATAATGGATCAAGACCTGGCGCAGTTGGGAATGCAGAGCCTGGAATGATGTTGATTTGTATCCAATACTGACCTTGTTTCTGGCTCAAATATCAGCGCAAAACAGTGACTAAGATCACTAACCCTTTATAATTTTGGGGTGATACTGAAGGTATCCCTATCAACAGCGTTTCGCCCATGACAATCGTCATCTCCGAAACAGAAACGCAGGAAGGATACCCGCCATGTTACAGGAAACGAAGTTTCAGTTGCCAAGCTCGACCGACCCCGCTCATATCACCAGGAGAGGCCTGGAAATACTCAACGACCCCTGGTTGAACAAGGGCACATCTTTCAGCGAGGAAGAACGCGAAACCCTGGGCCTGCGGGGGCTGTTGCCCCCCTATCGCGCAGACATGGAAGAACAGGTTCAGCGCGTAATGGAGAACTACTGGCACCATACCGATCCGCTGGACAAATACACCTTCCTGATCGGCCTTGCCGACCGGAACGTGACACTGTTCTACCGCGTGCTGATGGAGCACCTGCTGGAAATGACGCCCATCATGTACACGCCCACCGTGGGTTATGCCTGTCAGCAGTTCGGACACATCTACCGCAAGAACCGGGGAATGTACATCAATTTGAACCACAAGGGGATCATCGCGGATATTCTGGATAACTGGCCGAAGGACGAGATAGACATCATCGTCATATCAGACGGCAGCAGGATTCTAGGCCTGGGGGACCTGGGCGCTAACGGCATGGGTATCCCGATCGGCAAGCTGGTGTTGTACGTAGCAGGCGCCGGATTGCATCCTATTCGCACCTTGCCAATCCTTCTCGATGTAGGGACAGACAACGAAGAACTGCTGAACGACCCCCTGTACCTGGGTCTTACCCACCGCCGTGTTCATGGCGACGAGTTCTATGAAATCGTGGATGAATTCGTCCAGGCTGCCACAACCCGCTGGCCCAATGTCCTTATCCAGTGGGAAGACTTCACTAACGACAAGGCCTTCCCCCTGCTCAATCGCTATCGCGACGAAGTATTGTGCTTCAACGACGATATCCAGGGCACCGGCGCCGTCGCGCTGTCAGGACTGCTGGCCGCCATGCGTATTCGCCAGGAGCACCTGTCCGACCAGCGAATCGTCTTTTGCGGGGCGGGCTCAGCCGCGGTAGGCATCGCCGACATGATCTGTGCCGGTATTGCCGACGAACACAGCATGACCACAGAAGAGGCGCGCAAACTGGTATGGATGTGCGACTCCAGGGGCCTGGTTACCACTACCCGGGACAGCGGCCTGGAGGATCACAAGATTCCGTACGCGCGGGATGAAGAACCCGCCGCGGAGCTGCTCGAAGTGGTCCAGAGGGTCAAACCCACCATCCTTATCGGTGCCAGTGGGCATGCGCATACATTTACCGAAAACGTGGTCAAGACCATGCGCAAACACTGCGAACAGCCGGTTATTTTTGCGCTGTCCAATCCGACCACCAAGGCCGAATGCACTGCCGAGGAAGCCTATGGCTGGACCAACGGGCGCGCTATTTTTGCCAGCGGCAGTCCATTCAACGCCGTTCGGGTCAAGGGGAAAGTGCTGGTGCCAGGCCAGGGAAACAATATGTTCATCTTCCCGGGCGTGGGTCTTGGGGCAGTCGTGTGCGGCGCAAAGAAGGTCACCGATGAGATGTTCTTCATCGCAGCCAAGACACTGGCTCACATGGTCACCGAGGAAGAGCTCAGAGCAGGGACCATCTACCCTGATCTTGGAAAGATTCGCCAGATTTCATTGGCGATTGCGGCGGCGGTATGCCGGCTGGCCTGGGACCAGGGACTCGCCCAGTACGCCGAGCCACAGGACATCAGGCAATACGTACGTGACTGCATGTATCACCCGCAATACCGGCCGTACATCGCAGCCTGAAATAGTGCTATATTAATTTTTTCTAACGTATTAAAGACGCTCACCAAAGGATGGATTAAACATGGCTATCGCAACAACTCTGATCAATTACCTGGAGGATAAAGGCGTCAACTACGATCTCGTGGAACACGAGCATACCTCCACTTCGTTCGCCACAGCCCGGGCTGCGCAACTACCCGCTCATCAGGTCGCCAAGGCTGTTGTTTTGCGTGATGACGAAGGTTATGTCGTCAGTGTTCTGCCAACCAACCATTCGCTGGAAATCGACTGGGTCAATGAAGAGCTCAACCGCAACCTGGAACTCGCGCAGGAAGAGGAATTCAAGGCCCTGTTCGAAGATTGCGAACCCGGCGCAGTTCCGGCTTTGGGTGAAGCCTATGGCCTGCAGGTGATCTGGGACGATGACCTGCTGTACACCTCAGATGTCTACATAGAGGCGGGAGATCATGAACACCTGATCTGGCTGGACCGCAGGTCTTTCAAAAAGCTGATGTTGTCACTGCCTCACACCGTGATCAGCAAGGACGAGGAAGTCGGGAGCTGGAAGTACTGATCAGCTGACTTCAAGAAAGCCGCAGGGACAGACCTCGATGCATTTGCCACACTCGTGGCAATTCTCGAGGTTGAGCGTGAAGTAGTTGCCGGGCCCGGGGTTTTCTGCCCGGACAAAACAAGCGGTTGTGCAGTACATAAAACATTGCTCACAGCCGAAACAGGAACCGCAGGAGAAGCAACGGTCTACCTCTGACAGGAACTGTGCTTCGCTGATGCCCTGCTCGACTTCCGCCATGCCCTGCCGGGTCCGCTCATCACCGGCCAGGCGTGAAGCATGGACGGCATCGCAACCGGGTTTGGTTTTGAACAAAACCTGTTCCGGGGATATCTCTGCATGGTCGGGATCTGCACTGGCGGCCTGTGCATGCCCGCTGTAATGCTCATGCAGCTTCTCTGCTGCCCGCCGGCCCTGCACAATGGCTTCACCTGCAATCCCCATCCCAAGAAGGTCCCCACCCGCGATGACGCTGCCGTCTCCGGAAATGATCGACGGCGCGAGCGCCCCGTTTCCATCACGCGCCAGTGCTTCCATACCGTCCATTGAAGGAAACTGGGAAACTGCGAAAATGACCGAAGTGGCCGGTATCCTGAATTCGGAATCGCAAACAGGCAACGGCCGGCACCTTCCGGAAGAATCCGGGGCACCCAGTTGCATTCGTTGCACGCAGGCTGATTCCAGCGAGCCATCTGTTCGCCTGTCGAGTGCAACCGGAGTGACCAGCAGTTCCAGCTTCACGCCTTCTTCCAGGGCGTCTGCTATTTCATGCTCAAAAGCAGGCATTTCGTCACGGGACCGGCGGTACAGAATGGTCACGTCGGATCCGGCGCGGCGCGCACATCTGGCCGCATCAATGGCAGAATTCCCTCCGCCTATAACCAGCGTATGCTTGCCTGTTTCCAGCGGGTCTCCGCTGTTTACCCGTTCCAGGTAATCCACCCCGGTCCACACGCAAGACCCGTCGGCACCAGGAATGTTGAGCCCACGACTGGCTTGAGCCCCAATGGCGACATAGAGTGTGGAATGGCGGGAACGAAGAGCTTCCAGACTGATATCCCTGCCAACGCGCGTATTGAGTTCCAGCCAGACCCCTACATCCAGAATCTTCTGAATCTCGGCATCCAGCACCTCCTGGGGCAAACGATAGTCGGGTACGCCGTAACGCAACATCCCACCCGCTTTTTCACGCGCATCATAGATCGTTACCTTGTAACCGCGGCGCGCCATCTGGTAGGCAAAGGACAAGCCCGAAGGGCCGGCGCCAACCACACCCACCCATTCATCGGAATCTGTCTTTGAAAGTCTCGGCAGCGGCACGTTTTCCCGGATGCCAAAGTCACCCAAAAACCGTTCCATTGCGTTAATGGCCAGCGGTTCGTCCAGTTCGGCCCGGTTGCACTGGTTCTCGCACGGGTGCGGACAAATTCGCCCGAGGGTTGCCGGGAACGGGTTCACTGCTGTAATCACGCTCCATGCCCGGGCAAAGGCTTCCGAACTCGAAAGACCTGTCTTGTTTCGTTGTGCAACCGTGCCGATCCAGCCCCTGATATCACCACAATTGGCGCAGCCAACCTGGCAGGGTGCGGTCTTCTCAACCTGCTTTGGTCTGTATGAAGGCGTGATGCGAGTCATCTCTACAAATGCGTTTTTTTGTGGCGGGAAATTTCGCGGTCCAGGTCCCGAATCCTGTGCGACATGGTTTTCAGGAGGTTAACGGCCAACAAGGGGTCTTCCCTGATCCGCGTAAGCAGGGCCTTTTTGTCTACTTTCAAAACCCTGGCCTCGCCGGCAGCCCTGACGGTTGCTGAGCGGACCTCCTTCTCGAATACGGCCATTTCGCCAAAAAAATCGCCGGCCTCGAGAAATGCCAGGTGCTGCTCCCCGCCCTTTTTCGAGTGCTGTAGTACCTCGACGCGCCCCCCCTGCACTACGAACATACTGTCCCCGGCTTTACCCTGGCGAATGATCTCCTCGCCGTCGCTGTATACCTTGCCCAGCGCTCCTCTGACCATGATCAGGCGACCTTTTTCTTGATGGGCGTGTGTCTGGATTCAGGTAAGAAGCCCGATGAAACACTCTTAAGCAGGTTGTATATGAATCCCGGGTGCATCGTACCCCTGAACATCTCAACGTAAGGCGCACTGCCCGTGAACATGTTCCATAAAAGGGAGCTCATGTGCGGCTTTGCACCAGCAGTGTCCTGTTCTTTTTGTGACATGCGCAGCATCGCTTTACGTGTCAGTCGTGAATTTTTCATGATGGTGTTGGTGGCGAACATGACCTTTCCTACGCGATTGTCGTTGACAATCCGCTTGCAGGCCGGCCAGTAGTGTTTTTCGAAATCTTTGCCGGACACGCCGTGAAACAACGCCGTCGTGGCCGCCGCTTTGCCAGTCCTGAATGCGGCGCCGATGCCATCCTTGTAAAGCCGGGTAATCCCGCTGTCACCTACCATTACGATGCGGTCACCGTACGGCCTTTTTCTGGCCCCGAGATTGATCAGCGGAGAACAGCTGCATACGCAGGGAATCTTATCCGTTGGAAAGGTGCGCCGCACCACCGGGTCATTCAGGAATGCATGAACGAGTTCCTGGTCGAGATCTTCCCCGACCATAACGACGGTCGCGAACTCGCCTTTCGGAATAATGGCGGCAAATTCAAAACGCGGTATCGACAACAGGAAGACATGCACGGACTCTCCCAGGATTCGCAGGATCTCTTCCTTACTCGAATGGAACTCGCAGATATAACCCCGCGTTGTTTTGGGTGGCTGGTAGTCCCCGGGCAAATCGTCGAGCAGCCTGATGAAATTACTGTTGACGCCGGCCGCCACGGTGACCAGATCATAAGTCTCGCCCACGCCATCCGCGAAATCCAGGAAAGGCAAACCTTCGCGAAATTCCACCCCTGTAATCAGTTTCCTGACGATATTCGCGCCTTTTTCTTTTACCAGCCCCTGCAGAAAGTTGTCAAAGCTTTCAAGGTCCGTATCGCAGCCTTCGCGCGGTCCATTGCCCCGGTACAGGGCAGCGATGCGTTGTTCGTGGACGGGGCTTTCAATGGAAACATCTCCCACATCCATGTGTACTACATAGGACTCAACACCTCGCTGGACTACTTTTTCTGGTAGGACAATGCCCTCGGCTGCAAGTATCTGCACCAGTGATTCGGAAACGATACCGCCGCAATGGTTGCAGCCCGCGGGGCCACAGTACTTGAAAGATCGAGGTTCAAAAATATCGACCGTGATGTCGAGGTCGATAGTTTCGGCCATATTAAGGAGAAAATAGGAGAAAAAAGAACCCGCCGGACCACCGCCTACGACGGCGATCCTGGAACCATCCCGCAGGGTGAACTCCTTTTCTTCGTCTTCGACCAGGTGGGAAAACGAATCCGCTACGGACTGCTGGCCAGAGAGACTCATAACCTGCCTTTTTCTGTGTCCGTTGTTCTGATAGTCTACGTTGTCAGACCAATAATAGATTCAGACATAGGTCAATTTATAAGGGATTTTTTGTTGCAATGCGAGTACTTACCGAACGTGTAGAAATACACGCGCCCAAAGAAGCCGTGTGGGAAGTACTGGCCGATTTTGGTGGTGTCGCCCACTGGGCTCCCTATATGAAAAGCTCGCATCTGGTTGGAGACCTGGAGACCGGTGTAGGAACCCGTCGCGGTATGCGCCATGCCTGGGGTTTCCGTTTTGAAGAATCGGTGACCTGCTGGAACGAGGACGAAGGTTATTCTTTTGACGTATTCAGGGCACCTTACCCCATGAAAGACGTTAAGGAGTCCTGGGCAGCCGGGCGGGAAAACGGTTTTTCGACCGTGACCACCCGGGTCAACTACGACATGAAACTGGGCCCGGTCGGCAGCCTGCTCGACTGGTTGCTGGTGCGATTTGTGGTTAAGCGGGAGATGCGTGCCGGACTTCAAGGATTGAAGCAATACATTGAAAGCTGACAGCCAGGCCATCTTCATCCTGGGGCTGCTGCCGCGGTCCGGGACCAATTTCCTGTCGAACCTGCTGCAACTGCACCCGGATTGCGCTCCACCGGACCCGGTTTGGGAAGATTTCCTGGTCACCCACCTCGACCTGCTGGCCAGCTACAGTGACTCAGTAGCCGGCGAATGGGACAGCTCCTGGGGTGTAACTGATCAGACCGGTGTCGAGCTGGACAATGCGCTCGGTAACGGACTGGCCAGCTTCCTCGAAAGTCGCTGTGTTGAAACACGGGTGATCAGCAAAACTCCGCGCGTTAAAAACCTCGACCTTTTTTACCGCTTCTTTCCCACAGGCCGGCTATTGATCCTGCTGCGCGATGGACGCTCCATCGTCGAATCAGGCGCGCAGTCTTTTGGCTGGAGCCGTGAGGCCGCCATGCACTCTGTGGCACAGGCCGCCCGCACGATCACACGTTTTCAGCAGCAATTCCCGGCTCAAGAGAAACGTTATCTGATCCTGCGTTACGAAGACCTCTGGCAGGATACGGAGGTGCAGTTACGGGGCATTTTTGAATTCCTTGAACTGAATTCTGAAAATTATGATTGGCAGGAGGCGCTTGCGCTACCGGTCAGGGGCTCATCAGAATTGAAGGCTCG
>Ga0265306_10001830_pt1 | contig 10324 bp, 14 predicted proteins | sample Helome_3_FD_192493 | JGI IMG/M metagenome (GOLD analysis project Ga0265306, IMG submission 192493) | Marine sediment microbial communities from subtidal zone of North Sea - Hel_20160420 (Illumina Assembly) | ecosystem: Environmental > Aquatic > Marine > Subtidal zone > Sediment ...
CAGAAAGCCTGAAGCTCAAGAAGTCGCTGATGGAAGATGTTATCACCGCCTATACGGATGCAGCGGACTACGGGGTTGCGGAAGTGACGACGGCGGCGACTTTTCGCCTGGGCGAAGTCTATGAACGGTTCAGTTCGGATCTGATGGATTCTGACCGACCAACGAATCTGGACGGGGATGCTCTCGAGCAGTACGAATTACTCCTCGAAGAGCAGGCATTTCCGTTTGAAGAAAAAGCAATCGACCTGTACAAGGCCAATGCTGCCAGGGCGGCCGATGGTGTTTACGACGAATGGGTGCAAGTGAGCTTTGAACGACTGGCGGGCCTGATGCCGGCGCGGTATGCGAAGAAGGAGCGCAGCGAAGATGTTGTTACAGCGCTTTATTGACATCGGGCGGCTGCCGCTGGCCTTCTGTGCGCTGCTCACGCTGGCAGCTTGCGCGAGCGGGGGTCCTGCGAAAACAACAGACACAGGGCGCGAGTCGCTTGATGGCGAAAGTGTCGAAGGCGAGCCGCCAGCTGTTGTCATTCCGCCGCAAGTCCAGACCTTGTATGAGCAGGCGGTTTCGACAATGGCGGCCGGTGACTATGTCGATGCCGAGCTACGCTTCAAGGAGTTCTTGCTGCAATACCCGGACTATCCCGGCGCGTACGTCAACCTGGCCATCATTCATAACAATAACGAGAACGACGCGGCCGCGAAGTCCGCCGTGGACGCGGCACTGGCCCTGAATCCGGATTATCCGCCGGCTTTGAACCAATTAGGCATGCTACTTCGCAGAAATGGCAAATTTCTCGAGGCAGAAGCCGCTTATTTGAAGGCCGTCACAGTCAGCCCCGATTACGCCTTGGCACACTACAACCTGGGGGTCCTGAACGAATTGTACCTGCAGCGCCTCGATGTGGCGCTGCAGCATTTCGAGTCTTACCAGGCGCTTGTCGGTGAAGACAAGCAGGTTGAGAAATGGATTGCGGATCTGAGGCGCCGTATAGCGGCGACCCAGCGTACGGCAAACGTGGCGGAATGACGGACATGAGTACTGGAAAAACCAGGGTATTCGGCACCGGATTCATGCTCGCCATGTTGTTGGCAACGTTTGCCAGTTTTGCTCAGGGTACGACGGACGAGGACCTGATGCCGGCGGTTGACACATCAGCGCCGGATTCGGGTTTCGAGTCGGGATCGGGCGAGGACCGCGAGGGCGGGCTCGACGCGCCGGAGCCGGATGCCGAGTCACCGCTGCTGGCACAGGATATTACGCGCAGCACGACCGGTAACCAGGTAATGGACTCGATCGAACTTGGGCGCACCGAGATTACGGGCAACCAGGAACTGCCGAAGGTGCTTTACATAGTACCGTGGCAAAAATCGGATCCCGGTGACTTGATGGGGAAACCCGTCAATACACTGCTCGATGAGGTGCTTGCACCGATCGACAGGGAGGAATTCATTCGTCAGGTCGATTACTACGACGATCTGTACGGCGACAATGAACAGGAGTAGGAGTGGCTCTTAGCCGCGAATACTTTTTTTAGAGCGGCACGTGCCGCGGAATATTCTGTTTTTAGAGGAGCAGACAAATGAGCACTATCGTGCGGTTTTTTCAGGATGGCGGTGCATTCATGTACCCGATCCTGTTTGTATTTGCATTTGGCGCCGCAATCGCGATCGAGCGCTGGATGTACCTGACGATGTCGGGCGCCAGCAATCGTTCTTTGTGGAAGAAGATCGTGCCTTTCCTTAAGGCCGGCAATTTCCAGGAAGCCGCTGCGCACACGTCAAAATCAAAGGCGGCCATTGGCTCGATACTGACTTACGGTTTGTACCGGATCAAGTCAGCGCGTCGTCGTGATGATATCGAGAAGGCCATGGAAGAGAGCATGATGGAAGTGCTGCCGCGGCTGGAGAAGCGCACGCATTACATTGCGACGCTGGCAAACGTGGCAACGCTGCTTGGCCTGCTGGGTACGATCATCGGCCTGATCAACGCATTCACCGCGGTATCGAACGCGAATCCGGCCGACAAGGCGGACATGCTGTCGGCCAGTATCTCGGTTGCGATGAACACAACGGCGTTCGGTTTGATGGCCGCTATTCCGCTGTTGCTGGTGCACGCGTTACTGCAGACGAAGACCAACGGTCTGGTGGACAGCCTCGAGATGGCGAGCGTCAAATTTCTCAACGCCGTAACCGAACGTCAGCTGAACCCGTCCGGAGCATAAGGCATGATTCGTAGCCGCAGAGGCGGTCGTCATCATCGCAATGATACGGCCGAACTCAATATCACGGCATTCATGAACCTGATGGTGATTCTGGTTCCGTTCCTGCTGATCACCGCGGTGTTCTCGCGATTGGCGATTCTCGAATTGAATCTGCCAGGCTCCTCTTCTGAGCCCGTGGACCCGCAGGAACAGGCATTTCAACTGGAAGTCATCGTTCGCCAGGAGAAGATCGAAGTCGGCGATCGAAACCAGGGCTTGCTCGGTGTGTACCCGAATAGCGACGACGGTTACGACTATGTCGCACTAAGCACCAAATTATCCGAACTCAAGGAAAGGTATCCCGACAAGACAGATGCTTCGATCCTTCTTGAGCAGGAAATTCCTTATGACACGCTGGTCCAGGTGATGGACAGGGTGCGTGTGGCTGAGGATATCGAGGACGAATCGATCGTGCGTTCCGATCTTTTTCCCGACATTTCGATTGGCGATGCGCCGGTCCTGAATGAGGGGGCCTAGACGATGGTCAAGTCAGCGCGTGCGAAACGGATGGAGAAGCACCACAAGCGCCACAAGGGCACTGGTTCGCTCAATCTCGTATCGCTCATGGATATTTTTACGATCCTGGTGTTTTTCCTGCTGGTCAACTCGTCGGATGTAGAGACGCTGCCAAACACCAAGGACCTGCAATTGCCTGAATCGATCGCCGAGGATAAGGCCAAGGAAACTGTCGTAATCATAATTGGCGAGATCGACATCATTGTGCAGGGCAAACCAGTCGCTAAGGTTGCCGACGTCATGGCGACCAAGGGCAACGACATACCTTCATTGCGCGAAGCGCTGTTGTCGCAAAACGACCGAGTCCTGCGCCGTGAGGCCCAGGAGGATATCGCCGGACGAGAAGTCACGATTATGGGAGACAAAGACATCCCGTACCGCTTGCTGAAGAAAGTGATGGCAACTTGCACGGAGTCGGATTACGGCCAGATTTCATTGGCCGTGCTGCAGAAGAGTTCAGAGAAGCTGGACAACGTTCAGGCGGCACTTTAGGCACAGGGACGAGGCATAGGAGTCGCGGAATTGGATTTACCGTTTTACAGAGAGTATGAACTGCCATGGACAACGGGCCAGGGGCAGGAACGCAAGTTCCGACGCTTGCTCGGCATCATATTCCTGATTTGCGCCGTCCTCGGACTGGTCTGGCCATTTATTCCTGTGCCGGAACCGGACCCGTACGACGTTGAGGAAATCCCGCCGCGTATCGCGCAGCTGCTGCTTGAAGAGAAACCACTGCCACCACCACCTCCGCCGCCCAAGGAGGAGGAACCGGAACCCGAACAGGAGGAACCGGAGCCTGAACAGGTCGTTGAGGCAGAGCCGGAACCCGAGCCGGAGCCCGAGCCCGAACCTGACCGCGAAGAGATAGCGCGTGAGCAGGCCCAGGCCGCATTGATGCCGTTTGCCGAAGACCTTGCCGATCTGGTCGACAAGGACCTCCTCGACCAGGTGACGGATGATCAACCATTGACGGCAGCGGTGGGTGAGGCGACGCGCAACGAGCGCTCCATGATCACGTCCAAGGCGGGTGCCGCATCAACGGGAATCAATACTGCCGGGATGAGCCGCAACACGGGCGGTTCCGGTATTGCAGGGCGGTCAACGACCAAGGTCGCCAGTCCGGTTGCCGGAATCGGCCAGGCAGGCGGAGGCGCGTCACGCTCAGGCTCGAGCGGTAAAGCTTCCCGGTCCCGCGAAGAGATCGAACTCGTGTTCGACAAGAATAAGGGCGCGATCTTTGCGTTGTACAATCGTGCGCTGCGCATGGATCCATCGCTCGAAGGGAAGCTGGTGTTAAGACTGACGATTGCCCCGAATGGACAGGTCACGATGTGTGAGATTGTTTCCAGTGAGCTTGGCGATGCAGACCTTGAGCGCAAACTCGTGCAGCGCGTCAAGCTGTTCCGATTCAAAGCCAAAGACGTCGAGGCGATTACCACCACGAAGCCGATCGACTTTTTCCCGGCATAATCGCCGCTCGGGTTTTCTTCTCCTGGTGCGTGTCGTGTCCCGCACTTTTCGTTTCGATATGTTCAGGCGTAAACTGCCTGTTTCGGGGGTCGAAATGAAGAACGTTGCACTGCAAGCGGTCGTCGCCGTCGTATTTGTGCTCCGCGCGATGCCGGCACTGGGCGAAATCTCGATTGATGAACTCGTGCGCGACGCTGCAATTGTCGAGGGGCCTACGGCCATTCGTGATCTGCCGCAATGGAATGGAGCCCGCAAATTACTGGTCGCACGCGTGGGCGATGAACTCGATGCGCTTCAGGCCATATCGCCGGGGGTCGAGATCGTCGTCGTGAATTCCGAGGCGGAAGCTGTTGAAAATGCGACGGACGTCGATGCGATCATCGGTATATGCAGCGAGCGACTGGTTGCGGCTGCCAGCAGCGTTGCCTGGATTCAGATTTTTTCGGCCGGAGCTGAGCGTTGCGTGGGCGTACCTGGCGTCGCCAGCGGACGTGTCGTACTGACCAACATGCAAAAAATGTCAGCCCCCGTGATCGGAGAGCATGCTATCGCCATGGTGATGGCGCTCGCGCGGGGCCTTCCTGTTTTCGCCAAGGGAATGGAGCAGGGAGCCTGGATGCGCCGCAATGAGACGACGTCAGCGATGTTTCCTGTGTCTGGAAAAACGATGCTCGTTGTTGGCTTGGGTGGAATCGGCACGGAAGCCGCGAAGCGCGGTGCGGCGCTCGGAATGCGCGTTATTGGCGTCCGCAATAGCAGCCGCGAGGGCCCGCCATTCGTCGAGTACGTTGGATTATCGGACGAGCTTTTCAAGCTGGCGGGACAAGCGGACGTGATAGTGAATGCGTTGCCGTTGACCAATGCCACGCGAGGCCTGATCGATGCCGATTTTTTCGCCGCCGCCAAGCGCGGTGCGTTGTTCGTTAATGTCGGTCGTGGCGCTACAGTGGACACAGACGCGTTGACGGACGCGATTCGAACTGGGAAATTAGCCGGAGCCGGGCTCGATGTGACCGACCCGGAACCGCTGCCGGCTGATCATGTGCTTTGGCAATTTGACAATGTCATCATAACTCCACATGTTGCGTCCCGCGGCGGTGAACGTGAGCGACACTTCGTACTACTGAAAGAAAACCTCCGGCGTTACGTAGCCGGAGAGCGATTGCTAAATGTCGTGGATCCCGAACGAGGCTATTAGCGAGACAGCCGTGACAAAGACAGATCAGCGAAAGAATCGCCGAGTGGCAATCGACGGCGCCGCGCGGCGGCGCCTGTACCTGTTCCGGCATGGCGCGGTCGACTACATCGACGAAAACGGCGACTGGGTGGCGGATCCGGATCTGGTCGATCTCAATGAGCGGGGCCGGGCGCAGGCAGCGGGCATGGCCAAGTTGTTCCTCGGCGTTCACGTCGACAAAGCATTGTGCACGGGACTTCCGAGAACCCGACAGACCGGCGAGACGATTCTCGCTGACCGCGAAATCGAACTGGAAGTGTTCACCGAGCTTGAAGAGATCCGGCCGCTGAAAGGGGAAACGGCCGGCGGATACGATATTTTTTCCGACATCGCTTTCTCTCACTGGCGTGCGCCCGAAGCGGATGCGAGATTCCTGGGTGGCGAGCGTTATCACGATTTTTATGCGCGCATCAGCGCCGCGATGAACGCGCTGCTTGCCGACAAGTCCTGGCACAACCTGGCCGTGTTTGCACATGGAGGAACCAATGCCGCGGTCCTGGGCTGGGCCACCGGGGTGGGTCTGGATGCTTTCGGCTTGCTCGATCAGTCGATGTGTTGCCTGAACATTATCGATTTCGATATTGACGATTCGGGGCGACTGGTACGCAAGACGGTTCGCGGCATGAACATTACGGCCGACGATCCCGTGATGCGAGATCGCTATGCCAGCGACATGGAGCTGCTCGCCCGCCGCATCCTCAAGTGGCAAGAATAGCGGCGGTGGAGCCGTCTGAAGGGTTCCCGCCAGTCGCCGGTCCTGACGCGCGGATTCTCGTGCTCGGCAGCCTGCCTGGCCAGCGCTCGATAGTCGAACAGCAATATTACGCACACCCGAAAAACGCATTCTGGCCTATCATGCATGCGCTTTTCGGCATCGAAGGCGGCTACGACATTCGCTGCCGGCAGCTGGCCGAGAATGGTATTGCCCTTTGGGATGTACTGGCGAGTTCAATACGTCCCGGTAGCCTGGACGCTGACATCCAGCTCGACGACGCGCACGCGAATGATTTTGCCGGGTTTTTGGTCGCGCACCCGGAGATTCGACTGATTGCGTTCAACGGCAGAAAGGCCGAACAGCTGTTCCGACGGTTCGTCGGTATTCCGGCAACGAACGAGACGATTCGGTATGTCGGTTTGCCGTCAACGAGTCCGGCCTACGCGGCGATGCCGTTCTCGGGTAAGCTGGCCGCCTGGCGTAATGCATTCCGGCAAGTCGCCACCAGACAAGATAGAGAAAAAGGCTGATCGCGATGAACAACCAACTGATTCTGCAACCAATGATCGGCATGATGCTCCTCACGGCTGTTGTATGGTTCGTCATGTTTGCGAAGCGAATTCCGGCGATGAAGATTGCCGGCGTACCGGCGCAGAAATATACGACGCCTGAGAAGGCAATTGAATTGCTGCCGGATTCGGTCAATTTCCCGGCTCACAACCTGAAGAACCTGTTCGAATTGCCGGTGTTGTTTTACGCGCTGTGCCTGTTCCTGTTTGTCACGCAGACGGTCGACACGATCTATGTCGTTGCGGCATGGGTGTTCCTGGTTTTTCGTGTTTTGCACAGCGTCGTCCACTGCACGGTAAATATCGTGATGTTGCGGTTTTATCTTTACTCGGCCGCGGCGCTCGCCCTCTGGTTCATGATCGGACGGGCAGCAATAGACGTTCTTGCCTGATAGTCTGACGGAGCAATTCCTATAAGGCGCTGTCGCCTGTTTCGCCTGTACGAATGCGCCATACCTGCTCGAGGTCAGTCACAAAAATCTTGCCGTCACCGACTTTGCCGGTTTTCGCTGCATCGACGACCGCTTCCACGACACGCTCGACCATGTCGTCGGAAACAGCCACTTCGATCTTGGCTTTCGGAAGAAAATCAACGACATACTCGGCTCCGCGGTACAGTTCAGTATGACCTCTCTGGCGTCCGAAGCCTTTCACCTCGCTTACTGTCATGCCTTGTATGCCGACTTCGCCCAGGGCATTACGAACGTCATCGAGACGAAAGGGTTTTACAATAGCGGTGACGAGCTTCATTCGTAGGGTCTCCATAGCGGGCAGGCTTAGAGGCGTATGCTAGCAATAGGCGTTCCCTATGTGTACAACTATTGGGGACGGACGGGCAGGGCACTATGACTGCAAACAGAGGGCTGCTGAAGCAACCGGAGGGGCTGCTGTACTACGGCGCGGCAACTTCCTATGCCATCGTTGGGTATGGACTGGGATTCGCTGGTCTCTTTCATTCGCACTGGTTCGTCAATCTCGTTGCGACCCTGCTCCTCGCGCATGCAATGACCATTGCGGCGTACCTGATACATGAATGTGGTCACAACCTGGTGTTTATGCGCAGCCGTCACAATGCTGTCCTTGGCAGATTCATGAGCTGGTTATGCGGGGCGGCCTATGGCACCTATGAGGATATGCGCTACAAGCATTTTCGGCACCATGTCGATAATGATGACGTGGTCTGGTTCGACTACGACCGGTTTTTCGAAGAACATCCTTTCGTTACCAGAGCCACCCGATTCCTGGAGTGGTTCTATATACCGGCGCACGACCTGATCATGCATGGGGTCATGGTTCTGACCTCGTTCGTCATCCCGATGCGCCGCAAGCAGCTCGCTCGAAACGTGACCGTCATTGTCATACGCGGCGCTGTGTTTTCCGCCCTGTTGCTGCTGGCTCCCAAAGTCGCGGGTCTCTATGTCGTCGCGTATTTGATCATGATGCACATTCTGCGATTCACGGACAGCGTGCAACACGACTATCCCTACAACACGACGCTCTTCGAGTATGAGGAACCGCCACACAAGGGCGATCTCGAGTGGGAGCAGCTGCATACCTTCAGCAACCCGATAAGTCTGCGATTTCCCAGGCTCAACTGGCTGACGCTGAACTTCGGCTACCACAATGCACATCACGCCGATATGACGGTGCCGTGGTATCGCCTTCCGCAACTCCACTATGAAATGACCAGTGACAATCCGGACCGTGTTATTCCGTTGGCGTCGCAACTGAAGCTGTATCACCACAACCGGGTGAAGCGCGTCTACAATCCGCAGCCTGGCGATTATCCGACCGGGACGGCCTACCTGACGATGGCGCAGTCCGGATACGGTCCAATCGGTGGGAACGCCGCGTCTTTTCTGACGTCTTTTTGACACAGACCGGGTGCTCGAGAACCACACAAGGGGGTAAACACATGTCAGACGCAAACCAGGTTGGCAAAATCGGCTGGGTAGATATCAGTGTCGATGATGCGGACGGACTGCGCGACTTCTATAGGAAAGTGGTCGGTTGGCAGACCGAGGACGTCGACATGGGCGAGTATTCGGACTATTCGATGACGATGTCGGCGACAGGCGAGCCCGTGACCGGAATTTGTCACGCACTCGGCAGCAATGCGGAATTGCGAGGCGGATGGCTGATCTACATCGTCGTGGAAAATGTCCAGGAGGGCGCGGCGGCCTGCCGCGCTAATGGCGGCAAAGTCGTTGTTGAGCCACGTGGACTTGCAGGTGGGCAATTTTGCGTCATCGAAGACCCCAGTGGCGCGACCGCGGCGCTGTATCAATCATAAGCGTGTACGCTTGACCCCGCCCTTTGACAATCCCAAGTGGTACGCCGCGTTGGCTGGTTTGGTGAGGATCGGCGACGACCGGGGAACCGCGAACGCTCTTGTGAAAGTGATCGGTACAGCGGTTGAGCACGACGCGACGTGTCTGCTCGCGTTTCACCGGGACGCGCCGCCGAACGTGTTACACCATACGATGACCCCCAGCCGGGCCCGCCATTACCTGGATCGCTATCTCGCCGGCCCTTACCTGCTCGATCCGCTGTATCAGCTCGCACTGCGCAGGAAGAAACCGGCCATTTGCCGTTGTCGGGATGAGACGCCAGACCGGTTTCGTTCCAGCGAATACTATCGCCAATACTATGAGCGAACGCATCTGGCCGACGAAATGGACTTTCTCCTGGACACCGATACGAACAGTACGCTTGTGCTGGTGGTCGGGCGCTGGGAGGCGCGGTTCCTGCGAAGCGATGTTGCGCGCTTGCGTGTGATGGAGCCGATCGTCAAAGCGGCAATGCAACGCATCTGGACCGCATGGGCAGCACGTCATTCGGAAGATGAACGGGACCTCAGCATGCACCAGCGACTTACACAATGCTTTGAGCGTTTTGGTGAGTCATCGTTGACGCAGCGCGAGCGTCAAATAACGCAGCTCTTGTTACGGGGCCATTCGTCAAAGTCGATCGCAAGAGAACTCAATATCGCGCCGGGAACCGTGATGGTGCACAAGCGCAATTTGTTTTCGAAACTCGGGATCACTTCCCAATACGAATTATTTTCGCTATTCATCGACAAGCTGTCCGCTTTCTGATCCGGTCTTCGCGTACCGTGCGATTGGTATTCAGCTCCGCTGCCTTTGCGCGGATAATTATCCGGCCAGTTACGTCTGATAGCCCGGGGATATTTCATTCATGTTTGAGTTCGATTTCGGTCACGGTCAGGACCTGGACCTGCTGCGCGAGACGGTCCGGAGCTTCGCGAACGACCAGATCGCGCCGCTCGCCGCGGAGATTGACCAGAAGAACGAATTTCCGAGCGATTTGTGGCTGCAGCTCGGGGAACTCGGCCTGCTTGGAATTACGGTCGAAGAGGATTACGGTGGCTCGGCGCTTGGCTACCTGGCGCATGTGATCGCAATGGAAGAGATAAGTCGCGCATCGGCGTCGGTGGGTCTCTCCTATGGCGCACACTCCAATCTGTGCGTAAACCAGCTGCGGCGCTGGGGCAACGCGAAACAAAAAGAGGCGTATCTGCCCAAGCTGGTAAG